>Ga0114997_10004989_pt1 | contig 10212 bp, 12 predicted proteins | sample ArcticOcean_MG_C_2_FD_87045 | JGI IMG/M metagenome (GOLD analysis project Ga0114997, IMG submission 87045) | Marine microbial communities from western Arctic Ocean - ArcticOcean_MG_CB4_136 | ecosystem: Environmental > Aquatic > Marine > Oceanic | place: Arctic Ocean: Canada Basin | collected... | reverse complement strand
TTACCATTCTACCAATTCTTCCCATTCCATTAATTCCAACTTTTATTGTCATATTTAACTCTTTATTAGATTCTTAGTTTTTTTGGAAATATTTTCAGCTGTTAATCCAAAATATTTATAAATCTCTTTATATGGTGCACTTTTACCAAATGTATCAATCCCAAAAGCTAAACCTTCAGTTCCAACATATTTTTTCCAACAATCTGTTGAAGCAGCTTCAATAGATATCTTAAACTTTGTTTCACCAAGAATTTTTTGTTTATACGATTTCGATTGTGAATCAAAAAGATCTTGGCATGGTACCGATATAACTTTAGTATATATCTTATCTTTGGCCAATTTATGGCTAGTCTCAATTGCTAAATTAACCTCAGAGCCACTGGCAAGTATAGTTAAATGGATTTTTTTATTAGTTCTTAAAACTTCGTAGGCACCAAAGGAGCATCTATTTATATTTGAATATTTTTCTCTAATGGGATTAAGATTTTGCCTGGTTAAAGACAATACACTTGGTGTTCCTGAATCTTTTAATGCTACCTCCCAACATTCAATAGTTTCCATTCTGTCTGCAGGTCTAAACACATTTAAGTTAGGTAAAGATCTTAATCCAGATAGTTGCTCGATTGGTTGGTGTGTTGGCCCATCTTCGCCCAAACCAATTGAATCATGGGTCATTACATAAATAACACGTAGTCCCATTAATGCTGACAAACGAATTGAGGGTTTGCAGTAATCTGAAAATATTAAGAACGTACCACCATAAGGAATAAATTTACTGTGAAGCGCTAGTCCATTCATTATTCCAGACATTGCATGCTCTCGAACACCATAATGAATATAATCACCATTAAAATCAGCAGGTTTAATAATATTATGATGTTTTGTTTTAGTATTGTTAGATCCAGCCAAGTCAGCCGAACCACCAATCAATGTGTTATTTTCTTTAGTAAGTGCATTTAGAATTAACTCAGAAGCCTTACGTGAAGCTAGGCTTTTGTTCTCTTTAATAGAATTTTGTTTTTCAGTTTTTAAAGCCTTAGAGAAATTATTTTTGAAAACTTTATCTACAGTTCGTTTTTTTTTTTTATAAATTTTGTTCCATGCAGATTCAAGCTTTGTACCTTTGTTGCCAATTTTTCTCCATTTCTTTAAAATATTTTTAGGAATTTCAAAAGGCTTATGTTTCCAATCTAGTACTTTTCGAACTAGCTCGATCTCATCAACACCAATAGGACTTCCATGTGAAGAGGCTTTGCCAGATTTATTGGGTGAGCCGTAACCAATTTTTGTTTTACATGAAATAACTGTGGGTTTTTTAGCATTTTGAACTTTTTTTAACGCTGTAAAAACTTCTTTTTCATTATGACCGTTAATTAGGATGTAATCCCAACCATAACTTTCAAACCTTTTTTTGAAATTATCTGAAACTGCCAAACTAGTTGGCCCATCTATTGATATTGAGTTGTTATCAAAAAGCATTACCAGGTTTTTTAATTTTAAATGCCCAGCTAAACTCATTGCCTCATGACTAATACCCTCCATTAAACATCCGTCTCCAGCCAAAACATAAGTTTTGTGGTTTATTATTTCTTTGCTTAATTTTTTCTTCAAAATTTCCCCTGCAACAGCAAACCCAACTGAATTAGCGATCCCTTGTCCAAGTGGACCCGTTGTAGTTTCAATGCCAGTACCAGAGTGATATTCGGGATGTCCAGCACAAATAGAATTTAATTGTCTAAAATTTTTAATATCTTTCAAGGAAATACTTTTATAACCAGTTAAGTGCAATAAAGAGTAAAGAAGCATTGATCCATGGCCCGCTGATAAGACAAACCTATCTCTATTAAGCCAATTGGGGTTTTTTGGATTAAATTTAAGAAAATTTTTGAACAAAACTGTTACTACATCAGCCATGCCCAAAGGCATGCCAGGATGTCCAGAATTAGCCTTTTGAACTGCATCTATTGACAAAAACCTTATTGCGTTTGATAAATCTTTATGTAGTTTGTTCAAAATTATCCTATCTAGACTTAGAAGACTGAATTTAATATTATTAATATATATATATATGAAAACTGACAGCGAAAAAGAAAAAAAACTTAGTTTTGCCCTTAATAAGTTGAAGGATTTAAATTTAAAAAATCCAACCCAAAAAATAAATTTAGAAAATTTAAATGCACAAAAAAATCAATTAGAAATTGAAAAAAAAGAAATTGAGGAAAAATATCAAATTTTGATTGAGGAGCACAAGGTTCTTAATAAAAAATTAGATGATATTAACAACCAAAAAATGGATGAACAAAAAAAAGAAACCGAATTTTCTGAAAAAATTGATGAATTAAATCAAGAAACAGATACTTTATTAGAGGAAATAGATAAATGGCAAATGTAAATATTAAATTTAATGGTAAAGACTTTCTCTTATCTTGTGATGATGGTCAGGAAGAACATTTAGAAGAGCTGTTAACGCATATCAATGAGAAATTTAATGATTTAAAAGATAATCTAGGAAACATAGGTGAGAATAAACTTTTATTGATTACTTCAGTTCAAATATTAGACGAATATTTTGAAACTAAAAAAAAAGTAGATCAAAAAAAAAATGAACTTAAAAGTTTATCAGACAAGTTTAAAGAATTAAAATCTTTAGTTTACGATTATAAAGATACAAAAGAAGAAGAAATGAATCGATTATCTCAATATCATGAAGATTTTAAAAAAGAAATCGAAAAAAATAAAGAAGATTATGAGAAAATAATTGATGAAGCTGCGGATGAAATAGAAAACTTTGTTGAAAAAGCCAATCTAGAAAATCCAGTTCAATAAATTTGTGTTAAAATCAAAACTAAGAAAAAAAATTATTAAAATTAGAGAGAAAATTAATAAAAGAAATATCAAAATAGATTTTAATAAGATTATAAATTTATTTAAAGAAGAAAAAATTACTAAAAAAAATATAGGTGGGTACTACCCAGTCAATTTTGAGGTTGATGATCTAGAGTTATTAAAAAAATTTGAAAAAAATGATTTTAAAATTTCCTTACCAGTTATTAAAAAAAATTTTCAAATGGACTTTTATAGATGGAAATTTTATGGGCTGTTAAAAATAAATAAATATGGAATACCTGAGCCAGAAGCAAAAATTTTAGTTTATCCAGATATTTTGTTAGTTCCTTTAGTTGCTTTTGATAAAAAATTAAACAGACTTGGATATGGAGGTGGATATTACGATCGTCTAATAGCAAGATTATCTAAAAATAAAAAAATTTTAAAAATTGGTTTAGCTCTATCAGAACAAAAAATAAATAAGGTTCCAATAAATAAATATGATCAAAAGTTAGATTATATTATAACAAACAAATATATTATTAAATGAAAATTCTTTTTTTAGGTGATGTTGTAGGTATTTCTGGAAGATCAATTGTTTTAAGTGCATTATTCTCAACAATAAAAGACAATAAGATTGATTTTGTTGTTATTAATGGTGAAAATGCAGCTGACTCTGGGGTTGGTCTCACAGAAGTGATATGTAAAGATTTTTTTAATTGTGGAGCAGATGTTATTACAACGGGAAACCATGTATGGGATCAAAAAGAAACAATGTCCCATATCGAAAAAGAAAATAGACTTCTTAGACCCAAAAATTTATTTGAACCTTCTCCTGGAAAAGGTTTTGGAGTATTTACGGCAAAGAATAATATGAAAGTTGGAGTTCTCAATTTGATGGGAAATGTTTTTATGAAAAAAAGTGAAGATGTATTTGAGGAGGCAGAAAAATTTATGAAAAAATATAAACTAAGAGAAGACTATGATTTTCTTATAGTTGATTTTCATGGAGAAACTACTAGTGAAAAAACAGCTATGGGTCATTTTTTTGATGGTAAAGCCACATTAGTAGTAGGCACTCATACACATATTCCAACAAATGATGCAAGAGTACTTAAAAATGGAACCGCATATCAAACTGATGCTGGGATGTGTGGTGATTATGATTCCGTCATTGGGATGAATAAGGAAAACTCGATTAATAGATTTTTGAAAAAAAAATCTATAAAGCATTTTCCAACAACAGGTGAGGCTTCTTTATCTGGTGTGATCGTTGATTGTGATATAGAAACAGGATTAGCAAAAAATATAGAAAGTTTTATTCGTGGAGGAGAATTAAAAGATTCTCATTAATTATTATGTCGGGGCACTCAAAATGGGCAAGTATAAAACACTCAAAAGGTAAGGCAGATAAGCAAAGATCTAAAGTATTTTCTAAAATATCAAAAGAAATTAGTGTAGCTGCAAAATTAGGTGACAAAGATCCTGACATGAATCCAAGACTTCGGTCTGCAATTCAGGCTGCAAAATCAGCCAACATGCCAAAAGATAATATTGAAAGAGCTATTGCCAAGTCATCTGCTAACACTGAAACTAATTATGAGAATTTAAGATACGAAGGATTTGGTCCAGATAAGATAGCTGTGATTGTAGAAGCATTAACAGATAATAAAAATCGAACAGCTTCAAATGTTAGAACTATATTTGTAAAAAGTGGTGGAAATTTGGGGACGCAAGGTTCGGCATCTCATAATTTTAATCAACTGGGTATTATTAAGATTGAAAAAAAAGAAATATCAGATGAACAAATTTTTGAGCTAGCAATAGATGCGGGTGCAGACGAATGCACTTCAAATGATGATTATCATGAGATTCAATGTGCAATGAATGAAATTTATAATGTAAAAAAAAATTTAGAAAAAATAATTGCAAATTTTATTTCAACCAAAATTGAATGGGTACCCTTAAATAGTGTTGATGTTGCAAAAGATAAGGTAGAAGCAGCAATTGATTTTTTAGAAACCCTTGAGGATGATGACGATGTTCAAAATGTTTACTCAAATATAAATTTTGGGAATAATTAATGCTTATAATTGGAATTGATCCTGGCATTACAGGATCTATATGCTTTTTTGAAGATGGAAAAATAATAGAAGTAGTTGAGATGCCTAATATGCCTGAGGGTAAAAAAAATAAAAGACAGGTTAATGGCGCTCAAGTATTTCATGAAATTTCTTTAAGAATTAAAAATATAGAAAAAAAAAACATTAAAGTAATTATTGAACAAGTTTCAGCCATGCCAGGTCAAGGAGTTACAAGCATGTTCAATTTTGGACAATCTTTTGGAATTTTAAAAGGTATATGCTCTGCTATGCAACTGCCAATGTATTTTGTTAGACCTGCAAAATGGAAGAAATATTTTAATCTTATAAATTCGGAAAAAGATGCAAGTAGAACTAAAGCAATCGAGGTATTTCCTTATTTTTCTTCACAATTATCTAAAAAAAAAGATACAAATAAAGCAGATGCGATTTTAATCGCCAGTTTTTATTATGAGACATACAAATTAGAAGAATAAATTAAATTTTATTAAGACAAATTGATGACACATTTTAGTGTCAAATCTTAAATATGGAAGCTGATATCACATCACAAGCAGTAGGACTTGCATCAAATACCGATTTTTCATTATTGAGCTTATTTATTAGAGCAGATTTTATCGTAAAAACTGTAATAATTATGTTAATTGGCTGCTCAATTTATTCATGGGCAATTATCATTGAAAAATTTAAATCATTTAAGAAAATTAATATAGAATCTGAAGAGTTTGAGGAAAAGTTTTGGAAATCAAAATCTGCAGAAACTTTTTATAATAGTTTGCCAACAAACTTAGAAAACCCAATGGCCTCAATATTCAAAGATTCTATGCAAACTTTATTGAAGTCTAAAAATAAATCTAATCTTAACGAGAAAGTGAGTAGTATGCTTGAAGTTAATATAGAGAAGCAAATGACAAAACTTGAAAAAGGTTTTACTTTTTTAGCAACAGTTGGGTCAACCGCACCCTTTATAGGCTTATTTGGTACAGTCTGGGGAATAATGAACTCATTTCAGTCAATCGCAATTTCAAGAAATACAAGTTTAGCAATTGTTGCTCCCGGGATAGCAGAAGCTTTATTTGCTACTGCACTAGGATTGCTTGCTGCAATTCCAGCAGTTGTTGCATACAATAAATTCAATAATGACTCAAAAAAATATTTACAAAAATTAGAGAATTTTTCTAAAAGATTCCTATCAATAATTTAAAAATGGCTTTTAAACTCAATCGTTCATCAAAAGAACCCATGAGTGAAATTAACGTAACACCTTTTGTAGATGTAATGTTAGTATTATTAATCATTTTTATGGTAACAGCACCATTACTGACAGTCGGAGTGCAAGTCGACCTACCAGAAAGTTCTGCAGACTCATTGCCCGAAGAACTTGAGCCGCTGACTTTATCTATTAATTCCAAAGGAGAAATATTTATTCAAGAGTCAAAAGTAGAGTATGATAAAATAATAGCAAAAATTTTGGCCGTATCTAAGAATCGAACAGATACAAGAATTTATGTACGAGGTGATAAGTCAATAAATTATGGTCGAGTTTTGGAAATAATGGGAATGTTATCAGGTTCGGGTTTTACTAAAGTAGCATTAATTTCCGAGCCATATAAGGGAGGGTAGTATAAGTGAATAGAAATATTGTTATTTCTTTTGGGCTTCATACCCTGCTCGTTATAATTACAGCTATGAGCTTACCATTTTTATCTAAAAAAATGATTGATCTTCCCCCAATTGTTTCAGTTGAGCTTATTCAGATCACAGATAAAACTAACATTCCTTTTGCGCCAAAAGCAAAAAAAATTATTGAAAAAATTAAGGAAAAAGAAAAAAAGCTAGTTTCTGAACAGGCACCACCAAAAAAAGTAAAAAAGCAAAAACCAGATGCGGTCCCATTACCCGATGAAAAGATAGATAAGGTTAAAAAAATTAAAGATAAAAAACAAAATCCTGAAAAAATAGAAACTGAAATTAAGCAAGTTTCAGAATTTGAAAAAGATAAATTGTTTGATTCCAATAATATTGCTGCTTTAATTGATAAATCAAAAGTTGAAAGTGCAGAAACTACAAAAAAAACAGATAAAGTAACTCAAGATCAGGATAAAAATATTGAACTTTCAAGGTTATCATTAAGTGAAGAAGACGCTTTAAAGGCACAAATTTTTGGATGTTGGAGTATTCCATTAGGCCTACCATTATCAGATGATTTATTGGTAAGAATAAAATTACAATTAAAACCTGATGGTACTATTGAAAAAATGGAAATGCTTGACCATGTAAAAATGAATACCCCTGGAAAAGAAAAGTTCAGAACATTGGCTGATAGTGTAAGAAGAGCCATACAATTATGTAATCCATTAAGAGTTCCAACAACGGGTTACGAAAGATGGAAAAATATGATATTAAACTTTAATGCTAAAGAAATGTTGGAAGGATAAAATGATATTTAGATATATAATATTATTTTTAATTTTATTACCGCTTAAAGTTTTTGCTGTAATAGAGGTGGATATTACAAGAGGAAATTTAAGCCCACTTCCTGTTGCAGTCTCTCCTTTATCTATAGACAAGGATTCAAAAGAAGAGTTTAAAAAAATTTTAAAAAAAGACAATATTGGCTCTGAAATATCAAAAGTAGTAGAAAACAACTTAAAACAATCTGGTTTATTTAATCCTCTTGATAAAGATGCGTTCCTTCAAAAGCCAGATATTGCAAATTTAAAACCAAGGTTTGAAGATTGGAATTTAATTAAAGCTCAAGCTTTAATAACTGGAAAAGTCACTTTCGTTGATGAAAAATTAAGAGTAGAGTTTAGACTTTGGGATGTGTTGGCCGGAAAAGAAATGATGGCTTTAGCTTTTACAACAGTACCAAGCAATTGGAGAAGAGTGGGCCACATAATTACAGATAAAGTTTACGAACGCCTAACTGGAGAAAAAGGATACTTCGACACCAGAATAATTTATGTTGCAGAAGAAGGTCCAAAAACTAAGAGAATAAAAAAATTAGCAATTATGGATCAGGACGGATTTAATAATAAGTTTTTAACACTAGGTAATGAATTAGTTTTAACACCAAGGTTCAGCCCAACAAATCAAATGGTTACATATCTTTCTTATTTTAGAAATTTACCTAGAGTTTATTTGCTTGATATTGAAACTGGAATGCAAGAAGTTGTTGGAGATTTTCCGGGCATGACATTTGCACCACGATTTTCTCCTGATGGAAAAAAAATTATAATGAGTTTCGCAAAAGATGGAAACTCGGACATATACACTATGGATCTTGAAAATAGAATTGTTGAAAGAATTACTAATTATCCTTCAATTGATACATCTCCTTCATATTCTCCAGATGGAAAATATATTTGTTTTAACTCCGATAGAAGTGGCTATCAACAAATTTACGTAATGAGTAGTAATGGAAAAAATGTCAAAAGAATTTCATTTGGTACCGGTATATACGGAACACCTGTTTGGTCGCCTAGAGGTGATTTAATTGCATTTACAAAATTACACAAAGGCAAATTTTATATTGGAGTAATGAGAGCAGATGGAACCGGTGAAAGACTGTTAACAGAAAATTTTTATCAAGAAGCACCATCATGGTCTCCAAATGGAAGAGTGCTGATTTTTTATAGAGAAACGAAGACTAACTCCAAAGGAGAGGGGTTTTCTGCCAAATTATGGTCTATTGATCTAACTGGATATAATGAAAAAATGGTTAAAACGAAAACAGATGCATCTGACCCATCATGGTCATCATTATTAAGCAATTAATTCCTTAGTGCTTGATTTTTTAGCTTGAAACATCTAATTAGTTGTGAAAAAGTAAGTAATTCAAACAAGTATTAAGGAGCAAAATATGAACTTAAGAAAAATTTTAAAAAATGGATTTCTAATATTGTTAGCCAGCTTGGTATTGACAGCCTGTGCGACACAAAAAAAAACGACAGGACAGCTTCAAGGAGATGTTTATACTGGAAAAGATTCAGTTGAATATTTAGCATCTGGTGTTCCAGATAGAGTTTTCTTCGCAACTAATGAAACAGTTTTAACAACAGCTTCAAGAGAAACTTTAAGAAAACAGGCTGCTTGGTTAAGAAAAAATTCAAAAATTACTGTAGTATTAGAAGGTCATGCTGATGAAAGAGGCACTAGAGAATACAATCTAGCAATAGGAGAAAGAAGAGCTAATTCAGCAAAAGATTACTTAATGACCCATGGTATTTCTTCAGACAGAATTTCAGTATTAAGTTATGGTAAAGAAAGACCTGTAGATTCAGGATCTAACCCTTTAGCTTGGTCAAAAAATAGAAGATCGGTTACAGTTAAAGCAAATTAGTAAAAATATAATTTATAAAAGACCCTATCATGAATTTGCATAGGGTCTTTTTTTTGCCATCATTATAATTATTACTCATCACAATATGTTTAATTATAAAAAGATAATCCAGATAAAAACTGTATTTATATTTATCTTGATTTCAAATGTATCTTTTGCAGATAATCATAATTTTAATGAAATTTTGGAGTTGATCCAAAAAGATTTAAAGACTCTTGAAAAAGCAATTTATTCAGGATCAACTGATATAGAAAACTCAACTAAATTAAAAAGTCTTGATGGAAATTCAGAAGATGTTTTAACAAGACATCTGCTAAAGTTATCAGAAATTGAAAATCAATTTCAAGAACTTACAAATAAATTTGAAGAAATAAATTTTAAATTAGATAAGCTGTCTAATAGACTTTCTAAGGTTCAGGCAGATAATCAAATAAGGTTTCAGGATATTGAAAATGCTTTCTCTCTAGTGGGAACTGATCAAAAAATAACCTTAAAATCAAAAAAAAAGTTGCAAGAAAGTTTACCTGGTTCTTCGGAGCCACAAGACTTAGGATCAATATCGTATAAGAATACGGAAAATAATGAAACAACTCAAAAAACACAATCTGTAGATACTACAGCGTCAGTAGTGACTGAAAAATTTCAAACAGAAGAAAAAATACTTCCAAATGAAACACCAAAAAAACAGTATGATTTTGCTACTAGTTTTTTAAAAGTTGGAGATTACAATACAGCAGAAAGGGCATTTAGAGAGTTTGTTTTAACTAATACAGAACATGAATTAGCAGGTAATGCCCAATATTGGTATGCTGAAACATTTAGAATTCGTCAACTTTATACTGATGCAGCCTCAGCTTATCTTGAGGGGTATCAAAAATATCCAAAAGGTGAGAAGGCTCCTATAAATTTATTAAAACTTGGTGTATCAATGGTTCAAAT
>Ga0114997_10004988_pt1 | contig 10212 bp, 6 predicted proteins | sample ArcticOcean_MG_C_2_FD_87045 | JGI IMG/M metagenome (GOLD analysis project Ga0114997, IMG submission 87045) | Marine microbial communities from western Arctic Ocean - ArcticOcean_MG_CB4_136 | ecosystem: Environmental > Aquatic > Marine > Oceanic | place: Arctic Ocean: Canada Basin | collected... | reverse complement strand
CTTGCAAATAAATTGATTCGAGGTCTGCTTCTTCAGCATCGATTCGCCACATTTCGGGGACTTCTCCGGGGACTTCTTCGGGGGTTTCTTCGGTGACTACTTCGGAAATTACTTCGAACTTAGGTGCTTCGACTACTGCTTGGGCTTGAATTCGCATAGGTTCCGGAGTTGCTTCCAGAGGGGGTAACGCAGATGCTCTCAGAGGTGGCAACGCAATTGCTTCCAGAGGCGGCAACGCAGTTGCTTTCAGAGGTGGTAGCGGAGTTGGTACTGGAATTGCCTCCAGGGTCGGTTCCATGGCTAGCGATAGAGCAGGTTCTAGGCTTGGCTCCGGTATGAGTTCGGGTGTAATAATTGGTTCAGGAAGATGAATTTCTTCTTCGATGATTTCATTTTCTTCGGCGATCTCAACTTCTAGGATAGCGTCGACCTCTTCTTCGGGGTTTGAAATTTCTATCTCGTCGATATTTTCGGTCATAGAGCCTACACCGAAAGGTAGTTGAGATGGAAGAATTTCTGCTTGAGCACCCATTCCAAATGGTAGGACTTTCGCTTGGGGCTGAACATTTTCTTGTTCTTCGATGAGTGATGCGGCCGCATCTGCTAAGCCGGGAATCATATCGTCCTCGGTCTTTACCTCTGAACTAAGGTCGTTAGATATCTGAGAACCACACGAAGGACAAGCACCACCGCCAAGAAAAAGCATACCACAAACTCTGCATTCATCCATGTCTTGCCCTCCCGTACAGTTGGTGACGGGTGAGTGTCGCCTTTGAACACACCGCCGGTCTGAGCGATTAGTTTCACTCTTCAGAACTGAAAATTGACTCGTCATCGACAAGTGCTTCGGCCCAATTCTTTCCACGCTTCTTACCACGAGAATATTGCCAGATTACTCCAAACCCTGCAATGCATAATAGAGTCCATTTGTGGATGGGGTCAACCCCGAATACCAACACCACATAAATTGTGATTATCGAAACCGTTAGAAGCATAACCGGGAAGCCCGCACGGAAGAATTGGTTGAACGATATCGGATAGCCTGCTTCCTCTGCCATCCCGGCGGTGACGACATTTGCTGATGCGCCGATCAATGTTCCATTCCCACCTAAGCACGCACCGAATGCCAGAGCCCAAATCATTGGACCCAAGTCTAAATTGAGCTCATAAGATATCTGTAATACCACGGGCACCATCGTTATCGTATATGGGATATTATCGATGAATGCCGAAGCGATAGCGCTCACCCATAGCAAAATGACCAGCGCTGCGACCAATCTGGAAGATTCTTCGAAGGAGACGATGGCAGAGATTACTTGCTGGCCAATCCATTCTATGACCCCAAGATGTTGAAGCGAGTGAATCAGCACAAAAAGACCAGCGAAAAAGATAAGTGTTGACCATTCGACCTTTTCGAGCGGCCCTTCTAAATCGTGGCGATCAGTCACCAATAGCATCAAAACCGCCCCTATCAATGCAACCCAGGACACCGGGATATGGAGTATTGGATTTAGGAAGAAACCAAGAACTACGAGTCCGAGGATTGAACCGGAAGATTTGAGCATTTTTGGGTTTTTAATTCCATATTTCGCCTCTAATTCCTTGACATCACGGACTCGTTCACCGCTGAACTCATCGCGGTAAATCCACTTTAGCATCATAAATGTTGGAACGATTGTCAATAGAATCCCTGGTGCTAATTCGATAATGAAATCATTGAATCCGACGCCACCATCCGCTAGAGTGGGGTATTTACTGTCGGCGATTGCACTTTTTGACATCATCGATCCGATGATGATATTTGGGGGGTCACCGATCATGGTAGCAGTTCCACCAATATTAGAAAACAGAACTTCAGCGATTAGAATCGGTATCGGTTTCAAGTCTAAAACCCGAGCCAATTGAATCGTTACAGGAGTTAGCAATAGCATAGTGGTGACATTGTCGAGGAAGGCTGATAAAACCGCGGTCACCACACATAGAATCACCACTAATGACCAGACATTCCCCCCACTCTTTTTGTAGGCTTGAACCGCAAAATATTCGAAAACACCTGTATGGGACATTATGCCGACCATTACCATCATTCCAAGCAATAACCCAATCGTTTCCCACTCGATCAAAGTAGTGGTTTGGGCTAATGAAAGCGAATCGCCAACCTTGTAATAATTAAGGGCAAAGATAGCCGATAGCCCGCCGATTGCTGCGGCTAATGTACGATGTACTACCTCGGTAATTATCATGGCGTAAACCCCCAACAGAATTGCCAATCCGACCCAAACCGGAGTATTTCCTAAACCTTCTTTCAACACGATTCCGATATCGACTGCTCCACCGCCGGCAGCAAGACCATTTCCAAGGAAACTGAATACTCCCGTGGTGATTAAAGCGGCTAAAGCAATCCAATATGAGGGATGTCTTCTGCCCAAGCCATAGCCCGCCATATCAAATGCGAATCGAGAGGTGTCTATGAGTGTTGGCTACTAATTCAACCACAGAACAGCAACATTACCACGTGATATAACCAACGTTGCTCCGGTTTCTTGCTCCAAATGTTGCCAGAGTTCATTCCGGGCTTCACGTTCATAGATTCCTTTATTTATCTTGATTTTAACTAATTTTCTTTTCTTGAGTTGATCTTTGATCTCTTCGGTGATTCCGTCGGTTAAACCGGTTTTCCCGATGCGGACACTAGGTTTGAATTCACGACTCATAGCTTCATGTTTGATATTTGTTGGAATTTTTGTCATATAGCGCCCCCCTTATTGCCAAAACGGCGAACTTGGTTACAATTAAAACAAGTGATTACCCTTTGACCAGAACGGATTCTAACCCGTGAAGATACCGTTGGTATCAGTAATTGGTTGCAGTTTCGACAAATCCAATGACGATGATGTTGTGGTAAAGGCAAGCGATGACGGCTCGAGCATTTAACAAGATGTTTTGCTGCGTTTTGGCGAATGGGCATTGGCATTGACGTATCGGTTATTACCGACGATAATCTCTGTTGGGCATCCAGAGCTTTTTCGCGACGCTGATGTTTTGCCCGACCACGATTCCGACCCATAGAAATCGACCTCACTCCAGCGCGATAAGAATATCTACAGTAATTTCATCGATGGCACGGTCCCCATCGATGGAATAGAAAATCCCTTTACTTTCGTACCAAGCAGCTAGTGGTGAAGTTTGCTCGTGATAAGCGCCTAATCGGCTTAGAACGGTATCGGCATTATCGTCAGCACGGCGTTTGAATTCGTTTGAACCACAGCCATCGCAGATGCCTTCTTGGCTGGTTGGGTTAAATTCGTCGTGAAAAACCATCGAACAATTCCCACAGGTGAAACGCCCACAAATCCTCGAGACGATTTTCTCATCAGGGACCTGAATCGCAATCACATGGCTTACTTCAGTAATCTCGGCCAATGCTTCGGCTTGAGGTATGGTTCTTGGGAAACCATCGAACATGACTCCACCTTTTGCATCTTCTTGCTCAATCCTCTGTTCGATCAATGCGATTATGACTTGGTCCGGGACTAATTTACCGGAATCCATGTAGGTCTTTGCATTCAAACCGGTTTCGGTTCCGGCTTTGATCGCAGCTCGCAACATATCGCCGGTACTAACCTGAGGTAAACCGGTAGATTCCATGATCCTCTGGGCTTGAGTACCCTTCCCTGCCCCCGGTGGGCCGAACAATACGATGCTGCTCATATTGGATGCGGGGTGAAACCCTGTTTTCATTGTTGGCCTTGTTGAGATAGCCATTGGTGGCCATAATGTTGCCATTGTTCCATAGTCCAACCAGGTGGTAATCCATTTGGCGGTAACGGAGGGGCCAATGGCACTTGAGGAATTATTTGAGGAGGCCTACCGATTGGAATAATTGGAGGTAGAGCCTTTGCTACTTCACTCGAAGGTGGTCGACCTTGAGGGATGACAGGTGCTCCTAGAGTTGGCAAAGCCGGCATTGAATCCATCATCGCAGCAGCGACTTCTTCGGCTGAAACATGGCCTGTAGCGACATTATCGGTCGCTTGACCCATATCCATAATGTCGTCCCTTCGGCCTCCATCGTCGGCGAAGTTGTGAGCATCAGGAGCGACTAATTCTTCACCCGTCAAATCCTTTGGACTGGCTTTTTTAATTCTGATTGCAACGACGGAAATCAACAGGATTAGCATCACAAACACTGAGCCAGCAGCCCAAGTGGGTAAGATTCCGAATAGACCACCTGTTGATTTTTTTGCTTCGACGCTTGCATCTAGCTCCAATGTGGATAGACTAGTATCTGAGTTGACGGTGAAAATGATTTTTTCAAGTCCTGTCGCAGTATCTTGATTAGGCAAAGCACTTATGATTACCTCGACTGATTGGCCAACTCCAAGATTGGTTATACTTGTTTTGTCAATTGAGACCTCCCAATCTTCAGCAGCGATCATTACACTAATTTGAGCATTTAATGGTGCGTTACCATCGTTGGTAATAGTGATGGTTTGGGTGACAGTGCTATCTCTGGGAATTGTCAATAATGGTTTGTTTTCATCTGTTTTTAGATTTGCAAATGGGCTAGATTCTATCATTATTTCAAAAATTAATTCTGTAGAAATAGATTCTCTAGAATTACTAGCTTCAACATAGATTCCAAGTTGGAATCCAGCATCACCTGCTGGAGTCTGTAAAGGTGGTATAGCACTTATTGAGAGTGTCAGAGTTTCACGTGGTAAAATTGTAGGAGGCGTATTTGAAAAGCCGATTTGCCAGCCGTCTGGGCCAAGACTATGCGACCAATTAAGGCTCGTTACTGAATTACCATTATTGGTGATTGTGAACTCTTTTTTAGACCAGTCATCTGCCATTTCCACATTGAATAAGTTGCCGTCTGTTGAATTCAGTTCTACTGCTAATTCATCCTTTACAACCAATGTTGTCTCATTGACGAGGAAGTTAGATTGGTCCTGACTAGTTTTGATTACCAATCGATTGGTGTCATCGAGAACAGCGACCGGTGATACCAAAATATCAAATCTTACCGAGGCTTGTGACCCAGGATCAATTTGAACATCGACCTCCCTGCTCTCACTTTGGCTACCCTCTATTACTTGGATGGCCCAATTGGTTTGTTCAGGACTAATCCTTACGGTTAAATCTAGTGCTGTATTACCTTTATTTTCAATTTCAAGCGTGAGATTAAGACGCTCTGAATTGTCTACTGCCACCTCTCTTGCATAAGCGGCTGGACCAATTTTTTGTCCATGGTCATCAAATAACTCGGTCTCAAATGATTCCAAAGCCATGACCGTCAGCGTTACAGTTTCGGTGATGTTTAGACTTAGGTCTTCCGAACTGGTCACCGAACAAGAAATGGTGTCGGTTGATCCTGCTGAGGGAATGCCATCAGCAACCGGTGGCACATAGAGCCGTACTTGCATCGGTAAATATTCTAGTATCTCAAGCGGCTCGAAAGAGAACGAACTCGAGTTGGATAAACCTAATTCGACTTGCCATCGGTTTTGACTATGGCAATCTAGGTCGTACAAAGCCGCGGCATTTCCGGTATTCATTACCGATATTGAAAACGATGTGCTTTGGCCAGGTTGTGCTTGTAAGCCATTTGTGCCGGCTGGAGCAACCATCACATCTTTTACTGCGGCGACTACCAACTTGAGACGGATCGTATGTGATACGGTCTGGTCGTTAGCATAGCGAGCAGTCAGATCCATCACATAGGTACCCGCCATTGCATAACGGGGACTCTGAGGGTTGGAGAGGTCAGCATCATCGTCATTCATGGTAATATTGAGATAGATATTTGCACTTGAATTTCCTTCGGGTTCAAGGGTAAATGGTCCCGGAATGTCGGAGGATTTAGACCAATCATCATCGGTAGGTAATAACAGATCATCTCTTTGAGGATGTGGGCTTTGGACCTGAGAGAGGGTCAATTTAACCGATTGCTCAGAAGTTCCTTCGTGCTTGAGTAAAACCGCCCAGGTATGACCCTCAGCGTCTCTAGGGTCAAGGGTGTAATTTCTGTAATCGGTATCTTCGGCACCAAAATCATCGAGGGTTACCAATCGCACACCGAGTGCGGTTACAGTAATTGTGAAATCATGAATATTATTATCGGTGCCGTTATTTGCATCGTTCATCTCTTCGATCTGATTGTCGACATCGATCGATAATCGTAAATCGTGATCACCGGTCGAAGTGAAGGAATGAACCAAAGTTAATGAATCAACATTTCCTGCGAGCAAACCTGATCTAGTTCCGTCATATAATGTGGTTCCATCTGTAAGATCTTCCAAAATCACTCGGAATTGTCCTGCATCCACAGTACCTTGGTTAGCCCAAGAAATCCTTAATGCGATCAAATCATTGACCAAAGGTTCGACAGTGCTGGAGTGGATTGAGCCATCGAATACCGTTAAATCAGCAGTAGGGTTAAGGCTTGCATCTGCGGTTACCACTAGAGCATATGCTTGAGAGACACCACCTGAGTGCTGGATTTTTATCTGCCAATTTCCATTTGTGGTGATCACCGATGCCGGGATATTTATCCTCTCGACATTATTTAGTGAATCCGCTTGACCATTCGGTATCGAGGCTCCGTTGGAGAAGACGTTTCCGCGGTAGATGGTTCCATCGGGAGAATAAAGAATTAGATCCAAATCATTGACTAGGCGGGATTCGTTTTGAGGTGCGTTAGCACTTCCGGCTACATCGGACCAAACCAAGGTGATATCGATGCCATGAGCAGCATCGAGGTCAAATGAGTAAAGTGCTGAAAATCCCGCTTCAAGGGTTCGCATATTATCGTGATAAGTCGATAAAGAAGTAGTTCCATCGGCCGGCATCACAGTATTGACCACCGAAATTTCACCCCAGCCTTCAGCCGAGTTTGGAATATCTGCAACCCCTAAGTCGACCGCTCCATTGATGGTGGTGGCCTTGAGAAGTGCTCCGGTTGGCGAGGAGATTCCGGCTTGTTCGCGAATAAACTCTCTAATTAGTGATATTGAACCACCTGCGACTGCGGTCCCTTGACTTGCACCGCTCAAAGTCATGTACATGTCCTTCCCATTAGCATGGGTGCCTGAACCACATGACCAACCAGCTGGAGCCAACGCTTCCTCGGCTTTACCCGAACAAAGTTCGACTCCTGGAGCGACAATATCTGGTTTTACTCGACCGTCCAATGCTGGACCTTGGGCCGAAAAGTTAGCGACCGATCCCGATGGAGATGTGGTCGAAGCACCGACCGACAATGCGTTCTTTGCGGTAGAGGGTGCCATTACCATCGAAGAGTTTTGGCCGAGATCATCACCGGCAGAAAATATCGGTAACATTACTGGGTTGTCTCGAACAAATACATCGATAGAACGAGAATCTGCTGTATATTGACCTTGGTTACCATTCAATCCCCAAGCGTTAACCGATACACGGGAGCCTTCTTGTTCAGCATGTCTTAACATATCGTAAATCGAGCCGAGCCGACCGAATACCCCGGTTGGATCGTGCTCTAGAGCGTAGGCGATCAAATGGGCCTCAGGCGCTATTCCGGTCGCACTAGAATCTCCGCTGCCATTTCCAGCAATGGTCAAGGCGACATGGGTGCCATGGCCACCATTCGAATCGGCAGAACTCTGATCCAATCCAAATCGAGTGTACACCGCAATTACTCGACCGTCGATATCTGGGTGGTCACGATCGATTCCAGTATCAGTAAATGAGATTATTTCCCCCGAACCATCCAAGATAAACGGAGCGTTTGCTACGACTTCAGGAATTCCAACTACTGCGCCGGCTACCGCATTTGACAAGCGAAGTTCAAAAGTGGGCTCAGACCAAATAATTCGGCCATCTCTAGCCAATAGAGCAAGGTCGACATCGCCGCGGATCTCACAAAGGTGAAGACCGCACCAGGCCTCATCGGCACCCATTTTTACCAAATCATGGGCTAATCCTTCGAGCGCTTCTGGGATCAAATCCGCTGCCGGAATAGCCGCTATAAAATCATAATCGTTGCTGACCAATTGTGGAGAAAGACGCCAACCCGGCTGCATCACTCCTGCCCATCGTACCGAATCATCGCTTTGGATTTGGCTCAAATCAGAAGGTGAACTAAGTCTGACCAACCAAGCTGAGCCTCCCATATGATCGAGAACGAAGAGATCATATCGATCTGTCAAATCGTCGAGTGCTTGTCCTGTGTGGTGGTTGAGTTGTACTATCGCCATTCCGGTTTTCCGGTAATCATTATCATCAGGTATCGCTGATATAGGTGCGTCATCGCTAAGAGGATCGAAAGGCCCAGCCGCAAGAATAACCCTACCATCTAGGGACTTTAATCCAGTTTGCAAAATCGAGGTCGGTTCGATAGAATGCCAGTAAGAGGCAGCAATTGCCAAGGATTCATCCTCGCCTTCAAACTGAAAAGTATGAATGCTTGAATATGGCGCTAATAGCATGACTATTAGAACAAGAATCGCTTTCAAACCAACCTTCATAATGTTTGCGAATTCGATTTCGTACTTGAAGGAGAGCCTTGGATGAGCCCTATAGGGCTCCCTTGTTCAAGAATCATTTATTCAAATAACGCAGCGATTGCGGCGTCGGTTTTTGCAACCGATGCTTGCCAGTCGGATTCGGTTCCCATCAAAGCTCTAATCGCATCGACATTTTCAGGAATTACATCCGATTCTTGGTGAATCGCTTGGAAATAGTAGAGATTATTTCCTTCTAGTTTTACCCCGTCATCCCAGATAAAAATCTCATGCAAATCCCCCCAAGTCCGCCCCATATCACGGGCGAACTCCATCACTTCTGCAGTAGTGGTAATTCCGGTTTCTGCACCATTCATGATGACGATACGTGGCCGGTTTGACCAAAGATCTAGCACTGATTTAGTAGTCATCCCATGGCCCTCTGGCAAGGTTGCGACAATAGAGTGTACATGCATGATGGTAGTAGGTACGGCAACCGCCAATGAATTAATCTCAATTTCTGGTTTAACCGTCATTAAATCCGGACCGTGGTGGCTGGGAACTTTGAGGACTGGTTTTATCGCATTTATCGGTCCTTTGGAGGAATCTCCAGGGTCCGCTGCTCGCCTTATCATCGTACACTCAACTTTGAGTGAGCCACAATGCTCGTAAATTGGCACCAAAGTACGCGCAAGACCAGTCGTATTACAAGATACTACTCTGGTTCCTTCGGCATTGAGATTAGATTGGTGATTAGCACAAGAAGTATAGGATAATTCTGTCATTGCGTGCTTTTCTCCACCTTGGAAAATCCACTTGACTCCTGCATCCTGATATTTGGCCTTATTATCCGCACCCATTTTACCCGGAGAGCAATCGACGACAACATCTGCGATCGCCAATAACTGTGAGATTCCACCGCGGCATTCATATCCTGCTGGGGCGAATGCTGCGATTCGGTCAGCATCATCGAAAGTACAGTATAGAGGATAGCCTTTTCGAACCGCTAAATCACAGCCGAAAGACGGCCTGGTTTTGGTTACTCCAATAATTTCCATGTCGCTTTGGCAAGCGACTGCGTCAGCGACACGTTTTCCGATGGTTCCGTATCCATTGATGGCTACCTTGATGGTCAAAGTGCTCTCCCCGTTTAACGGGCTTTCGCGCCACTCACATGAACCTTACCTAGGCATTTCACCATTGGTAACAGGCAAACTATTGATGAGAGGGGACATCTCCCGCGGTTTGATGCCAGCCGATGACGAAGTGGTAATTCGCTCGATGAGCATCAATTCTAGGCTTCCGGCCCAGCTCGAAAAAGCGATTGAACGCAATATAGTATTACGAATCGGTTGGACAACAAGTGGCGAGGCGGTGCCTAAACAAGGCGAGCTAGGTTTATGTCCGGTACTGCCCAAGGGTTCAAGAATTAGATCGCTTGGTTATCTAGGACCTTTTACCGCAGCATTTGGCCAAGGCGGGACTTTTACTCACCAAGGAACATGTGATTCGTTTTTAGGGGCGGCAAATGATGGCAATATCATCACTTGTGAGCGTGAAGCTGGCGCCAATGTTGGCTATAGCATGAGGAGTGGTCGAATTACTGTTCTCGATGGAGTCAGTCATGACGCAGGCGCAGCTATGAGCGGAGGATTGCTAATCGTGCGCGGTGATGCTGGATCCAGAATCGGCGGCGGAATGAGCGGAGGCGAAATCATCGTACACGGGG
>Ga0114997_10004984_pt1 | contig 10217 bp, 8 predicted proteins | sample ArcticOcean_MG_C_2_FD_87045 | JGI IMG/M metagenome (GOLD analysis project Ga0114997, IMG submission 87045) | Marine microbial communities from western Arctic Ocean - ArcticOcean_MG_CB4_136 | ecosystem: Environmental > Aquatic > Marine > Oceanic | place: Arctic Ocean: Canada Basin | collected... | reverse complement strand
TGTTAATTTGAGAACTAGTTTTAAAAATGTAAATAAGACATGCTTAGCAATAACAAGGGGTTATTATTAAGATTGTGTATTAAATATTTCTCTATTTTGAATTTTTAATTTAACTTTAAGTTTCACTTGCGCTAATCGAATGTCATTTTGAATATCATTTATTCTTTTATGCGCAGCACTATAATGTTTACTGTTTATTAATAACTTATCTTTACTTATCTGTAAGTCGTTTAGCTGTTTAAAATAAACATCTTCACATTTAAGAAAATTAATCCAAACTAATTTTTCATCTTTATTATTTTTTGCATGAACAAATAGAGCTAATTCTTCATTACATTTTTTACATTTTATTTTTTTTTTTAAAATCCAATCACCCATACTTTTAAAATTATTATCGTAGGTAATTCCATTTATTCTTATGGCATTGTAAGAATTGCAGCATGGACATTTTTTGAATTTTGGTAAAAATATCATAATCAAAAATAATTGTATAAATCTATAACAAACACAATAAAGATATGACCTAAAATGGGTTGACTATACTATTGAACGTATATATTAGTTAAAACTTAAAACCAAATTGGGTTTAAATATTATGGAAAATTTAAATAAAAAAGAAATAAGCAAAATAAGAAGTAGGTTACAAAAAGGGTCAGCTGATAAACTGCTAATGCAAAAGCCTTTTGCGGAGGGCATGTATCGTTTTGGCATGTTTATTATTGATTATTATTCTCGAGTTAGAGAAGAATTAAGAATAGATTATGATTCATTTATGATCATCCAAGTAACTGTTTCCCATCAATTATATTCTTTAAAGAAAGAAAAACTTTTGTCTAGTGGATCTTATGAAGCTGTAGAAGCACAATTTAATCAAGCAATTGATGTGCGTGACGAATTATTAGGTGTTATGAAAGATTACGATTCAAAAAATAAAAATAGGTTAACAATTTCGAGCGTTTGCTTGGTGTTAGGCCTACCTAAAGAAACTACTAGAAGAAAAATAAATGTACTTTGTAAAAAAAAAATGTTGAAGGTTTCAAAAAAAAATGGAGTTACCTTGGGCCCTGGCTATAAAAAAGTTTTTGAAAGATTTGTTCCTAAAACAGCATATGAATTGTCAAAATTGTTAAAAAACTGGAAAAAATCTGGAGTATTAAATTCCATCTTAGATTTTAAAATATAAAACTCTAAGTTATTTTAGTTCATAATAAATAATTCTAGTAAAATGAAAATAACTATTTAACACTTGTTTTATATGATTATTCTAAAATTATATTTATAGAGAAAAAACAAATTTTTATTGAGACTTTTATTAAACTCTTGATAAGATGTTATATAAACTTTAACTAATATGAAATATGGGCGAATGGCGGAACTGGTAGACGCGTTGGACTCAAAATCCAATAGTAGCAATGCTGTGAGAGTTCGAGTCTCTCTTTGCCCACCAAAATAAAATGGACTTAAAAAATTTTAATAGTTTAGTAGATTTATATTTTCATCAAGCGCAAATAGAAAAATCTGAAAGCATTTTTTTAGAATGGATTAATCCAAATAACAAAGTCCAATTTACTTGGGAAGAAACCTCATCAAGTATTTACAAGATGGCAAAAGTTATAAAAGAAAATATCAAAGAGGGTGATAGATGCCTTCTGGTTTCAGAAAATAGACCAGAGTGGCTCGTTACAGATATAGCAATAATGTTAGCAAATGGAATTACAGTGCCTGCTTACACTACCTATACCTCAAAAGATTATGAATATTTAATAAATGACTGCGAACCATCCATAATTATTGTTTCTAACAATATGTTGCATAATAAACTTAAAAGTATAATTGAGAAAAATTCTTTTATAAAAAAAATAATTACTTTTGATCAAATAGATGCAGTTGATTATGAAAATAAATATTTAAATTTTAAGTCAATAAATAAAAAAAAATTAGATAAAAATGATAAAATTATAAATTTAAGTTTAAAAAGAAAATCACCAGCCTGCATAATATATACATCTGGAACAGGAGGAAATCCTAAAGGAGTAATCCTAAGCCATGGAGGAATATTAAATAATTTAGAAGGTGCCTGTGAAATTTTAAAACCATTAATAGACAAGAGGCCAATTTTTTTAACTTGGCTTCCATTGTCTCATTCTTATGAACACACAGTTCAATTTGTACAAATAGCAGTTGGTGCAAAAGTTTTTTATGCTGAAAAAATTGAAAAACTTTTAGATAATATTTCAGAAGCAAAACCTACAATCATGACAGCAGTTCCAAGGTTTTATCAAAATCTTTATAATAAAATAAATATAAACATGAGAAAAACAAAAGGATTTAAGGCAAAACTAATTAAGCTCACAATCGAATTGGGAACAAAAAAGCTCTTAAGAAAAAAAATGAGTTTTTTAGAGAAAATAATAAATTCTATTTTAGATTTACTGGTTAGGAAAAAAGTAAAAAAGCAGTTTGGTGGAAATCTAAAAGCTTTTGTATCAGGTGGGGGTGCTTTAGATAAAGAAATAGGTCAGTTTTTAAATTCTATAGGACTTCCGACTTTGCAGGGCTATGGTTTGACCGAAACCTCTCCAGTTGTAAGCTGTAATCCAATAGACAAAATTAGGGTTGAAACAGTTGGTCTCCCATTCAAAGGTAATAAAGTGAAAATAGCTGCAGATGGTGAAATTTTAATTAAGGGAGAAAATGTAATGTTGGGTTATTGGAACAAAAGTGAAGAAACTCAAAAAGTACTTCGGGACGGTTGGCTTTATACTGGAGATATAGGTGAGATAGACCCAAAAGATGGTTACTTAAAAATCACAGATAGAAAGAAAGATATCATAATTAGTGCAGGAGGAGACAATATTTCTCCAGCTAAAATCGAAAACCAATTAATAAACTATGAGGAGATAGAACAAGCCATGGTTTATGGTGATAAAAAAAATTATTTAGTTGCACTTATTGTTCCAAGTAGAGAATTTAAGACAAAAAAGGAAAAACTTAAAGAAGTAGTAGATAAAATTAATGAAAATTTAAGTTTGGTAGAAAAAATAAAAAATTTTGAGCTGTTAAATGAAAATTTTTCAATTGAAAATGGTTTGTTAACACCAACAATGAAAGTAAAAAGAAATAAAGTAATTGCTAAATATAAAAATATTTTAGAAAACTTTTATAAAAAAAATTAGTTTTTAATTTGTTTAATGTAAACTTTAGGTTAAATAAACATTGTTATTACTTGTTTTTTTAATGATTGCAAAAAAAAATAAATTATTTTTTTTTAAATTAATTTTTTGTAAATTGTCAACATAATTTATGTTTGACATCGGTAAAAATAAACATAAAGCTTAAATATAAAAACGAATCATGTTGATTTGTTTTAATTAAAATAAAACAAGGGAGCAAAAATGGCTAAACGTAGAAAAAAAGCGAAAAAAGCTAAGAAAAAGAAAGCTAAAAAAAGAAGAAGATAGTTTAAACTTTTTTTTATAAAGAAAAATTGCGCCCTTCTTTTAATTTTAGGGGGGCGTTTTTTTATTGTTGCATTTCTACTTGGGCTGGATTTTCTATACGTTTTAGAGCTTTATCCATTTTTATTTTAGCTTTATCACCAAGAATTATTTCAAATTCAGATTTTAATCTTTCATACGCTTTTTCAAAAAGTTGTCTTTCACTATATGATTGTTCGGCCATTATATCTGTCTTTTTATTCAGATCTTTTACAACTTCAGCCAGTTGATAAAGTTTTCCAGAATTAATTTTTTGTTCATATTCTTGGGCTCTTCTACTCCACATAGTTCGCTTTATTTTCGGCTTAATTTTTAAAATATTAATTGCTTTGTTTATCTGGTTGATGCTTGAAATAGGTCTAAGATGGGATTGTTGATTTAAAGGTATGCTTAAAGTTAACTTTTCCTTTTCGATAAAAACTTTGTAAAAAGTAATATCAATGCCACCTATTTTTGCTTTTTCTACAGCAATTATTTTCCCTACACCATGCTTTGGATAAACAACATAATCTTTTAAATTGTAATCTTTCTTTTCGACGGGTTGTTTTAAAACTTTTTTAATCTTAACTTTGGCTTCATTAGATTTAAAAACATTTGGTTTATAATTGCTCGCAACAACTGGTGTTTTAGCTAAAGCACTTTTTTTTTTTACTTTATTTGTTTTAGTAGTTTTTTTAGTTTTCTTTTTTTTTACCATGATTAATTTTAATCTCCTTTTCCTGGTTTTTCACTTAGATACTTTAATTTATCTGGAACGTCACGCCATTTTTTATGATCCTTCGGGATATCTTCTTCCCTTTTCTTGGTGATGTTTGGCCACAACTCACTATACTTAGTATTAATTGTGACCCACTCAGAGGCTCCTTCATCAGTATCAGGTTTAATTGCATCGACTGGGCACTCAGGTTCGCAGACTCCGCAATCAATACATTCATCAGGTTTTATTACAAGAAAGTTTTCCCCTTCATAAAAACAATCTACTGGACAAACTTCAACACAATCCATTTCTTTGCACTTGATACATTTGTCATTGACTATATAGGTCATAATTTATTTAAGTGAGTTTTGTACCTTAGTTTTAATAATTCCATTATCTCTTCCAGATATATATAACAATCCACAAATTCTTCTGATTAGGGTAGATTCATAGTTATCATTTGTACCATCTGAATATACAATTTTCCAAATAACTTCAATTATTTTTAATCTAAATTCCATAGAATATTTTTTAATTTCTCTAGTAAATTCAACTATTTGGTTTTGTTCTTTTTCCTTTTTTTCAGCAAGCAATAATAATGCTTCTGCTTTTACTTCGTTAATATTATTTATATCTACCAAAGCTTGTTTTATAATTTTTCTCTCTTCTGCAGTATATTTTTCATCTATTTTTGCAGCATGTATTAATAGAGCTGCCACTAAAACATCTTTATTATTAGAAACTTTTTCTTTTTTTTTAAAAATATTTTTAAACATTTTATCTAAACCTCAACTCTGAGAGCTTTTTGAATGGGTTATCATTACTTAATTTTTCAATTTTTTTCAATCTTTTATTTTTTGTTGTTTTAGGCTTATAAATAAAAGACTGTTCTTCTTTGTTTTTACTATTTTTAGATTTATATTCCATCAATTCCAAGAGTTTAAAAAAATTTTCCTTGTTACATCCAATTAAATTGATCATGTCAGAATTTATTTTAAATGCACCATTCTTGCTATTTTCCATAATTTTTAGAAAAAACCTCTCTAAGATATCAACTCTTATATAAAATTTTTGAAAGTTTTCAAAACCACATATTAGATAAAATTTAGTGTTTTTTATATTTTCATTCTTTAAAAAATTGAGACCAGATTTTGGAATATTGTATTCTTGATCTTCGGCAAAATATAATTTCCAAAGATTAACTCTTAGTTCTACAGCACTAGGTTTTAACATTTTTGGAAGAAAAATATTGTACCTACCTATTTTTATTCCCGCTTTTTTTAAATTTACCCTATCTTCTTTTGAAATGCTTTTTATCATTTGATGAACAATTTCTCTTTTTATTACCCCGTTGTTTTCAAACAACTGGTAACAAAGTGCTCGAACATAATTATTTTTAAACTTAGCTTTACTTAAATTTACTAGATCTGACAGTTCTGACAAGATAAGAGTTTTTAATTTTTTTTCTAAATAAATTATTAATTTTTCGCTAGATTCAAAATCAATAGCTTCATCAACTACTAACTTTAATTTTGGATTTAAATAATTTGACCCTTTAGTAATATAAGCTATAGGATTTTCCCCCCAATAAATTTTATGGTCAGCCTCAAGTTTAAAGGTATCAGATTTAATTATCTCGTTAACTCTTTTAAATAATTCAGGTGCTATAGCTTGTCTAGCTGCTTTCTGAAGTGATTTTATATCAGTTTTTAAAGATCCCGATTTTAAGTCTAGTTCCAGTTTTAAGCCATTAAGCCTTCCTAGATATTGTCCATCAATAACAACTTCATTTTCATTTCTTATTTCAGTTTTTAATATAATATCTTGTTTTAAACTTCTAGATAAAATACTTATTCTTTTATCTACAAAACTTTTAGTAAGCTCTTCGTGAAGTTTGTCTGACAGCTTATCTTCCATGAATTTAGTTCGCTCAACCCAATAATCTGGATTACTTGTCCATCCTGTTTTGTTTGCAACGTAAGACCATGTTCTCACATTTGAGATTCTATTAGCTAACGTGTCAATATTTCCTTCATAAACATCTAAATGTTTAAGTTGTTTCTTCATATATTCATTTGTGACTTTTCCAGGTTTTGATGTTAAAAATTCAAAAACTCTTTTTACTACCTCAACATGATAACCGTAAGCTTTTTTTGAGAAATCAGGTATTTGACAGCAGTCCCAAAGAGTTTTTGTAAAATCTTGAGGTTTTTTTGTTCTTAAATTTTTGTCTTCATGAATTAAAAGTTTCAGAACCTTCTCGTCTTCACAATCATTTACTCTTTTAAGTAAATCATTATTTGTTTTTTTTTCTAGAGAATGAATGAGATTGTCAATACTATCAAAATTAATTTCAGAATTTCTCCAATAAAGTAAATCAACGTTATTGAGCTCGTGTCTTTCTAATTTTTCAATTTCATCAGAATTTAGCTGTTTACACTCACCTGTAATACCAAAAGTTCCATCATTAATATGTCTTCCAGCTCTTCCAGCTATTTGTGATATTTCATTTAAATTTAGTTTTCTTGTTTTTTTTCCATCAAACTTAACTAAACTACTAAAGCTAACGTTATTGATATCCATATTAATTCCCATCCCAATTGCGTCGGTTGCAACAAGAAAATTAGCATCACCAGATTGATATAGTTCTACCTGTGAATTTCTAGTTTTCGGACTTAAAGAACCCATAATTACAGCAGCACCACCTTTTTGTCTTCTGACAAGCTCTGCTATTGCGTAAACTTCATCAATTGAAAAAGCTATCAACGCTGTTTTTGGATTTAAGCGTGATATTTTTTTGTGTCCGCCGTACGTTAGTTTTGAATATCGTTCTCTTCTAACAAATTCTATGTCATTAATAAGTGATGACATTACGTGTTTCATAGTGTGCGAGCCAAGAAACATTGTGAGCTTTTCACCTCTAGCATTTAATAATCTGTCAGTGAATACGTGACCTCTTTCATGATCAGTGCACATCTGTATTTCGTCTACCGCAACAAATTCCACCGATAAATCTTGCGGCATAGATTCCGTTGTACAAATATAATACTTGGCAGATTTAGGTATTATTTTTTCTTCACCAGTAATAAGAGCAACTTTTTCAGATCCAATTTTGCTTATACATTTGTCAAAAATTTCTCTGGCAAGCAATCTCAAAGGAAAACCTATGATACCGCTTTCATAACTCAACATTGTTTCAACTGCTAAATGTGTTTTGCCTGTATTAGTAGGACCTAGTACAGCAGTAATTTTTTTTAAGTTGTTTTCCATAAATTGTGCCTAATTACTATTGCTATACTACATTTAGATTTAATTAAGAACAAAAGATGATTAAAACATGACCGAATCATCTGAATAAAAGTTCTCATTTTAAGTAATTTTAAATTAAGCTTAGCATAGTATTAATGAATCTAATATTAATTTTTTTATATAATAAATGAATGAAAAATCGCCTTTGGAAAATTAACAAGACTAAATTAAGTAGAACAAATATAGCTTTATATTCTAATTTTGTTAAAAAAAATTATAACAAAAATTATAAAAATAATTTTAACGCACTCTGGAAATGGTCAGTAAACAATAATCAAATTTTCTGGAAATCAGTTTGGGACTTTACAAAAGTAAAAGGAATCTCAGGAAATGTTTTGCTTAAAGAATCTGAGGTTTTCTTTAAAAATAAATTTTTACCAAACGCCAAGTTAAGTTATGCTGAAAACCTTTTAAAAAAAAATAATGATGACGATGCAATTATTTTTAAAAGTGAGAATGGTTACAAGACAGTTTTATCTTGGAAAGATCTTAATTTAAATGTTGCTACAATTTCACACTGGATGAAGTTACAAGGATTAAAAAAAGGAGAACGTGTAGCAGCATATTTACCAAACATACCCGAGACTGTCGTGGCTTACATTAGCACAGCAGTTTTAGGAGGTATCTGGTCATCTTGTTCACCAGACTTTGGGACAACTGCTGTGATAGATAGATTTTCCCAAATCAAACCCAAAATACTATTTATTTCAGATATATATTTTTATAATGGAAAGAAAATTAATGTTGTAGAAAGACTAAATAAAATAATTAATAAAATACCCTCTATTAAAAAAGTAGTAATAATACCTTATCCAGGAACAATAATTGATAATAAAAAGAAAAAAAATATTTTTTTATGGAAAGAGTTAATTCTTAAAAAAAAAAGGAATAAAATCAAATATAATATTTTAAACTTTAATGACCCATTAGTTATTCTTTACTCCAGCGGCACAACAGGAAAACCTAAATGTATTTGCCATGGAGTTGGAGGAACGCTTCTTCAGCACAATAAAGAACTACAAATACATTTTGATGTAAAAGAAAATGATAGAGTTTTTTATTTTACTACCTGCGGATGGATGATGTGGAATTGGCTGGTAGGAGCTCTTTCAGCTGGCGCTACGATTTTGTTATTTGATGGTTTTCCAATGCACAAAAAGGACGACTTGCTATTTGAGTTTATAAGTGAAGAAAAAGCAACACTTTTTGGTGTAAGTGCTAAATATATTGATGCTCTAAATAACAAAAAGGTAGTACCAAAAAAAAATTACGATCTCTCAAAATTAAAAACAATATGCTCTACTGGGTCTCCTTTATCTAAAGATGGATTTAAGTATATTTATAAAAATATTAAGAAGAATGTTCACCTAGCTTCAATTTCTGGTGGCACAGATATTGTTTCTTGTTTCGTTTTGGGAAATTTATTTCAACCTGTAAATGCTGGTGAAATTCAAAATAGAGGGTTAGGCATGGATGTAGATATATTTGACCAAAAAGGCTTGCCTGTAAAAAATAAAAAAGGAGAGCTAGTATGTAAAAAACCTTTTCCTTCTATGCCAGTTAAATTCTGGAATGATTATAAAAATATAAAATATAATTCGACTTACTTTAAAAAATATAAAAATGTGTGGCATCACGGTGATTTTGCCAAAATTACTGATAATGGGGCCTTTGTAATATTCGGAAGGTCTGACACTACGCTTAATCCTGGTGGGGTGAGATTAGGAACATCTGAAATTTATAGTGTGGTTGAAAAATTTAAAGAGATACAGGAGTCAATAGTCATAGGCCAATCATGGGATAATGACATTAGAATCATCTTATTTGTTGTTTTAAACAAAGGTTATTTTTTAAATGAAGAAATAAAATCTAAAATTAAAAAAGAAATTAGAGTTAATGCATCTCCAAGGCATGTGCCATCTAAAATAATATTAATTTCAGAAGTTCCAAAGACAAAAAATGGAAAGCTTGTTGAATTAGCTGTAAAACAAAGTATTGAAGGTAAGAAAATAAAAAATTTGGAAGCTTTAGCAAACCCATATAGTTTAAAACAATTTAAAAATATTAAAGAATTGAATGAATAAACTTACCAAAGAAAAAATTAGTTTACTAAAACCATCTGCCACTTTAGCAATAAATGAGGAAACGAACAGATTAAAAAAAAGTGGAAAAAAAGTTTATAAATTTGGTTTTGGACAGTCACCTTTTCCCATCCCAGAAAATATTATTTTAGCACTTAAAAATAACGCAAATAAGAATAAATACTTACCCATACAAGGTTTAGAAGAATTGAGGTCAGCTATAGCAACTTATTTAAATAATGAAAATAATAATTTTACAGCAGATGATATTTTAATTGGACCAGGTTCAAAAGAATTGATGTTACTTGCACACATTGCATTTGATGGAGAAATTTTATTACCTGCACCAAGCTGGGTTTCCTACCAACCACAAGCGAGAATTGCTGACAATAAAGTACATTGGATACAAACTTCAAGTAGTTCCAATTGGTTTCCTACAAGTGAACAAATTGAGAATAAGATAAAAACTATTAAAAATAAAAATTTATTGTTATTTTTAAATTCACCAAATAATCCATCGGGCACAGTTTGTAAAAATTTAAAAGAAATTGCAGAGATTTCAAAAAAATATAAATTAACCATTATTTCTGATGAGATTTATTCCAATCTTACTTTTGATAACCAATATAAATC
>Ga0114997_10004983_pt1 | contig 10219 bp, 7 predicted proteins | sample ArcticOcean_MG_C_2_FD_87045 | JGI IMG/M metagenome (GOLD analysis project Ga0114997, IMG submission 87045) | Marine microbial communities from western Arctic Ocean - ArcticOcean_MG_CB4_136 | ecosystem: Environmental > Aquatic > Marine > Oceanic | place: Arctic Ocean: Canada Basin | collected... | reverse complement strand
TCCAGTCTTTACTAAACTTACCACGTGCATCTTGTTTGTCTTGTACTTCTAATGAGAAGACATCGACTTCTAGTTCTTTCATCTGTACTTCAAAAGCTTGTTCAGCTTGTTTAAGCTGTAGCATTTGTTCAGGTGTAGCTACTTCCATGGCTTTGTTAATAGCCTTTGGATTGTTAGGAACACCTAACACTTCAGAAATCATCTTAGCAGCCATACCACCCATAGGTCCACCTAATGCAGTACCTAATGTTGGGGCTACTGCACCTATGATATTTGTTAATAATCCTTTCATTTTATTCTCCTAGTGTTAAAGTTGATTCAAGTAATTCATTTACAGAGTTAATTAAATAATCAGGAATTTTTGCGTCAAACATAACTCCTTCGTTGTGTGCTAGCATGTATGCTTCTAAGATTCCTTCGTACAAAGGACGAAAACTTTCTCTTAATATCCAAGGCTCATCAATAGTTGTTCTTGCTTTACAGTCTATACGGTACGCAACGTCTAATTGTTTTTCAGTATACAATAACATTATACTAAATTTAAAACTAATTGTTGTAGCTCTACACTACGTCTACCAACCTGTTTAAACCACCTGCTATCTTCCATTTGTGCAGCCATCTCTTTCCAATTGTTTTCTCTACAAGCTTTTAACATGTTACGAAACTTTGAAAGTCTTGTACCACCTAAGTTAAAACACATGTTGACTAACACACGCTGAATATCTTCTGGAAGATTATTAAAATCTACCTCATTACCAAAGACATGCACAGCTTCATAGTAATGCTTGTGAAAATCTTGTTCATAATATTTATCTACAACTTCTTGTGATACAGGCGTACCAATTTCCCAGTCGTATTCTTCATCATTTGGTTGACATAGGTGACCAACTCCTAGAGTCTTATAACCTAAACTGTCGTTATAAATCTCTAGGACTTCGCCCTCGTGTCTTTTAATTTCCCATTTGCATAAGTCTATGTTCATTTTTTAAATCCTAATATATCCATTTGTTCTTGATACGGCTCACCACCTAAGTCATCACTAGCTCTGTCTTTAGGGTCTTTCTTAGCAAAAGCTACAGGAAACTCGTCACTAACAACGCCACCCTCTTCAAAGTTTTTTCTTAAGTTTTCTTTAATTTCGTCAATGTCTGATTGCTGTCCCTTGTAATTTTCAGGGTCAAAGATGACAGGAAGATTACTTAGTTCAGCATCAATAGCTCTAATGTCCATTAGTACTTTAACAAAATCTTCAGAGTTTTCAGTCTTGTCTAATAATTCTGTTTTTAATGTGTCTGTTACGCCTAACGGAGTATAAGTTCTTTGTGTACCAATAAAATTAATTATATCTCCTCTTGGCATCCCAGCTTTTTTTAATAAAGGAATAGTATTTAAATTTAATTTATCTGCAGACTGTGTCATTTTTTGAAACTTTGCAAAGTCTTTGTAGTATAATAAATTTTCTTCTAAATATTTATTTGCAAATTTATCTATGTTTAATTTATCTCCAAGCCCATCAAATAAACGTCTTCGTCTATTACTTTTACGCTTCATTAAATCACTAGCTTTGTATTCATAAATATTTTGTAAATATTCTTTGTTCATTGGCTGCATTCCGTAGCCTGTTAAAAATTTTACAAAGGATTCAGCTGGATAGATGTCTTGGTCAAACGATGTTTGTTCTTCTCCAATAGTATCAATCCATTTTGCACCTCTAGTTATAGTTCCCGGTGTAATTGATTCCATTAGGTTACCCATAAAAATTGTAAGGTTTTCTTTTTTAAAAATGTTTTCAATGTATTCTCCAGAATCATCAAATCGAGAAGTTTTATCAAATGGATTTCTCATAAGTCTTCCATTAATATCCCTACCATTTCTACCAATATAATTACTAATTTGTTCTTGCACAATAGACTCACCTAAAAAGGGAGATACCATTTCTTTTGTAAGCGTACTTAAAATTTCTTTAGCTAAGCCTTCTTCATCTGCATCCGGGTCACTAAACGCTTTGTTAATTATAACTTGTATTGGTTTTTTAGGAAAGTCATACGCATCCCATGAACTTAAGTTACCTATCATTGGTGTTCCGTCTGGAGCAACTGCTATAGTTACATTAGAGTTTTGCATATAATCAGCAGACATATCTTTGTAAGCTTCAACATCGTCTTTACCTAGACCTGATATATAACTAGATGTTACTTCAGCTCCTTTGGCTGTTGCTCCTGCTACAGTTGTAAAAGCTGCTAGTCTTAAAGTTCCTCTATCTCTTACAAGTTTTCCAGCTTCTTCAGCCCCTTCATTTTTTAAATGGTTTCCAAATTTAACTTCTTTAATTCCTCTTGTAATACTATTAGAAGCAATTCTTACAGACTCTGCCATAAAAGAAAAGAATCTTCCAAAGAAAGGAGTACGTCTTAAATCTTTTAACATTTCAGGAACTAAATCATAGTTTGGTAAAACATCTCTAGTTATTAAAGCTGCTTCATCCTTTACAGTTTCTTCTGTAAAACGATAAAAATCAAATTTAGAATCTTCTGGTAAAGCTTTATTAACTTGATTTAAATAATCTTGTTCTCTAATATACATGTTAATTTTAAAAAAGTCATCTTGAGCAATATATTTTTCTTGAGCTGCTCCAGCAATTCCTTTAGGAGAAGTTACTTGAAACTTTCCATTTTTAAAAGAATAGTATGGCACAGGCATTTTTTCTAATAGCCAATCAATTTTACCAACAACAGCTCCTTTTTTAATTTTAGCTACATCGCTTGCTAAACCTTGTAAATCTCTAGCTACTACACCTTTATTTAAAAGACCTCTTCCAGATAATTCTTCATGGAAAGCTTGCAACTCTTTATCGTTACTTGTTTTTGCATTAAGAACTGCTCGTATTCTTTTTGTCATACCTATATCAAAAACATTTATACCATTTGCTAATGACATTTGAACTCCACCAGCAATATTTTTAATATGAGTAGCATGACTCCATACAGTTTTAGCAGCTTGAGACAAACCTTTTAATAATAATGTATTTCGATATAACAGTCCTACGCCAAACTTTTCGTCTTCTAATAAAGTTTGACTAAATTTTTTATAGTCTGAAAAATATTTTAAAAGGTCTGGACTTGTATAAGTACCACTTAGTTTTCCATAGCCAGCAGGAATTTCTTCTCTAAAAATACCTTCTTGTCCTTCTCTAAAATAAATCCCTAGTCCATTATCAAATGATTCGTCATAAAATTTTGCATCTTCAAGAAGCTTACTTAATTTAGTTGTTGAATGTATAATACTTTGAACAGGGTTATCAATTTCTCCCATTAAATTTCTTAACACAGGAGGTATATCTTTTCTACCGTTTAAAATACTTTTGCGAATCATGTCAAACTTTTCTAAGTTAGCACCAAAATCTGCGGAGTTAGTATTGTTTCTTAGTATTAGATTCATATCTGCATTAACTTGCAACAATAATTCATCATCTGTAATGTTTGGATTTTGTAATTTTTTTTGTTGAATTAAAAAATTTTCTGCTTCTTTAAAAGCTTTAGCAGTCGGTACATAATTTGGGTCTTCAAATAATTTGTAAGACCTTCTAACGTAAAAACCTATACCATCATTATAAATTTCTTTTTGTGTCGGTGTAAGATAATTTGTTTCTAGCATTAATTTACTTAAATTATCTTGTAAATTTCTAACATCTCTAACTGGCTGTCGTAAATTTTCTGGTAATTTTTTTAAAGCTTTTTCAAATTCATCGGCTTGTTTAGTTCCAAGACTAATGCCTTTGCTTGTTACAAGTGTTGGACTTCTTCTATCCCAAAATAATACTTTATTTAATTGAGCTAAAACATCTTCTTTATCCGGACCTATAGTTTTAACTATATCATCAATAGATGATTCTAAATTGTAAGCAAGATTGTTTATATTGTCAGACCATTTTTCTTTTAAATTTTCTGTTCTTAAAAACTTTTCGTGAAGCCCTCTAGATTTACCACCTCTAGTACTAAACAATTTTGTTCTAAAATTTTCTAATCCTCTTAGAATAGAATTTTCACTAAACTGTAAATTAATATCAGAAATCCATTTACTAATTGGACCGGGTTCTAATGCTTGGCTGTCTCCCATATCAACAACTTTACCATTTTGTATATTTTTATTTCTATGGCTTAACGCTGTGCGTTTTTGAGCTTTATCTATTTTACCAACTGTTGATATTTTTTCAATAAAAGTATCTACAGCTTCTTGTCCTTTTGAAGAAATGTTATTTAAATATGTAGTAAATTGTTTTCTAAATTCTGTCTTATCTAATTTTCCTTTTCCATAATTATATCCACCTTTAAGAACTGCTCCTCCAGCTTGAAATATAGTAGCAAATAAAATACCATCAGCTAATTCATCTACTCTATTTTGCAATTGACTTTTTGTTTGAGGGTCAGCTTCTAAATAAGTTTTTAAATCTCCTTGCAGTCCATCATCTTCAGTAAGCATGCTTGCAATAAAAGCTGGAATAATTTTTTCATCGTTATAAGGATTAACAACTCCTTGATAGCCTATTTCTCCAACAGCTGTACCTTTTAAAAACTTCTGTGTTTTTGTTACAGCTTCTACTCCTTTAGCATATTTACTAGCTACACCTATGCCTGCAGCAATTTCTCCTATATCACTAATAATGTCAAGTGTAGGGCTAACAGGGTCTTTAATTTGAGATGTAGTATATTCTCCTCGTGCAGTTCTTTCAACATTATCAGCACCAACTAAAGCTGAATAAACTCTATCAATAACTTCTTCTGTTTTTTCTATGCCCTCTAAACGTTTAGCTTTTTTTTCTTCTAAAGAACCTTTAGGTATATTGACTCCTCCTCCTCTTGTGCTACTAACAGCTAAGCCTTCTCTTGGCTCTGTAATCATACGATAAATTTCAAGACCTCCTCGAAGACCAGACGTACCTATTTTGCTACCAAAACGTTTATAATCATCTTTAGTTTGGTCGGTTAAAGTTTTGTATAGATTGCTTCTAAGTCCTCCAAGAGGTCCAATATTGCTTCCTAAAACAATGTCTGTATAACTTGTATTATTATCTTCTGTTTCTTTACTTGCCATATACTTTAAAATATAGATTCATACATGTTTAAAAATTCATTTAATTTAGTTCTAGCATACTCTTCGGGGTCCAAATTTTCTTTCTTTAAAAATGCTGAACTAATAGGGTCTGCAAGTTCTGCGACAACTGTATTAAATAATGTTAACGTTACTTTATCAATACCAGCTAATTTAATTTGAGATTCTAAAGCTTTTCTTACAGGGTCTTTTTCATTAACTCCTTTTTTCTTCATGTTTTCTAATTCGTAAATCTTTTTACGTAACTCAACAGTGTCCTTATCGCCTGTACCAGTTCGTTCTTCTACAAAATTAGTTTTCTGCAGTGTATACGAAATGTAATCCTCAGTACCTGCTTCAGGAATAATACCTTTGTTATCTTTTTTCCACAGCACTTCAAAGGTGTTTTGAGCTTGTGTATATTTTTCAATTAACGGGTCAAAGTCTGTTGAGCCAACTATCATTGCTGCTTTAAGTTCATTTGGTGTATAAGAATCTTTAGCTCCTAATCCTCGAATTAAACTTCTTTGTAAGTCTGGGTCTTTAACTGTTTCAACAATTCTAAACTGAGCTTCAGTTTTAGTTAAACTAAATGCATTAGGGTCTCTGTATAACTCTATAACAGCATCTCCTGTAACTTCAGTAGGATTTAACAAGTAACCAAATGAACCTTGTAGTGCTGTATTTCTTTCAGTTTCTAATTGAGCAGCACTTGGAGCTTTGTTATTTTTACCGGTTAACATATCCCAACCTTTATGAACTAGGCTTAGTTCTTTAGGAGCTGCAATAGCTTGTTGTTTAGAAACATAATAATCTTCATATGGTTTATAGAATTCTTCTTTGGTCATACGTTTAGTTAATCCTTTAAAAGCAGGATTATTAATATTTTGTAAATGAGTTGTCTCATCATTTGCTGCCCAGTCTTTAATTTCTTGGTTTCTTTTATCTCTTGCACTTTGAAGACTTAAATCAAAATTAGGATTTAATCTACTAAACTCTGCTTCGCCTTTAAGCATAAAATGATTTTTATCTTTTTTGTAAGCTTCGTCTGTTGTCATTAATGTATCATAAGCAGCATATGTTTGTGCAACTTTTGCTTGGTCAAATACTTTTTGTCTTTCAGACTCTTTTAAATTTTGGATAGCGTTTGATTTCATTTTAGATTCGCTTAAACCCACAATAACATTGAGTCCCATTAAATTACGAAATCTGTTTCCTCCTTTAGCAGAAGAAGATGCATACATCTGAGCCATGTCTTGCCATGAACTATTTCCAGAAGAACTTTTGTCTAATAAATTTTGTAATATATTCTTTGCCATGCTATACCTCTTTACTCAATAAACTGTTATTTGATTCTTCTTTAACTTTTTCTAATAAACTTGGTGAAATTTGAACTTGGTCAATAATTTCTTTAATTTCTGTAGGTACAGATTGAGGACTAACTCTAGATGCAGCAAGTTTTCTCATTTCTTCTAAATCACTAACGCCTTTTTCCATTGTGTTTATTTGAGACTCTGGGCTCATTTCTCTAGGAGCTTCATCGTCTCCTGCTTCTAATGAATATTCAATATCTGCTTTTTCAGCCAGTGCCATAATCATATACATGGTAGGTTCCATAAGCAATAACATTGTATCTGGATTCCATTTACCTTCTAAAAATCCTGAGTATAAAGTTATTGAAGCAATATCAATTACGCCTACACCATTACTAATAGATAATAAAATATTAGCTGTTGTCTCAGGTACAGTTAAAGTTTCAAAAACATACATCATTGCTTCGTTTGGATTTGAATGTTCAGCTGGTCTTTCCCAATTGTAAGGCTGGTCTGGAGAGTTCGTTAACGATTGTCCAGCTATAGCTTTTCCTTTAGCTAGACTAGACCCCATAAAGTTTGTTGCTTTTTCTGAAATTGCCATTTGTAGTTTATCCGAATTGAGTTATAAATTGTGGAGACAAAGTGCCAAACATTAAATTTTGACTTAGTTGTTGAAAATTTGTAGCTTGAAGATTAGGCATGTCTGTATTAATTTTTGACATGTACGCATCAACAGGTGCTGCATCAGGAGCTCTTTGTGCTACTTGACCAAAACCACCAGTATCCATTTCTTGTTCGCCTTGTAAAGCATTAAGTGTTAAACCGGTTAGCGTTCCTTTTGTTACATCTGGAATAATATCACCTGAAGGTTTTAAAAAATCTACAGTTTCAACTCCAACCTTTGCAAGTTTTTGTGCTGGGTTTAAATCTGCAAAAGCAGACTCATTTAAACCTTGATAGCTAAATGATTTAGAGCCTTCTATTCCAGCTTCTAACCCAACTTGAGTTGAACTTTTTAGTCCTGCTAGTGCATCGTTTTTTATTGCTTCTTTAGCAGATATTGTTCCAGCAGATGTTACAGTTTCTCCTGCTATAGCTGCACTGCCATCAATAGCAGCTGCTGTTCCTGCTCCTGCTTCTACTGCTGTTGCTGTTTCTGTTACAGTACCAACTGCTGTAGTTACATCTTTTGCTGCAAATGGGTTCATCTTACTTATATTTGTTTTCATCGCCTGAAACCATTTTGTGTTACCAAACATAGCACTTGCTCCAGTATAAAACATCATAGCTAATCCTATGCCACCAATAATTTTACCAAACTTAGAACCAAACAATTTGTTCATTCCTCGTTTAACTTTTCTACCTACTTTTCTTAAAAATCCCATATTATTATCCGTAAATTCCATTTCTAAAAGACTTACCTAATGTGTCTACAAGACCAGTTAAGTAGTCATCATATTTTTCTCCAGACTTACCTTCATTTGCAATAGCTGTAGATACAATCTGTGCTTGTCTATTCTGTTCATTTTCTGCACCTCTAAAATCAAAGTCAGCTTGGTCTCTAAGTTCTTGCCACATAAAAGATAGTGACTGAGAACTTAAACCAAACGCATTCATAGCGTTTTGCATATTAATTTGATTCTGAGCAGCAGTATTAATTGTGTTTGACTGTCTTCTCCATTGAACATTAGAAGCTTCAACAGCTGCAGAGTTTTGTGCATTCCATTGGTTTCTTCCAAAATCTTGTTGGGAATTAAACTGGTCGACTTGTGCAACTAACTGAGCATTAAACTTATTTAAATCTGCTTCTCTACCAACTCTTCGAGCTTCTGCAGAATTTGTTTGTGAAGTATTAAACTGAGCCATAGCATTTGTTTGCGAAGCATTATATTGACTTGTTTGAGCTTCAAGGCTAGACATAAATTGTTGTGTTTGATTTTGACTAGCTGCATTAAATTGTTTTGAAGCATTTGTTGCAGATTGATTGCTTAATAAACGTTGTTGATTTTGCTGTGATTCTAAAACATTAGATTGTTGTTCATTATTTAAATTAGTTAAATCCATTTGTAAAAAAGCATTAGCATTATTAATTTGAGTTTTTTGAAAAAAATCTGCTTCAGCTAAATTAGCTTGAGACATAAGCATTGCATTTTGAATTGTAGCTTGTTGTTTCATGTTAGCTTCAGTAAGCCCTATAGTTTGTAAAAACTTACTATTAGACAATGCTGTTTGTTGGTCAGCACTAAACTGAGCCATGTCCATTTGAAAAACAGTACTAGCATTTGATAGTGCTGTTTGTTGCCCTCTAGCTGCGTTAGCTTCTGATTCTTGAGCTTCAATAGATTTTTGTTGTCCTACACTAGCTTGAATAGCTTGAGCATTTGACTGAGCAATTGGCATTGCTGATTGTATAATAGTATTGAGCAAAGCATCTCTTCCTACTGTTGAGGCTTCCATACCACGCTTAGCTAACATCGCTTCTACGGATGCTACAGCAGGTTTAGCCCACACAGGAATTTCACCTTCTTCAATACCTTTTAATAATCCATCTATCTGATTAGAAACTAATGCTTCTTCTGGAAGCCCAGCAATAATATTACGCTCAGCTTCACTAAAGTCCATAAGTCTTGCTTCAAGAGCTTCAGGGTCATTGCCTAGCTCTGCTATATCTGCTTCACTTAAACCAGCATTTGCTAATTGTTTTTTAGCTCGTGTAACTTTTGCTAAAGAACTACCTACATTTTCTACAATAGGTGCTAAAGCATCAGCACTAATTTTTCCAATTACTCTTTCTGTTAAAGCACCGGGAATAATTTGAACTTGTTCAGCTGTTATTGGAGCAACACGCTCTACTCCAGCAGCTGTAGCTAAAGCATCATCAGAAATATTTCCAACAGCTACATCAACAGCTGCCTTTTCTGTAATTTTATCGGCTGTAAATGTTTTAGCTGTAAGAGGAGCCCCTACAACAGCTTTTCCCATTTCATCAGAAGTAACAGTATCAACTGCTTCTACAGTAGTTACTGGTTGTGCTTCTTTAGCTATAACTTTTGTAGGTTCTGCCATCGGTGTAGCTGTTTGTTTTGGAAGAGCTTGTCCTGTTTCAGGGTCAACACCAACTTGAACAGCATCCTTTATAATAGCAGTTGCAGGTACTTCTCCTCTTGCAGCTGCTTCAACTGCAGGACCTACAGCTTCAATTCTTTTGCCTCTAGCAGTTGTTGCAGGAGCATTTTTTGCATCTTCGTTATCTTGATTTATTTTGTCCATATATCTTTTGGCTGCTGCTTTTTGTTCTGGAGTTATTGTATTGCTACCGCTTATTTGGTCAGCTTCACTTTTACCTCTACCAACACTATTATCACTACTAACTTCGTAATCTTCAGCTATTGTGTCTGCTAGTTGAGTTGGTGCTGGTGTAGGTGCTGGTGTTGGAGCAGGTGTTGGTGTTCCCACAGGAAGTGTAGTAGGCATATCAGGTGCAGAAGTTGCAGTCGATGGTGGAGCCGATGACGGTGCTGGCACACGTTCTACAGGTGTTGCTGCTCTTCGTTTAAGAGTTGGTGTAAAGTTTTCTATAACCTCGCCAGTTTCTTTATCTACCATTCCCCTTCGAGCATACCCAACTCGACCACCCTTAGTATAATCTTGTCTTTCAGATTTAACTGTAGCTTTATACTTCTTGTTTCTTTTTTTTGTCATTGTTATATACCTATTTTACTTAACTTCAAAGAGTTTGTCAAGCTTTTCACCAATCTTTTCTATCCTGTCCATGATTAATCCCATGTCATCTCGAAGTTCTGTTTTTGTTACGT
>Ga0114997_10004982_pt1 | contig 10221 bp, 13 predicted proteins | sample ArcticOcean_MG_C_2_FD_87045 | JGI IMG/M metagenome (GOLD analysis project Ga0114997, IMG submission 87045) | Marine microbial communities from western Arctic Ocean - ArcticOcean_MG_CB4_136 | ecosystem: Environmental > Aquatic > Marine > Oceanic | place: Arctic Ocean: Canada Basin | collected... | reverse complement strand
TTATTTTTTATTAATGACTGTCACCTAATAATTTTTTTAGTTCCAGCAATCGTTTTTTTTGAAAGCTAATTTTATTTTTGAATAATTTTGTTTAGTAACTATGTTTTTCATACTTATTAGTAATATTTTTTTGGTTTACTATTAAAATAATAAAATATTTTAATTGGGTTTATTATTATTAAAATAACAAAAATAAATTATTTATATATTCAGATTTGGATCTAAACATAAAAATATGTAAGCAAAATATATTTTTTAAAGAGATAAAATAATTCCTATAACCACGACAAGTGTAACAAAAAAACCAAAGAAAATTAAGTTTGTAAAATAATCTTTTTGTTTTTGTTTCCTGACACGTGCTAATAAATTGTTTATATCAACACGATTAGTTAATATTTTTTTTTTCACTTCAGGAATCTTCAAACTGATAACGTTTTCTTTTTCAGTTCTAACAATTCTTTCTGCACTCATCCCCGCTATTGATCATTTTTAAGCAACATAAACAATTTTTAGATAGTTCAAAATGGGTCAATATATTTAAATATTATGTTCATTTTGGGTTTAGGAAGATATAATTTTCTTATAATTATGAGACTTGAAATTCCAGATATATCTAAACAAATTTATCAAGAAAATATATTAAATATATTAATAAGTGAGTATTCTACGATTGGTACTATATGGGTAACACATCAAATAGAATGGTGTAATAGAAATTACTTAATGTTTAAAGACCATGATAAAGCTTTAATCATTATTTATTTGCTTAAAAAAACTTTAGATTTTTATTCAAAAAATTTTGTTAAATTAAGTTATCAAGAATACTTTTTTAAAGATTTCGTTGAGATAGAAAAATTTAGTATATCGGAAATTTCTAAAGCACTTAATATTCCAAAAGAAACAACAAGAAGAAAACTTTTTGAACTTGAAAAAAAAAACATTATCAAAAAAAATCCTACATGCTGCATTGATAGAACTGCATTACCATTTATTAGACCAGATGATTCAATAAAAAAAATTAGTAACTTTTTATGTTTATTTTCAAAATTACTGTTAGATAAAAAAATTTTATTAAATTCATTTACTTCAGAAGAATTGAAAAAGATAATAGAGAAAGATTTCACATATATTTGGAAAATTTATTATGATATGCAAATCGAAATGATGTTAAGTTACAAAAATGTTTTTAAAAATTATGAAAGCTACCATATTTTTGGTGCATGCGTTGTTAATCAACATTTATACTCTAATAAAATAAATGAATATAAAATGAATAGAGAGGATTATATTAAGTCTATTTATTCAAATGAGAATGTGGTTGGAGTTAACGCAATGTCATTATCTGATATTACGAATATACCAAGAGCCACTGTTATTAGAAAATTAAAAAATTTACTTAAATTAAATTACCTATCCATTGATAAAAAAAAACATTATACAATTTCAGGTAATTTAGTGAAAAGACTTGTTCCTTTGCAAAATGAGGTGCTTACTAATTTAGCAAATTTTTCAAGTATAATTTACAATTCAGCAATATTATATTTTAATAAAAACCTATAAGTATTTTTTATTAATGATAAATATAAAAATTATAGAAGTTATCATCATTATCAACGCATATGCAGCAGCCGGTACAACGAAAACCATTGAACTTCCACCGAAGATTTGTGTTCCAACAAATACTGCTAATGTTCCATTCTGAAGACCACACTCTAACGAAATAGATTTTTGTTGAGCAACTCCAGATGCAAAAAATTTAGCAGCATAAAAACCTATAATCATCATTGTTATATTTAATATTAAAGCAATTAATCCTGCACGCCCAATAAAGCTTATAATATTATCCCATTCTTCAATATAAATAGCTATAAATACAAACACAAATAGTAGAACTGACACTTTTTGAATTTTTAAAGCACTATTATTGATGAAATCATTTGCGTATTTTTTAATTATCATTCCAATTACTACCGGCACCGTAACAACAAAAAACATTTTTAAAGCAATGCTCATCATAGATATATCTCTCGTAATATTGTCAATTTCAAAAAAATCAATTGAATTAAAAACAATAAATGGGACTGTTATAATGCTAATCAAACTAATAATTGCAGTTAGTGATATTGAAAGTGCAACATCACCATTAGCAAATTTGGTTAGTATATTTGATGTTACACCACCAGGTGCTGCTGCAATAAGCATCACCCCAATAGCTAATTCTGATGGCAGATTTAATAGTTTTATTAAGATAAATGCAACGAGAGGAAGTAAGATTAATTGACAAATAAATCCAACCAAAAAATCTTTTGGAATCTTAATAACTCTCAAGAAATCTTGAATAGTCAAACTCATTCCAAGTCCTAACATTATTAAAGCTAAAGCTATTGGTGCTATTTTAGTTGCAATTTCCATATTTAAATTTTTTATTAAAAACTAAATAAGTTCATAATGAGTTTTTTTAACTTTTTCTATATATTTTTTTAGGATGATTTTAATCTATTTTACAACCTCTAGGATAGGTCAATAGCATGTTTTTTTAAAGCTTCCATAGAAACAAAGTTTAAAGTTTTTTCATGTGTTCTTTTTAAATAAACAGGACAACCTTTTCCAGCGTTAACTGCTTTAGCAAACCAACTCGCACATACACACCAACCATCACCATCTTTTAATCCAGGAAATCCAAATTCAGGGTGAGGTGTTATCAAATCATTACCTGCTTGTTTACACCATTTTAAAAATTCTGTTGTAACTTTTGCACACACAGTATGAACACCGTGATCATTTTCATCTGTACTACAGCAACCATCTCTGTGCCAACCTGTTAAAGGATCATTAGAGCATTCTTCCAAATCTTCGCCCAGAACATTTTTTTGGTTTTTAGTTTCCATAGACATTATAAATTTCTTCATCTATTATTGCATTAAAGGAAATTGATCTTCTTTCTTCCTCTGTATCTTTAAATGGAAAAACTGTGTGCATCAAATAGTTTGGAAAAAAGTAAAAATCACCAACTTCAGGTAAAAGATCTAACGTTGAAGGACATAAAAACATTCTTGCACCATGAATTAATTGTAAATTGCCACCTCGATAAAGGATTTCTTTTTTTTTTTGAGAATGTTTACCAAAATTTGAAGGAACTTTTAAAAAACCAGCACCCGAGATATGACCTCCATGCCAATGAGTAGGATTATATTCATTTTGAAACTGCCTAACAATCCATGAATTTTTTATTTCAAATTTTGTTACCTTTTTTTTTGTTTCAAATTCTATCCATTTATTTACGCAAGATGCTAAGAAGGTATACCACCCTGATTTTTTTATAAACTCAGGTTCAAGCATAAATTCTTGAGTTACATCTCCAACAAGGCTCTCACCAGCATTTAATTCTTTGACTTTCTTTTTACTCTCAACTGTTTTATCAACATAATTATTTAGTATTTCTATTATATCTTTTGGAATTTTAACGTGAAGTATTGAAGGTCCAAATTTTTTTAAGACTCTACTTTGAATTTTATCTTCCATTTTAAATTTTGGTTGGATTAGTTTGTCCTTTGTAAACAACTTCTGGATCAAAAGATTTTTCTTTTTCTTCAAACTTCATCTCAATTTGTCTGCCATTTTTAATTGGACCTAATGGAATGGATCTATAAAAACATGATCTATAACCAACGTGGCAGCTAGAGCCATCAGCAATATCAACAGTTAACCAAACAGAATCTTGATCGTCATCTATTCTTATATCTAAGACTTTTTGAATGTAACCGCTTGTTTTACCTTTGTGCCAAATCTGCTGTCTAGATCTGCTGAAATAATAAGCTTCTTTGGTCTCTATAGTTTTTTTAAGAGCCTCTACATTCATGTACCCGTGCATTAAAACATCTTTAGTTTTTGAACACATGGTAATTACAGGGATTAAACCATCATTATCAAATTTAGGTGAAAGTAGATTGCCTTCTTCAATTTCTATTATATTTTCTCTTTTTTTAAACATTACTAGGTGATTATGTAGCATATTGGCGAATATATTAAATATTTTAAAAACAATGATTTACTGTATAAACTTGCATTATGAAATTAGTTAAAGACACAGATAGTAAGATTGTAAATAATAATAAAGTTTCCGATCAAGAAGCTGAAGAGGCATTTAAAATGATCTTAACATGGATAGGTGAAGATCCTAGTAGAGAAGGATTATTAGAAACTCCCAAAAGAGTTGTTAAAGCATTTAAAGAATATTTTGGTGGATATACTAAAGATGCTGAAAAAATTTTAGATAAAACATTTGGTGATGTCGAAGGATATGATGATATGGTAGTTGAAAAAAATATTTCAGTTTCAAGTCATTGTGAACACCATATGGCACCTATAGTTGGAACGGCTCATGTTGCTTATATTCCAAATGAAAGAGTTGTAGGTCTAAGTAAGCTTGCAAGAGTAGTTGAAGTTTTTTCAAAAAGATTACAAACACAAGAAAGATTAACTATGCAAGTTGCTAAAGCATTAATGACTTCATTGGATGCAAAAGGTGTTGCTGTTACAATTGATGCTGCTCATCAATGTATGACAATGAGAGGTATTAAAAAAGAAAATGCTACAACAGTTACAAACTATTTCTTAGGTCAGTTTAAAGAAGATCTAAGTATTCAAAATAGATATTTGAGATTTATTAGTAAATAAGTACTCTTAAGGAGAAAAACATTATGTCAAATAATTTTAAAGCATTGGTAGTAAATCAAATAGGTGAAAACCTTACTCGTGAAGTTAAATCAATAGATAAGTCGTTTTTAAAACAAGGCGATGTCTTAGTTAAAGTAGATTATTCAGGTTTAAATTATAAAGATGCACTCATTCTTAACAATGGTGCAAAATTAGTAAAAGAATTTCCCCATATACCAGGAATTGATTTTTCAGGAACAGTTTTGGAAAGTGATAATTCTAAATTTAAAAAAGGTGACGAAGTAATACTTACAGGTTGGAGAGTTGGAGAGATTTATTTTGGTGGCTATTCTCAATTAGCAAAAGTGAATGGAGATTTTTTAGTAAAAAAACCAAAAGATATTTCGTCCAAACAAGCTATGGTTTTAGGTACAGCTGGATTGACAGCTTTATTGTGTTCTTTTGCAATCAAATCAAGAGAAGAACTTTTATTAGGAGAAAAAGTAAAAGATGTTTTGGTTACTGGAGCTTCTGGTGGCGTTGGAAGTATTGCAGTTATGATTTTAAGTAAACTTGGATATGATGTAACTGGTGCTACAGGAAAAACTGAAAATGAAGAATATTTGAAATCATTAGGTGCTAAAAACATAATAAATAAAGCTGAATTAGATAAAGATGCGAGACCATTAGACAAAGGTCTTTGGGACGGAGTTGTTGATACGGTAGGAGGAAAAATTCTTGCGAATGCACTGGCTCAAACTAAAGACAATGGAATTGTTGCAGCTTGTGGAAATGCTTCTGATTATAAATTAAATACAACGGTAATGCCTTTTATTATTAGAGGTGTTAAGCTTTGGGGAATTAACTCTGTTACAACTTCAACAAAAAGAAGAGAATTTATTTGGAACGAAGTTAAAAATCTTATTGATTTTGATAAATTAGAACAATCAATTAAAACAATCAGCTTAGAAGATTTGATAGAAGTGTATCCGAAGATGCTTAAAGGGGAAACTTCTGGTCGATATATTGTTGATTTAAATAAATAAATGGATTGGGATAAATTAAAAATATTTCATGCGGTTGCTGAAGCAGGCAGCTTTACGAATGCGACAATAAACTTAAACTTAAGTCAGTCAGCGATCAGTAGACAAATCCAATCTTTAGAACAAGATCTTAAAGTTCAACTTTTTGAAAGACACGCAAGAGGACTTACATTAACTGAAAACGGTGAATATGTATTTAAAACTGCACATGAAGTTATTAGTAAACTTAAAGAAGTAGAGACTTCATTAGGTGATCAAAAAAATAAGCCAAGTGGAAAATTAACTATTACCACAGTTAGAAGCTTTGGGACTCATTGGCTAACCCCACGAATTCAAGAATTTATGAATCTAAATCCAGAAATTGAAGTAGAGCTAATATTTGACGATAAAGAACTAGACTTAAGTACTAGACAAGCTGATATAGGAATTTTTATGAGAAGACCTAAACAACTCAATTATATTCAAAAAAAATTAGTAGACATTAAGTATTTCATTTATGGGTCTAATAAATATTTAGAAAAAAAAGGTATGCCCAAAACAATTACAGATTTAAATAAACATAAACTTATTTCGTTTGGTAAAGGAGCACCATCACCAGTATATGATCCAGATTGGGTGTTAAAACTTGGAATTAAAGACAGCAAAAAAAGAAAACCAGTAATGAAGGTTAATAGCGTTATGGGTTTACTTTTAGCTGTAGAGGCTGGTGTAGGTCTTGCAGCACTTCCTGAATATTTAGTATCAAATTCAAATAATGTAATAAAAGTACTTCCAAATTCAGAAGGACCAATAACAGAAGCGCACTTTGTGTACCCACAGTCGCTTAAAAATACTGCTAGAGTTACTGCTTTTAGAAACTTTTTATTTAGTAAGATTGGTGACTGGAAGTCCTAATTAACTGGACTTATCGTTAACATAAACTGAAACACCTCTAGAATTAATATCTACATCAAATTTTTTGTGCAAAGGTGGAAATGCCCGTTGAGAACAATCTAATCTGTCACAAGTTCTACAAGACACGCCAATGGGTATTTCTGAAGTTTTATCACTAATATTAATATTTTCAGTATAAACAAAATCTTTTGCAAACTTTGCATCACAACCAAGTCCGATTGAAAGAATACTTTTTGATTGACCAAATCGTCCAATACCTTTTTCTACTGTTCTAGCAATACAAACATATTTTTCTCCATTAGTCATTTTGCTCACAGCCGCCTGAATAATCCCAGGTCTTGTAAAAGCAGAATAGACGTTCCATCTTGGGCATGCTCCACCGTATCTTGGAATTTCTATTCCAGACAATGAAAACCTTTTTGAAATATTTCCTGCCATGTCTACTCTTAACATATGAAAGGGTATACCAGGTAATTTAGGATCTTGTAGACAAGTAACTCTATGAGCAACTTGTTCAAATGAAGTAGCAAAAGTATTTTGTAAAAGCTCTAAATCATATTTTAATTTTTTACATTCTATATGAAAGGGTTTGTAAGGCATTAAAATTGCTGCACCACAATAATTTAATAAAGCAACTTGTGTTAATTTTCTAGATTCTTCAGAAGGAAAAGAAAATTTTGATAAGTAATCGTTAATTATATCTAAAGCACCTTCTTGTGAAATTTGTGCTGCAGCATGTAGTTTTTTTGTCTCCAAAGAATTATAATCACTAAGTAGAAGTTCTTTCTTACTCTTATTATAAATTTTAGAGAAAGGTTTTCCTTCTTCAGGAATTATATCCTTAACTGTTATAGAATATTCTGTTTTTAAATATTTACATAAAGCAATATATCGTGTTCTGTTATTATTTTGAATTTTATCAAAAACCTTATTTGCAAAATTTTCAAGCTTAGGAAAATAATTTTTATTATTTTGAAGAAAATCTGAAATTACTTCACCGGGAAAAGAATTTTTTCTATTATCAACTATTTTACCAGATAATTTTTCTATTTTATTAATTAATTCATGATCTTTTTTTTTTAAAATATCTCCAAGTCGAACAAGAGCTCTTCCAATTTTTGGGTTTGTGCCAACAAGATCTTTTACTTCAGGTCCAAGTATATCTAGATCTTCAAATAACTTATCATCAAGAATTTCTGAAATAGTATTTTCTAAATTAATATCTGATTTAGATGTTAAGTCTGAAAGTTGGATATTTAATTTTTCACAAACTTTAAGTAGTAGATCTCCATCTATTTTTCTTTTACCACTTTCAATTAAATTTAAATAACTTGGTGAAATACCCAAATTTTCAGAAAGCTTGTTAGCTTGTAAACCTAGTTGTCTTCTAAAGGCCTTTATTTTAGGACCAATTTTTAAATCTATTTGACTCATAAGTTAATTTTGTAAATTTTGTAAATTTAAATTTACAATAAGTTTCTATGTTTTACAAGGTTTTTAAAGTTTTTATTAGATTTTGTAAATTTAGTAAATTATAAAGTTTACATGTACAATAAAAACAATAATAAAAATCAAGAAAATCAGGACTTAATTACACAAAAAGAAGATCAGAATAAGTATAGCCAGTCTGGTATTTACTTGAGAGATGATCACTGTGATTGGGGTTCAAGTGGTATGAATGAATTCACTAATGAATATAGTGAAGACAAGTAAGCCTCATAAAATCTAATTTTCTTAATTACATAACCTAGAAAGACCCAATCCATGAGCTCAGAAGCTAAAGTTTTATACAATTTAAAAAGATTTGCAGGCATTAAAAGAGACTACACTCCAGAAGAGGTGGAAAGACTTAAAGGTTCTATTAAAATAGAATACTCGATGTGCAAACATCAGTCCAAGAAATTGTGGGATCTTTTAAATTCAGAATCATACATCAATACCCTAGGATCATTATCTGGAAACCATGCAATACAACATGCAAAAGCAGGATTAAAAGCAATTTATTTAAGTGGCTGGCAAGTCGCAGCAGATGCAAATAGTGCTGGGGAGATGTATCCTGATCAATCTTTGTATCCTTATGACAGTGCACCAAAATTAGTTGAGTCGATGAATAATGCACTAGTTAGAGCAGACCAAATTCAACATATGGAAATTAATGATGGTGACATGCAATCAAAAGATAGAACAGATTACATGCTCCCAATTATAGCAGATGGTGAAGCAGGATTTGGTGGACCATTAAATGTTTTCGAATTAGCAAAAAAATTTATTAAAGCAGGTGCAGCAGGAGTTCACTTTGAAGATCAATTAGCTAGTGAAAAAAAATGTGGTCACATGGGTGGAAAAGTTTTAGTTCCAACTGGTACTATGATTAAAAATTTAAAAGCAGCAAGATTAGCTGCTGACATTGCTGATGTTCCATTAATAATCTTAGCTAGAACAGATGCAAATGCTGCAAAATTAATTACTAACGATCATGATGAAAATGATAAACCTTTTTTAACTGGTGAAAGATCGCCAGAAGGTTTTTATTATGTTAAACAAGGAATTGAACAAGCTATCTCAAGAGGCTTGGCTTATGCCCCTTATTCTGATTTAATATGGTGTGAAACAGCCACACCTAACCTTGAAGAAGCAAAAAAGTTTGCAGATGCAATACATGAAAAGTTTCCTGGTAAATTATTAGCTTATAATTGTTCTCCGTCATTTAATTGGAAGAAACATTTATCCGATGCTGAAATTTCAACTTTTCAGGAAAAAATTAGTGAAATGGGATATAAATTTCAATTTATTACTCTTGCAGGATTTCACACACAGAATATTGCAATTTTTGAACTTGCTAAAAAATATAAAACTGAAGGCATGACTGCATATTCTAAAATTCAAGAACTTGAATTTGCTAGAGAGAAAGATGGATACACAAGTGTGAAACATCAAAGGGAAGTAGGTACCTCTTACTTTGATGCAGTCTCAAATACTATAAGTAGTGGAAAAAGCTCAACTACAGCAATGGAGGGTTCAACGGAGTCTGAGCAATTTTAATTGCTCTTTAACAAAATTTCTAAATATGATTTAATATTTAGATGATTATAAGTGGGTTTCTTTTAATTATTATTTACAATTCACATAGATATATTGTTACCTGGATAAACTTCTATAATAACTCAGATATACTTTTTGGTAATTCTATCTGGCGTTGGACATATGACTATAAAGTTATTGGGTTTAGAGATTTTTCAGATCTCGATGACAAGCGTTTTGTAAAAAAAAGAAGAATCCGAAATTGTACTGTTTCACTAATGTACTATAATTTTTTCATAGGATTTTTAGTCTCCATATCTTTTCTAAGTGGTTTCTTTATATTAATTTTACGGTAAATAATTTTGTATAGTGCGACACTATATGCGATTGATAATCATTCTCAATGCTAATAATAATCATTCTAATTTAATTATATTAATATAACGGAAGGTAATAATGAAAAAATTAACAATTATTGCATTTTTTATGGCTTTATTTGCAAACATAACGTTTGCAAGTGAAGTTAATGTATTTAGTGCAAGACACTACGATTCAGATATTCAACTTTATGAAAAATTTACAGCTAAAACTGGAAAAAAAAGTAAAT
>Ga0114997_10004980_pt1 | contig 10221 bp, 10 predicted proteins | sample ArcticOcean_MG_C_2_FD_87045 | JGI IMG/M metagenome (GOLD analysis project Ga0114997, IMG submission 87045) | Marine microbial communities from western Arctic Ocean - ArcticOcean_MG_CB4_136 | ecosystem: Environmental > Aquatic > Marine > Oceanic | place: Arctic Ocean: Canada Basin | collected... | reverse complement strand
TCCATTTTTTAATTTCGAATTTAATTCTATGTCTTTCATTTTAACCAAGTCACCATTTTTTAATTGAATTTTTGTGTCTGAGGAAAAACAAAGTAATGTGCGAACTGCTTCTCCTGGTGGACCACTCCATGCACTTTCCATTGAAAATACGGTCCCATTTAATATATAAATAAATGAAGCCAATATTCCAAATAATTTTGAAAATAAATCTTCAACATTGAGAACTAATTTTTCTATTTCTACAAAAACATTTACAATTACACCAAAAATAGAACCAAATATATCTCCAGAAAATCCACGAATATTCGACACCACTCCTCTGGTATTTTGAATAGCGTCCCCCAATATACTATTTGTTTCTCCTAATATCCCCATGTTATTGTGTAAAGGATCTAAAAATTTACTCATTGAATTGACTTGAATGTTTTTTGTACAGTCCATAAAGGTTTTTTCTGAATCATGTCCGAAAAATGACGCCATTGCCATAATCATCGGATTACATCGATATAAAACCCAATTCTTTTTAATCTCGGCTGCTTGAATATAAACATAATTTATAAAATAAAATAATATAAACATTAATAATATAAAAAATGTTCCCGAAATATCAGAGGAATTCATTTACTATAATATAATTTTATATTAAAAATATATATTATTTTCAATCCATAATTAAGAATATTTAATTCTCGCATTTTTTTTGTTTAGTTTCATTCCAGTCATCGTATTTACTTAATGATTTTAATTTGTTTTGTGCGTTTAGGTTTTTTGTTATATTTACCTTCGTTTCATGGGAGGAACCGGGAGTTGAAGTAACAGTTTTTGAAACACATGGGTTTGAGATGTATTCGGAGTGACCATTAATTAATTTACCACTTGAAGTTACTTTACAACCAGACTGTCCATTGTTACACATATTTTGTCCTGTTGCATCATCACTAATTGACCCAGTATTTGATACAGTTGTATATGGTTTTCTAGTCATTATAATAAACATAGAAAAATACTTTTACAAAATACTTTATTAAATAAATATATCGATACTATTGTATAATGGATGATTCGCAGCGCCTCCATCTCCAGAAAATGGTCCGGGATAATAACGTCGAAGATTTCACCGATGATATTAAAACCAAAAAACACAGCGATTATATTCGTGAAAATGTTACTAAACTAATTCAATTGAAAAAAAAATACACACGACTTTGTAAATCAAACCATAATGAATATGAACAGATTCTTAAATCTCAATGCTCATTTTTATACAACAATTACACAGATATATATAATCGCCTGAAGAATGACGAACTTGATTTAGGAATATTATGGAAACTGGTTGATTTGCTGAAAACCATTGAAAATGGCGAAAACAACCAACACGAAGCCTCTTATGAAGTCGGAAAACTATTAAAGAGTCTCTATATTGATAGTGCGCTGCGTCATGCCGATAAAGTTAATAGCAATCAAACTAAACACATCAATAATGCCCCAAAAGAAATAACAGGAAAAAAACTTTCTTGGAAACAATTCAAAGAATCGAATTTAAAAAACAATTGAATTAATTTTTTCTCTCTGGTCGAATCCAACGAATAACCATGTCATATTCACTTGTCATAGTCGAATCCCCTGCCAAATGTGGGAAAATAGAAAAATTCCTTGGACCAGGATACAAATGTATTGCTAGTTATGGACATATGCGCGAACTAAATGGTCTAAAATCAATTCAAATAGAAAATGATTTTAAACCATCATTTGAACCCAGTCAGGGTAAAATTCAACACATCTCTAAAATGCGCCAGCTTATCAATCTTTCAAAAGAAGTTATATTGGCCGCGGACGATGACCGCGAGGGGGAGGCAATCGCGTGGCATATATGTGACCTTTTTAATCTGTCGATTTCCACTACAAAACGCATTATTTTCCACGAGATTACTGAGTCGGCAATAAAACGCGCAATCAAAGATCCCATCACATTAAATATGAATGTTGTTCATGCCCAACAAGCACGACAAATTCTCGATGTTATTGTGGGATACAAGGTTTCGCCGATTCTATGGCAAAAAATTTCGAAAAAGACAAAACATGGTCTATCTGCTGGGCGTTGTCAGACACCGGCATTGCGTATTGTATATGAAAATCAGAAAGATATTGAAAAATCTCCTGGAACAAAAGTCTATAATACATCGGGTATTTTTACTTCTATGAATCTACAGTTTCAATTGAATTATAATCACAATGATGAAGAAACTATGTCGGTATTCTTGGAAGAAACAGTTAATCATGTCCATAATTTTACATGTGGTAAAATTCGGAAAACAACTAAACAACCACCAACACCTTTTACAACGAGTGCTCTTCAACAGAGCGCCAGTAATGATTTGCGAATGTCTCCGAAAATCACGATGGCTGTATGTCAAAAACTTTATGAAGCAGGTTATATTACATACATGAGAACCGATAGTAAAACATATAGTTCTGAATTTATTGACCTGGCTTCGGAATATATTGATTCCAAACATGGCAAGGAATATATTCGTGAAAATATTGAAGAATTATCGGTTCGTAACACCGATAGTCCTAAAAAAGCTAATGGCAAGTCTAAGAGCAAGTCTAAGAGCAAGTCTAATGACGAGGATAATAATGCACAGGAGGCGCACGAGGCTATTCGTCCAACCGAGATTACACGGGAAAATGTCGACGATGAAATGGATTCAAAAGAAGCGCGGCTATATAAACTTATTTGGCAAAATACAGTTGAGAGTTGTATGGCTGCAGCAACATTTAATGCTCTTACCGCGGCGATTTCTTCACCTGAAAATCATGAATATCGTCATTCGACCGAACAAGTCGTTTTCCCTGGTTGGAAAGTCGTTGGTGGATATGAAAAAGAAAGTCCGGTATATCATTTCCTTCAAACTCTAAAAAAGGATTCTATATTGGAATACAAGAAAATTATTGCCAAAATTAGCATGAAAAATCTGAAGATGCACTATACGGAAGCAAAATTAGTTCAACTCTTAGAGCAAAATGGTATTGGGCGTCCTTCAACATTTTCATCATTGATAGAAAAAATTCAAGAGCGTGGTTATGTAAAAATCGACGATATTAAAGGTAAGAAAATAAAGTGTATTGATTTCGAGTTGACAGGTGAAGAATTGAGCGAGATTGTGAATGAGCGCGAATTTGGTAACGAAAAAAAGAAAATGGTTATTCAGCCGATAGGTATTTTGGTTATCGAATTTCTTCTTGAGCATTTTGATTCATTATTTAAGTATGAATTTACGAAAAAAATGGAGGATACTCTCGACGTTATTGCAAAGGGAAATAAGATTTGGCATGAGTTGTGTCAGGAATGTTTGGATGAAGTCGAAGGACTATCTTCGAAATTGGGACCGGATATTCAACGTGAGCAAATTCGCATTGACGAAGACCATGTTTATATGGTTGCGAAGTTTGGACCAGTGATTAAATGTAGTCATGATGACAAATCGACGTTTAAAAAAGTACGCGATGATATTGACATGGATAAATTGAGGCGGGGCGAATATCGATTGGAAGAATTGCTTCAAACTACGCCGAACTTGGGTGAATACGAAGGACATCCGGTTTATTTGAAAAAGGGAAAGTTTGGACCGTATGTTGAATGGGGTGATAATCGTCGCTCTATTAAACTGGATGATAAAAAGATGGAAGATATTAAATTGGAAGATGTTTTGGAAGTGATGAAGACCGAGAAAGCCGGAAATGCGTCAGTAATTCGCGTGATAGATGATAATGCGTCAATTCGAACTGGTAAATATGGGGATTATGTGTTTTATAAGAAGGCGAATTGGAAGAAACCGCGATTCTTGAAATTGAATAGTTTTATAAAGAAATATGGAACGAATTCATATAAAGATTGCGAGTTAGACAAACTAGAAGACTGGCTTAAGAAGGAATATAATTTGTAATATAATTTGTAATATAATGTATTGAACAAATTATAATACAATACATAATATAAGTTTATCGAATATAAGTTTATCGAATATAAGTTTATCGAATATAAGTTTATCGAATATAATATAATATAAATTTACCGTCTATATTTTTTTGTCTTCCGCGCGACTTTACGCCCGCGGCGCTTGGTAGTCTTGCGACCACCGTTCTTGAAGATTTCGGGATTAGCCTGTTTGGCATTTTTGGCTGCGCGCTCAGCCTTCTTTGTAGCAGCCTTCTTAGCATCATTATTGTCATTCTTATTATTATCAACCTTCTTAATTGTCGCAGAGGAATCAATATTTTTACATGTCGCTCCTGTTTTGGTCGTTGAACATTCAACCGATTTAAAAGGTTTACCACCTTTTAAATCGGTTGCTTGACACTTTATGTTGCCGGATATATTGACTTTTTCTTCACATTCAACAGAAAATTTAAGCTTTTGTTTTTCATTAAATGTATGTAACTTCACTGCTACCCCGTTATCCTTCTCCTCCAGCGGCGGCCCGAATCCTTCTCCCCCAGCAAATGACCGATTCATGTTCTTCACGCTCCTTCCTCTCTTATTTTTTTTTATATTTTTTTATATTTTTTTTGTATATTTTTTTTTGTATATTTTTTAGTTCTTGCCATTATAATATAATTACATAAAATATAATTAAATTATAAAAAATTTACTTCTTGGATTTCCAAGTTCCAGCAGCCATCTTAAACAGTATCTTCATTTCCTTTCCAGGGTGAAGTTTCTTAAGACGATGAAGTTCGGACTTCATGTGAATTTGGTACTTGCTGCGCTTGCGATGCTTCTTAGCGGTATGCTTCTTAGCAGTGTGCTTCTTGGCAGTGTGCTTCTTGGCAGTGTGCTTCTTGGCAGTGTGCTTCTTGGCGGTATGCTTCTTGGCGTGGCGAGTTCTTCTTTTGTGAGTCTTTCCTCCGATCATTATAATATATAAAAATATTATATTTTTTCTAAATATTATAATTATAAAGTTGTTGGTGTGCGCACATTATAAGTTTGTGATATTTCGGGGCGCAACGAATTTAATTCCATTGTAAAATTAAACTCGTGTTTTTTAAAATCTACTAAACGCCCATCGTGATATCTAAATTTAAATTTTAATTTTGTAATTCTCTCTAAAGGAGGATTAAATTGAGAGAAATTTTGAAGCAAATCATTTTCCGAAACGCGGAATTCACTGTTCGGAGTGGAAACAATCGGAATCTTCGCAAACGCAGCTTTAACGTTTCCATTATAATCATTATTATATAACGAATTTGTAAGCGATGTGTATGGTTTAATCTCATCATAGTCATTGTATTTTTCCACTTCGATATAAAAACATTGTTCTCCGTTTAATTTGGCGGTATAAGGTGCTTTAATATATAAAGAACTGACATCACTAGAATGGGGGAATCCATTAAAATACTTATGTGAGGCATCCAAATAATTAAATGTTTTATTGCCAGAAGAATCTGATGAATATGAAAGTTTGTCAAACCCAAGATTATATCCAAGGCCCCATTTCGTGTTTTGTTCCCATACATCTTTCGTATAACCACACGAAGATTCATATGACATGTTAGTATTAAATTTTAATGAAAAATCTGAACCCACCGTATTATAAACGCCAAAATAATATTGTTGTCCAACGACATCATAAAATACTTTAAAATCAGGAACAACCCCAGATGAAAAATATCTTATTAATTGTCGAGTCACATCTTCCTCAATTTCCTGTGCTAATTGTTCCGGAGTATAAAATCCATCTTGAATAGAACAAGTTAATGTTTCCCCTGAAGTTCCATTATGTATGTATAATTCAAATTTCGTATTCTGATTCTCCTCACAAAAGGTATAATAATTTGAGGGGAATGTTCCATCGATTAATCGCATCGATTGAATATTTGTTACTGGTTCGGGTAAGGTTATCTCAAATTCATTTTCATTTGACCATTTATTGCTATCTCGATCCTCGGTATGTATTGTAATGAGTTTTCGGTCTAAATAATAATTTTGTTGGTTGCGTATTAAAGGTTGGTTATTATTTAAATTAAAGTTCATAATTTCTTATAAAATAGGAATAGAATAAAATAAAAATATAAACTTAATATATTATGCCTGATAAAACTGAGAATTATATATTTTATATGCTATGTTTTCTGGGTTTAATTATAAAATTATTTTTCGGACAATATAGCACTTCTGATGGAACAAATGGTCCTGCTAGCTCAACGATGTGGGGATACGGTCTAATTATAATTTGTCTTGCTTCTTATTTTCTCATTAATTTTATTAAAGACGAAGATAGAAAACAAAGTGATGTTCCACAAACAACCGATGACTCAATTGAAATGGTTATGATAACCATGGCAAAATTATTTGATTTCCTTAAAAGTTTTATTAATTATAAAAATAATACCATGTCGGTAATGTTTATGTTATTTGTTATTTTATGGGCTTTTGTTATTAATACGATTTATTATAAACGCATTAACCAGGGTTTAGTTGCTGATGATTATTATTTTTACTCGACAATGTCGACCGTATTAATTTCCATCCAATTAATAATATTATTTAGACATATGACTGCTATTGCCGGTGGTAATCCAAATGATGATGCGACACAGAATGATAACGCAAAATATAACGGCTTTGGGTTCTTAATTAGCATAATTAATCTTATTTTCTTAGGAGTAATAAATATTATATTAGAATATTTCTCGACTGATGGATAATCAAAATGCTTCTACAATGCTATACAATGCCATACAATGCTATGCTACAACAATTTTATATGTAACACCATATTCACTCGAAGTTTCCCATACTCCTGAAATCTTCAATAGCAGTCGATTGGTGTATATTGCTTCAGTTGAATTATGAAATAATTTGAAAACATTATTACGAAATAATTCCTTAATCTTGTAAACCGGTGCTTTCTTAGGAATATTTACTTTTTTCAATAAACAATCCTCTATTTTTTCAAACATTATTATTTCTTTTTCATTTTGTTTAACATCAAACATAAATTTTACTTTGTTAAAATATCTGTCAATTGATTTCGTCTTAATATCTAGCGTAAAATATAACGAATTTAATGAAAAATATTCATCTGAATATAAAAGTCTGTAAAAAACACCATTATTTATGACCGTGTTTTTAACCGAATCCAAAAATATAATATTATTAACATTAAATTTGTTTTTCTCGATAATTATATTCATATGCTACATATTGATATTATTTTTTGTTTAAGTTTTGTTTATGTTGATTTTAATTTTAATTTTACCATATACCCATTACCATTTCAACATAAATAATATAATCATTTTTAAGCATTCTAATAAAATTATATTGAAGCATAAAAAAAGCGGTCTTTATAATTATAGAGAGTTTAAAAGTCTGTAAGACTTTTCATATTAAATTCACATAATATATATTTCTATATTGATTAATATAGAAATATATTAATTATATTAATTATATGAAACTTCACGATAATCATTTTGAAGATTTTTTAAAAAATAAGAAACTTCACGAACTTCATCCCAAATTCGATTATTCGGTTATACCAAATACAATCAATGATATGAAAAACATGATATTATACGGTCCTCCAGGAATCGGAAAATATAGTCATGCATTATCTATTATAGAAAAATTTAGTCCTTCAAAATTAAAATATGAAAAAAAAATGACCGTCACATTTAATAAAGCAATCTATTATTTTAAAATAAGCGATATTCATTTTGAGGTGGATGCGGCTTTGCTTGGATGTAATTCAAAATTACTGTGGAATGAAGTGTTTAATAATATATTTGATGTGGTTTTAACAAGAACAGAAAAATTCGGCATTATTGTATTTAAAAATTTTCATGAAATTCATTACGAATTGCTCGAGGTTTTTTATAGCTATATACAAACGACATTCAATCCAGCCGTACAATTTAAATTTATATTAATTACTGAGAACGTTAGTTTTATACCAAATAATATATTAAATTGTTCAAAGGTTTTTTCATTGTGTCGCCCAACAAAAACAGCCTATAATAAAATATGTAAATTGAAAGATTCGCAATTTAAAATCGAATCAATTACAAACATTAAAAGTCTTGAGAACGATTTATATTTAAAAATGGGGGATACAAATTTCCTATTAAATGAGATTATTCGAATTATAACAATCTCAAACATAGATGAATTGAGTTTCACGACACTACGAGAGAAAATATATAATATATTTATTTTTAATTTGAATGTTCATCAATTCATATGGGATGTTTTTTACCATGTTACAAAGAATGGATTTATTAATGAAAATAATACAAGTGACCTTTTAATTAAAACAAACGAATTCTTAAAATATTATAATAACAATTATCGCTCCATTTTTCATTTAGAGAATTATTTATTATATATAATATCCTTAATTCATGAATTACCACAATGCCAGTAGCATCTTAGAATTGAACTCTGGATTTTCTCTCCAAGAATTAAAAAAAAATTATTATAAAAAAGCTTTACAATTTCACCCTGATAAAAATTCAAACTCTTTACAAGCAGACCATTTCAAAGAAATCAATGCCGCATACTCATATTTGAAGGAATCATTGGTCATCCATGGCGACAATTATGATGGCGACAATTATGATGGCGACTATAACACGATGCTTGATAACTTTATTCAATTATTTACAAATATTGATGATGCAACATCTATAACTATTATAAAAAATATTATATCTAATTACCACGTAATTTCCTTGAAAACTTTTGAACAACTTGATAAAAAGATGGCGATGAAAATTTTCGATTGGGTTGAAAAATACGCGAAATTATTTTATCTTTCAGACGAGGTTTTAATTAAATTGAGAGAGATAATGAAAGAAAAAATGAAAGATGATAATTTAATTATATTAAATCCCGGCTTGAAAAATCTAATGAATAAAGAATTATATAAATTGGAGATTAACAATGAAATATACTATGTGCCATTGTGGCACGATGAAATTTCATTTGATACAAGTGGAAATATAAACACCATTGTAAAATGTCATCCTATTCTACCAAATCATATTTCAATTGATGAAAATAATCACATGCATATTCATATTCAAGCAAAAATGAGCGATATATTGAAGCGGGATAAATTAGAAATCGAACTTTATTTAGACAACATAATAGAAATTGAAGTGGAAAAACTATTTATAAAAAAAACACAAACTGTTGTCCTAAAGCATTATGGGATACCGCAAATAAACACAAAAGATTTGTTTGATTGTCAAAAAATAGGGCATATATTAATTCACATAATGTTAATTGAATAATATACTATTAATTTAAAATATAATTTTTGTTTTAAATTCAACCAATAGTTATTTTTTATTTGATAATATATATTACATGCCTATTTCTTTGGATAATATCGATTTTAGTTATGGATATAATTCTTTTAACCCCGACCGGCCTGAAAATATTACATTTGAATTCGCATTCTCCGACGATGCAAATTTTTCATCCATGGAATTTATTTTTTGCTTTAATAAAAGTGATAATAATAATAATATTAAATTGACAACGTCAGATTTTAAGTTATCAGATTATACAAAATCTACTATTCGAACCGCTTTATACAAAATAAAAAATAATAAGGGTGAGAGAGATATTGGTACTTTTAAACCATTAGGGTTTTATGCAAATATCACTGTGTTAGGAAAAAGTCAATATATAGAGGTACAGGATGACGCTTTAAAAGAGATAGTTAAAACCGAAACCGTACATTTAACTACAGTTGTTAATCCTCCAACAACAATAAATCATTTTTCTTTGTCGTCGCCAAATGACTCTTCGTTTTTAACACCAATACAAGATATTTGTTTTAATTTTATAGCAACTAATGATATCCATCGAGATGGTACTATTAGATTTTACATCGGATCCACACAAATGAATATATCGGGTGACAACATAGTTCATGGTGATTCATGTAGTAATATAATCGGTAAATATCAAATAACTAGTGATGACGATGGGTTGGAGGATAAACAAATTGAAAATGTCAGTTTTATTGGTTATACAGACATATATGGTGGTGAAGGGGAGGCTTCGTCAAATATTATTCCTATAACTCCGTCAGGCGAAAATATTAAAATTAAAAACCAGACAACAATATCTAATTTTTCTTTGTCGTCGCTATATGACTCTTCATTTTTAACACCAATACAAGATATTTGTTTTAATTT
>Ga0114997_10004979_pt1 | contig 10227 bp, 13 predicted proteins | sample ArcticOcean_MG_C_2_FD_87045 | JGI IMG/M metagenome (GOLD analysis project Ga0114997, IMG submission 87045) | Marine microbial communities from western Arctic Ocean - ArcticOcean_MG_CB4_136 | ecosystem: Environmental > Aquatic > Marine > Oceanic | place: Arctic Ocean: Canada Basin | collected... | reverse complement strand
ATTAATTAAATATAAATTTAGTAATTTTTAAAAAATATAAAATTTTTTAAAAAAAAATTATGATTGTTTTTTTTTTTATTTCCAAAAAAATGCATTTATAAAAGTTTTAGCTAACGATATTAATAAATTAAAAAAATGAATTATTTTAAAAAAAAAATTTAAAAAAAATAGCGTTAATGTTTTTTTTAAAAAAAAAGTGAATTAGATTAAATTATATTGATAAACTCTGACCTCAATTATTTCTTTAGGAAGGTTTAATTCAACATCTTCAAGTCTTATTAAATTATCTTTTTTTATTTCTTTTTTTACAATAGCATTGTCCGTAAGACCTAATGGTAAAATTTTCTCACTTTTTGATTTTAAAGAAGTTATTAATTTTTCTCTTGCACAAAAACCACCTTCCCCATCTAATTTTTCACCAATTTTCAAATTTTTTTTTGCAAGACTAACTACATCAGTATTATAGTTTTTTGTAAACCCTGTGGCTCTATTATCTAATGCAATTCTAATTAATTATTTTCTATTTTCTAATTTATTATGTAGAAACATTTTAAATTATTAAAATTTTAATCCTCTGTTAAGAAATTTTTTATCTAAACCACAATCACGATATCCTCTTTTAATAATATTAAGATATCGTTCTGTTGGGAATGTAAATTTAGATTTCTTTACCATTGTATAAGTCATAACTTTTTTGCCATAATAATAAAAATAATATTTTTTATATAAAGCTGGATAGTCTTCATATATATCTAATTTTTTTTCATCACTTTTTGAAATTTCAAATAATCCACCTGTTACAGTTGAATTTTTTTTAGGCTCAATATCTGCTGCTCTATATTTGCTTCTAAATGATAATTTAAAACCTTTGAGATTAATCTTTTTTAAATAAATACTATCCTTGCATCTTCCTTTCATTTGAAAATGGTGAAGATTACTACCGTAAGCAAAATAAAGCATTTATCTATCCACTACTTCAATTTTCTTTTTATTAACAAATTCTAAAATTTGTGAAACACAATTATCAATTTTTGATTGATCTTCAGATCTAATTACAATTGAAACACCTAATTTTCCTGCTTGAAAAAATGGATAGCTTCCAATTTCCACATCTTGATTATCATTTTGAACTTTTGTTAAAGAATTAGCGATTTCACTTTCAACTGTTCTCAAACTTATAGTTAAACTTAAAATAGGCGCACCTCCAACAATTTTATTAGTTAATCCACCTAGCATTGATTTTAGAATTGATGGAACTCCCGGCAAACAAAATACATTTTCAACATTAAAACCTGGGGCACCACTAGTAGGGTTTAAAATCAAACTAGCATTCTGTGGCATCCATACCATTTTTTGCCTACCCTCGTTAAATTCTCCTGGCTTGTAGTATGCTTCTAAAATTTTATAAGCTTTTTCATGTATTTGATATTTTAAACCAAATGCTTTTGAAACAGACTCAGCTGTAATATCATCATGAGTTGGTCCTATGCCTCCTGTTGTAAAAACATAGTCATAAGTAGCTCTTAATAAATTTAGTGTATCAATAATTGTTTTCTCTATATCGGGAATTACCCTAACCTCACCAACTTTAACTCCTATTGAATTAAGCCAAGTTGCTATCGTTGATGTATTTGTATCTTGAGTTCTGCCAGATAAAATTTCATTACCTATAATTAATATTGTGGCATTAACTTTTGTGTTTTTCTTCATTTTAAATGTATAATTTAGAAATGGAATTTACCAAGTCTTTAATAAAAGGCAAATTAATCAAACGATACAAAAGGTTCTTTACTGACGTTAAATTGGATAAGAAAATTGTCACAGCTCACTGTCCTAATACGGGCTCTATGAAGGGATTATTAGATGAAGGTAATGATGTTTATGTTCTTCAAAATAATAATCCAAAAAGAAAGCTTAAATTTGGTCTTGAAATTATTAAAACAAGAAAGAATTTAGTTGGTGTTAATACTCATATGGCAAACAGAATAGCTCAACATGCTTTAGAAAATAATTTAATCATTGAGCTAAAAAATAGCGACACAATTAAGCCTGAGGTCTTTTTTAACAAAGAGACAAGATTTGATTTTTTAATTGAGAAAAATAAACAAAAAACTTTTGTAGAGGTTAAAAATGTCACTCTTTTTAGGGATAAAAATACTGCAGAATTTCCAGATGCTGTAACATCACGCGGTTCAAAACATTTATTAACACTTATTGATGCCATAAAAAAAGGATACAAGAGTTACTTATTATTTTTAGTTCAAATTCAAAATATGGAAAAATTTAAGATAGCTAAAGATATTGATCCAGAATATTACAAAAACTATCTTCTAGCGAAAAAAGCAGGTGTTAATTTTTTAGCTTATAGGTGTAATATAAGTTCTAAAAAAATTTTTATAGAAAAAAAACTTAAGATTATTAATGACTGACTATAAAGAAAAATTTGAAAAAATGAGGGTTGCTGGAAAATTAGCATCTAAAACATTAGATATGTTAACAGACAATATCAAGGAAGGTATTTCCACAGACCACATCGATAAATTAGGCTATGAATTTATAAGAGATAATGGTGGTTACTCAGCCCCACTTTATTATAGGGGTTTTACAAAATCTTTATGCACGTCTTTAAACCATGTGGTCTGTCACGGTATTCCGTCAGATAGGATTCTAAGAGATGGTGACTCTATTAATGTTGATGTAACAGCAATTATTGATGAACATTATGGTGATACAAGTAGAATGTTCTCTATAGGTAAAACTTCAGTTAAATTAAATAATCTTATTGATACAACTTACGAGTCCATGATGAGAGCAATAAAAATTTTAAAGCCCGGAGTTAGACTTGGAGATATTGGGTATGAAATTCAATCCTTCATAGAAGAAAAAGGTTTTTCAGTGGTTAGAGATTTTTGTGGACATGGAATAAGCACAATATTTCATGAGCCACCAAATATATTACATTATGGTAAAAAGAATTCAGGTATGGACTTAAGGCCTGGTATGACTTTTACTATTGAGCCCATGATAAACACTGGTAAATATGATGTTAAAATGTTAAATGATGGTTGGACAGCTGTTACAAAAGATAAATCTTTATCAGCACAGTTTGAACATACGTTAGGAATTACTGAAAATGGTTATGAAATCTTTACAGAATCTGCTAAAGGTTATTCAAAGCCCCCATACTTATAATTAATGATTAAAAGATACTCGCGTAAAGAATTAACTAACATTTGGTCAGAAGAAAATAAATATCAAATTTGGCTAGATGTCGAAGTGGCTGCTGCTGAAGCTATGGAAAAACTGGGACAAATACCAAAAGGTGTTGCTTCAGTTGTAAGAAAAAAAGCTAAAATTAATGTTAGCAGAATTCACAAAATAGAATCCGAAGTAAAACATGATGTTATAGCGTTTTTGACATCTGTTACTGAAAAAGCGGGAATTAAAGCAAGATACTTGCATCAGGGAATGACCTCCTCAGATATATTGGATACTAGTTTCAATATTCAAATGGTTCAATCTGGTAAAATTATCCTAAAAGATATTGATCAAATTTTAAAAGTATTAAAAAGACAAGCCAAGAAATATAAACTTACACCATGCATAGGCAGAAGTCATGGCATTCATGCCGAACCAGTAACATTTGGATTAAAATTAGCATCATTTTATGAAGAGTTTAAAAGAAATAGAAAAAGACTAGTTGATGCAATTGATGAAGTATCTACTTGTGCAATATCAGGTGCTGTTGGAACATTTGCAAATATTAATCCTAATGTTGAGAAGCATGTGGCAAAAAAACTAGGTTTAAAAGTTGAGCCAATATCAACGCAAGTAATTCCAAGGGACAGACATGCTTTTTATTTTTCAGTATTGGGTATTATTGCAGGATCAATTGAAAGAGTTTCTATTGAAATTAGACACCTACAAAGAACTGAAGTTTATGAATTGCAAGAGTACTTTTCAAAAAATCAAAAAGGGTCTTCTGCAATGCCACATAAAAAAAATCCTATCTTGAGTGAAAACTTAACTGGACTTGCAAGAATGGTTAGGAGCGCTGTTATTCCTGCTTTAGAAAATATTGCTTTATGGCATGAAAGAGATATTTCTCATTCAAGTGTGGAAAGAAATATTGGACCAGATGCAAATATTACAACTGATTTTGCGTTAGTAAGATTAACAAATATTTTAGATAATATTATTGTTTATCCTAAAAAAATGTTAGAAAATTTAAATATAACTAAAGGATTAATATTTTCACAAGAAGTAATGCTAGAACTAACTAAATCTGGACTTAGCAGAGAACAATCTTATAAAATAGTTCAAAGTTATGCTAAAAAATGTTTTATAGAAGATTTAAACCTATTTGATGTTATTTCCACAGACAAATTTATTATGAACAAAATTTCACCTAAAAGATTAAAATCTATATTTAGTTATTCAAAGCACTTTAAAAATGTAAATTTAATCTTTAGAAGAGTTTTTAAATAGTGAAAAAAGGTAAAAAATTATACGAAGGAAAAGCTAAAATAATTTATGCAACAAATGATAAAAATTTAGTTATTCAATATTTTAAGGACGATGCGACTGCATTTAATAATCAAAAAAAAACTATAATTGAAGGTAAGGGTGTTTTAAATAATAGAATTTCAGAACACATTCTCTCAAACCTTTCTCAAATTGGAATAAAAAATCATTTAATCAAAAGACTTAATATGCGTGAGCAAATTATTAAGTTAGTTGAAATAATTCCTATCGAGTTCATAGTTAGAAATGTAGCAACAGGCTCTATTACTAAGAGACTAGGTATTGAAGATGGTACAATTTTAAAGGAACCTTTAATTGAGTATTGTCTAAAAGACGACAAATTAGGTGATCCGTTAGTTGCAGAAGAGCATATTTTAGCTTTTGATTGGGCCTCAAAAAAAGAAATAGAAAAAGTTAAAAAAATGATTTTAAGAATTAATGATTTTATGATTGGCATGTTCAGGGGTGTTGGTATCAAATTGATTGATTTTAAGTTAGAATTTGGAAGAGTTAAAATTAACAACAAAGAAGAAGTGATATTAGCAGATGAGATTAGTCCTGATACATGCAGACTCTGGGATAGCATCACTGATAAAAAATTAGATAAAGACAGGTTTAGAAAAGATTTAGGTGATTTAATCCCAGCTTATACAGAGGTTGCAAGAAGATTGGGTATTCTTCACGAACAATCTAATCTTTCAGCAGTAAATGTCACAAAACTATCATCAGTTAAAAGAAGGCGTAAATGAAAATTTCAGTGATCATCACACTTAAAAAGGATGTATTAGATCCTCAAGGTAAGGTTATTCATCAAACATTAAATGATATGGGGTTTGATGATATTAATGAAGTAAGACAAGGAAAATATTTTGAAATAGATACTAAAGAAAGTGATCCCCAAAAAGCTAAAGATAAAGTTAAAGATATGTGTGAAAAACTTTTAGCTAATCTGGTTATTGAAAATTATAAAGTTATTGATGCACAATAGTTAATGAAATCATCTGTCATTACATTTCCTGGCTCTAATTGTGATAGAGATATAGATGTTGCTCTAAAAAAATTTGGGTTTAAAAATAAAATGATTTGGCATGATGATACTGAGCTTCCCAAAAGTGATTTGGTAGTATTGCCTGGAGGCTTTTCATATGGTGATTATTTGAGATGTGGAAGTATGGCTTCTAAATCAAAAATTATGAAATCTGTACTAAACTTTGCAAACTCTGGTGGAATGGTTATGGGAATTTGTAATGGATTTCAGATTTTAGTTGAAGCAGGTCTGTTACCTGGTGTTTTATTACGTAATAAATATCTAAAATTTATTTGTAAAAATATATTTGTAAAAATTAATAACAAACATAATAATTATTTTAAAAATATTGATAATGATGTTTTGGAATTTCATATTGCTCATAATGAAGGAAACTACTTTTGTACAAGTGACCAATTAAAAGAAATTGAGGACAATGAACAAATTGCAATAAATTACTGTGATAAAGAAGGTGTTATTGAAGATCAGTTTAATCCAAATGGGTCTATTAAAAATATTGCCGGAATATTAAACAAAGAAAAAAATATTTTAGGTATGATGCCTCATCCTGAAAGAATGATCGATCCCTATCTTTCTGGTGAAGATGGTTCACTTTTTTTTAATAATTTAATTAATAACCTCAAATGATTGTTAACGAACAAATAGCCATAGATCACGGTCTTAAAAAAGATGAGTATGCTAAAATTTGTGAACTACTTAAACGAAATCCAAATATTACAGAACTTGGTATTTTTTCAGCTATGTGGAATGAGCATTGTTCATACAAATCTTCGCGACTTCACCTAAAAAAACTACCTACTAAAGGTAAACAAGTTATTCAAGGACCAGGAGAAAACGCTGGCGTTATTGATATAGGTGATGATGATGCAATTGTTTTTAAAATTGAAAGTCATAACCATCCCTCTTTTATAGAGCCTTATCAAGGTGCAGCTACAGGAGTTGGTGGAATAATGAGAGATGTTTTTACAATGGGAGCAAGACCTATTGCCAATTTAAACTCAATTCATTTTGGTTCACCTCAACACAAAAAAACTAGAAATCTACTAAGAGGTGTAGTTAGCGGCATTGGTGGCTATGGTAACTGCATGGGTGTTCCAACAATTGCGGGGCAAACTAGTTTTGATAGCTCTTATAATGGCAATATTTTAGTTAACGCAATGACTTTAGGGTTAGTTAAAAAAGATAAGATTTTTTATTCAAAAGCTGCTGGATTAAATAAACCTGTTATTTATGTTGGGTCTAAAACGGGTCGTGATGGTATTCATGGTGCAAGTATGGCATCTGCTATTTTTGATGAAAAAATTGAAGAAAAAAAACCCACTGTTCAAGTTGGTGATCCCTTTACTGAAAAATTACTTCTTGAAGCTTGTTTAGAATTGATGGCCGGAGATTCAATTATAGCTATTCAAGATATGGGTGCGGCTGGGCTAACATCTTCTAGTATTGAGATGGCTTCAAAAGGAAACCTTGGTATTGAAATCAATTTAAACAAAGTTCCGTGTAGAGAAACGAAAATGACTCCTTATGAAATTATGCTTTCTGAAAGCCAAGAAAGAATGTTGATTGTTTTGGAAAATGGTAAAGAAGAACAAGCAAAAAAAATATTTGATAAATGGAACTTAGATTTTGCTGTTATTGGTAAGACTACTAAATCTAAAAAGATTGAGCTTTATTTTGATAATAAACAGGTTGCTAATATTCCAATTAATACGTTAGTTGAAAAATCACCTATGTATGATCGTAATTGGAAAAAAGCGAAACTACCAAAAAAAAATAAAGTTAAAAAAGAAGATATTAATAATTTAAAGATTATTGATGTTTTGAAGAAAATTCTATCAAATCCAAATGTGTGTAGCAAAGAATGGATTTGGCAACAATATGATCACACTGTTATGAGTGATACCATTCAAAAACCAGGTGGTGATGCTGGTGTTGTTAGGGTTCATGGAACTAATAAAGCAGTTGCAGCTTCTGTAGATTCTTCTGCAGTTTATTGTTGGGCACATCCTCTAACAGGCGGTAAGCAAGTTGTTTGTGAAAGTTTTAGAAATTTAATTTCTGTTGGAGCAAAACCAGTGGCAATTACAAATTGTTTAAACTTTGGTAGTCCAGAAAATGAGGTAAATATGGGTGAGTTTGTTGAGTGCGTTCAAGGTATTAGCGAAGCTAGTGAATACCTAAAATTTCCAGTTGTCTCAGGCAATGTGTCTTTTTATAATCAAACAAAAGAAGAGGGAATTAAGCCCACGCCATCTATTGGTGGTGTTGGTTTAATTAAAGATTATAAAAAGATGATCACAATGGACTTTAAAGAGGTAGATAATATTGTTTTAGTTATAGGTAAAACAGAAGGTCATATTGACCAAAGTTTATTTGCAAGAAATATCTTGGACGAGAAAAATGGTCCTCCACCAGAAATAAATCTTTTTAATGAAAAAAATAATGGTGAAACTCTATTAAAATTAATTGAAAATGATTATATTAAAAGTGCTCACGATGTTTCTTTAGGAGGGATAATAACTGCTATTAGCAAAATGTGCATCAAAGGAAATAAGGGCATAAATTTAAAGAAGCCAAAATTTCTGATTAATGAAATTGAGTACTTTTTTGGTGAAGATCAAGGAAGATATATCATTGAAATTAATAAAAATAATTTAAAAAAAGTTACTGAATATCTCAACAAAAATGCTGTACATTATGATGAATTGGGAACAATTAATGAAAATCAACTATATATTGATGATAAGACAAAAGTTGCAATTGACGAATTGAAAACATCGAATACAAGTTGGCTAACAAACTATATTAATAAATAATGGCAATGAATTTAAAAGAAATTGAGAGTTTAATTAAAGAGGCTATGACAGATGCAACTGTTGAAATTCAGGATTTAGCTGGTGATGGCAATCATTATTCAGCAACAGTAACTTCTTCTCAATTTTCAGGTAAAAGTAAAATTGAACAGCACAAAATGGTATATAATTCCCTTAAAGGTAAAATGGGAAATGAGTTACATGCCTTAGCAATTAAAACAAAGGAACAATAATGGATGATCAAACAAAAAATTTAATTCAAAATCATATAGATACAAACGAAGTATGTTTATTTATGAAGGGAACGCCTGATGCTCCTCAATGTGGGTTTTCAATGGCTTTAATCAATATGTTAAAACTTCTTGAAGTAAACTTTCAAGCTATAAATGTTTTAGAAGATCAGAACGTTAGAGAGGGAATTAAAACTTTTAGTGACTGGCCTACTATCCCTCAACTATACATTAAAAAAGAATTTGTTGGTGGATGTGATATCGTAAAAGAAATGTACGAAAATGGTGAACTTAAAAAAATTTTTGAAGATAAAAATATTAGTTATAAAAAAAAATAACAAATGAAACAATTTGTTTATAAAGTAATTATAACATTAATTGCTATTATATTGGTCTATGAGTTTACAATCGGAAAACTAATAAATAGATATACTGATAAATTTAATAATATATCTACTAAAGAGGGTCGCAAAGAATTAGTAGTCTCTATTAAAGATGAAATAAGAAAAGCTGTGAAGAAAGATAGATATTTGTCCAAAGAAGATGCAAAGTTACTCAATCAATTTTTAAATAAAATTAAAGAAGAGCTTAAAGAGAGCGAGAATTAATCACAATACCAAAGTGTTCCAACACTAATATCTTTTTTGTAGAAGGTATACTGATAAACTTCATTCCAAATTAAGGTACAATCTTTTGGGTCAGATCTTTTAACATTTCTTAAATTTTTATAAGCTATAAAAGGTCTATTTTTTGCTGCATCAACTTGAGTGTAAGTTTTAAAACATGAAAAGTTATGAGGTAATAAAAATTCTTTAACATAAAAATCACCATAAATACAAATAGATTTTGGAATATTTTCTTTATCAGCAAATTGAATAATTTTTTGTTGTAAACTTTTATTGCTTAAACCCCAATAATCTATTTCAAAATTTTTATCTATTTTCTTTAATTTAGCAAATGAATTTAACCAAGTATATTGGTATGGATTTAGAAAAAAGTTTTCAGAAATAAAAAAAATAATTACTAAAGAAGATAATGAATAAAATATTTTTTTATTAAAAAGATAATATAAATTTGTTAATGAAGTTAAGAAAATTAAAGGAAAAATAAATAAGAGATGACGTAACTCATCATATAAAGCAACATCTTTTAAGACAAACAAAACTATTATAACTGGAGGAGTTATTGTTATTGTTCCATAGTAAATTGTAACGACATTATCTTTAAAAATTTTACTTTCCACTAGAGGGAAAAGACAATATCCAAGCAATACAAGTATTGGAAGTTTGTAAAAAAGCCAAATAAAAATATAACTTGAGGGTAAATTAAAGGAATAAAAACAAGTTCCATTAGTTAGTGTGCAAATATTTTGAGGGTATTTTCCCATCCACTTAATTGAATTAACAATCTCTATTGGGTTGTGCCAGAAAATTGGATTAAATAAATATATAAATACAGATAAGGAAAAAATTATAATTAATAAGTTAGAAGAGTTTTTTTTTATAAATTCTAAAAAACTATTTTGACTTTTTTCTAAATAAATTATTATAGCAATAATATATTGTACTAAAATTAATAAGCCAATAATTCTTATACTAATTAAAAAAGCTGT
>Ga0114997_10004976_pt1 | contig 10228 bp, 8 predicted proteins | sample ArcticOcean_MG_C_2_FD_87045 | JGI IMG/M metagenome (GOLD analysis project Ga0114997, IMG submission 87045) | Marine microbial communities from western Arctic Ocean - ArcticOcean_MG_CB4_136 | ecosystem: Environmental > Aquatic > Marine > Oceanic | place: Arctic Ocean: Canada Basin | collected... | reverse complement strand
GCATGTCAAGCAGTTGTAGTTAAAGATCCAGATATGACTAAACTTCCAATTCCAACAACATGGCCAATGGATGGAGGGCCATTTATTACGCTACCACTAGTTGTAACTCAAGACCCTAAAACAGGTCAACATAATATGGGAATGTATAGAGGGCAGATATTTGGTAAAAAAGAGATCGGGCTTCACTGGCAAGCACATAAACACGCGGCAGATCATGCTGATGAAGTTGGTAAAGAAAACCGAATGCCTGTAGCAATTTGTTTGGGTGGACCCCCTCCTGTAATGTTCAGTGCAATATCTCCTCTTCCAGATAATCTCTCAGAATATGAATTCGCAGGATTATTGAATGGGAGAAGATTAAGAATCACAAAATGTCTAACTAATGACTTATGGGTGCCTTCAGAAGTTGATTTCGTAATAGAAGGATACACGATACCTGGAGAAACTAGGACTGAAGGACCATTTGGAGATCATTTTGGATATTATTGTTTAGAAGAGGAATATCCAGTTATGCATGTTACAGCAATTACTCATCGAAAAGACCCTACGATTCCAATGACTATAGTTGGTGTTCCACCGATGGAGGATGGCTACCTAGGAGAGGCAATTGGAGATGCTTTTCGTCCAGTACTACAATTTCAGCATAGAGATGTCAAAGATTTATTTTTACCATTAGAGACTGGTTTTCACAATCTAGCAATCGTTGCTTCAAAGCAAAGATATCCAAGACAAGCGAGAAAAACCGCTCTTGGATTAATGGGTGCTGGGCAAATGATGTTCTTAAAATCGATAATTGCTGTTGATGAAAATCATAATGTAAAAGATCTTGACGCATTATTGAAAGCGATTGATTACAATGTCAGAATACCTGAAGATTTAATCATCCTTGATGGAATGGTTGCTGACTCCCTTGCTCATGCATCTCCATGGCAAAATGTACACTCAAAACTACTAATTGATGCAACGACACCTACTCCTAATGACCCTAGAGTAAACGAGCCTAAGATGATGGGTTGTCCTGATTCATTAGGAGTTTCTGCATCGGGTATTGAGGGGGTGACAAAAGCTAAAATGATGGCTTCATCAATGCTAGTGGTGACTACACATATCGAAGGCGGACCTCGTCCTGAAACTAGTATGGAAGAAGTGAATGAAGAAACTGCTGATGCACAGAGAAAACATATTGCTAGAATTCGTGATGAAATATGGTCATTAGAATCAGCAAAGAATCTCAGATGGTTATTCATTACCGATGATGATGCAGATTTGGATGATAAAAATTGGAGAAGAAGGCTTCTATGGCAATTGTTCTGTAGATTTGAAGTTGCTCGTGATTTTCATTTCGATGAAAATCGTAAGAGAGTTTCTTGGGATGCAACAGCACCTATTCCATCTAACGAAGGCCCACTTCCAGTAAGACGTTGGCCAGCAGTAACATTACATGACCCAGAGATTGAAGAAAGAGTTGAAAGGTGGATGGAGAGGGAGGGATTATAATGGGAACCAAGGAAATACTTGAGTTTGTAAAAATTGAACATACCTTATTTTCTCTACCATTCGTATTGATAGGATATATTCTAGCGCATGAACAATTTATTAATGAACTTGAGACATCAAAATTCGGTATAGATTTGTTTTGGATTATTATGGCAGCAATTGGAGCAAGAGGCCTTGCAATGGCTTTGAATCGAATTATTGATCGAGATATAGATGCTGTAAATCCACGTACTGCTAATCGGCATCTAGTTTCTGGATCAATGTCTATGAAAACTGCTTATACACTTTGTATATTATTTGTTTCAATGTTGATTATTGGAGCATGGCAATTGAATACTGTTGCTTTAATGATGTCATGGTTACCTGTTTTAGTTTTTGTAATATATCCATATACAAAACGATACACATGGTTATGCCACTTTTGGTTAGGTATTTGCCTAGGTATCGCACCAGCAGGTGCTTGGTTAGCGGTTGCTGCTGATGTCCATGGATGGGGAGCGATAACGGATTATCTATGGTGCCCTGAAATTTTATTCATATCTCTAGGGGTCATGCTATGGATTGCGGCTTTCGATATAAATTATGCACGAATGGATATTGAAAGTGATAGAGAAAATGGTGTACACTCATTCCCTGCACGATTTAGTGAAGAAATGACTACAAGAACTTCCGTACAACTTAGTTTACTATGGTTTGCTTGCTTTGCCTTATCTAATCCAATGAGCGAAATATGGTTTCTTGGAGCAGCAGGAATTATGTCTTTATCGAATATAATTGTGATATTAGCAAGAACACGGCTGAAAGATTTCCAAACAACCTTTTTCAGGGTCTCAATGTTAACTGGATGGATTCTGCTAGCAGCTATATTGATGAGTTCAAACTTGATGGTTTAATCAACTGAGGCGAAAGAATGTTTGTCTTGAAATCAGACTACGGTACTGCCGGAGACCAAGAACAAGCAATTCAGGAACTCATTAAACAAATTAATGAAGGTCAAGAAAGATGTATTCTAATGGGTGTTACTGGCTCTGGTAAAACATTCGCTATGGCTAATATTATCGAAAGATTACAGATCCCTACTCTAATCTTATCTCATAATAAGACTCTAGCAAGACAATTATGGCAAGAAATGAGTGAATTATTCCCTCAAAACGCTGTTGAATATTTTGTAAGTTATTATGATTATTATCAACCAGAAGCTTATCTTCCAGGAAGAGATATGTATATTGATAAAGAGTTACAAATGAATGAAAGGATTGAACAAGAGAGATTCTCAACAGTCGCATCTTTAGTAAGTAGACCAGATGTAATTGCTGTAGGAACTGTTTCTGTGATTTATGGTCTCAATCCGCCAGAAGTATTCCAACAATCTCATGTACGACTCAGTGTAGGTCAAGAAGCAGACCCACAAGATATCGTTAGAGAATTAGTTGCTCTACAATACAGAAGAACGAGGGGGGAAATTGTTCGAGGAGATGTTAGACTCCGAGGAGAGGTTCTTGACGTATGGATGCCGAGTAGAGATGACCCCATTCGAATTAGGTTTGGATGGAATGGAATCGAAAGAATACAAGTTTGTGAAGCTATTTCTTGGGAACCTTTAGATGAAATTGAAGAAGCATGGATACATCCTAGGCAGTTCTACATGACTAGTGAAGAAAAGTTTGGTCAAGCAGTAGAAGATATAGAAATAGAATTAGATCAAAGAATAGATCACTATCATTCCAAGGGTATGGAAATGGAAGCTCATCGAATTCAACAAAGAACGAAATTTGACTTGGAAATGTTGACTGAAGTTGGATCGTGTAAAGGTGTTGAGAATTATTCAAGACATTTTGATGGAAGGAAAAAAGATGAAAGAGCATATTGCCTTCTTGACTTTTTCTCAACATGTGCTGAGGAATTCCATGGAGATGCAGAAAAGTATCTTGTAATAATGGATGAGAGTCACGTGACATTGCCCCAAGTTGGAGGCATGTATGGAGGAGATTACTCAAGAAAAAAGAATCTTATCGATCATGGTTTCCGTCTTCCTTCTGCATATGACAATAGGCCTCTGAGAATTGATGAATTCCAAGAATTAATCCCGCAAATGCTCTATGTCAGTGCTACACCGGGTGAAAGAGAACTGAGACACCTTGCAGAAATTACAAAACAGCCAATTCCTGATGGTTTACTACATGTTCCAAGCAAAGGTGGTGGTGGGAAACCAGATATTGAGAAAAGAAAGGAACGAGCATTCCTTGCAGAGACGATGAAATCAATAGATGGAGTAGTACAAATGGAAATAAGGCCTACAGGACTACTTGATCCAATAATAGAAGTTAGGCCTAAGGAAGGACAGATTCAAGATTTACAAGATGAGATACGTTTGCGCGTTGAAGCCAATGAACGTGTATTAGTTACTGTAATGACCATTAAATTTGCAGAAGAAGTAGCGGATTATCTTAATCGAAATGGGTTCAAGGCTCATCACTTACACAGTGAAATTGATACTCTGGAAAGAACTGAAATTATCAAAGCATTAAGAATAGGACATATTGACATTATTGTAGGAATAAACCTACTAAGAGAAGGTTTAGACATACCAGAAGTTAGCTTGGTTGCTATATTTGATGCTGATAAAGAAGGTTTCTTGAGAAATGAGCGCTCATTATTGCAAACCATAGGTAGAGCATCACGTAACCAAAATGGTAGAGTTATTCTGTATGCTGATTCTATTTCCGGAGCAATGGAGGCATCAATTAAACAGACTATTGATAGAAGGAAAAGACAACATCAACATAATGAAGAAAATGGAATTATCCCTAAAACAATAGAGAAATCTCTACCTGTTATGGATTCAGAATTTGATGATTTAATGGCAGGAGTCGCAGGAAAAGGCGTAGGTGGAGGAAGAAGATTAGTTGCTAAGAAACCGGGTAAAAAAGGAGTGGAAGGATTGGCTAAAAAGTTCTCACTCGGAGCCACAGGATGGAATGCAACTGGTTCTGTTTTAGATAATATTAGTCAGCCAGATTGGGTTGAAGATGCAGCTAATATGGTGAATCAAAGTGCCGAGGAGTCTATCGAAAATAACGAAGATAGGATTAAACTAATTCGAAAAATGGAGAAAGAAATGAAAGCTGCTGCAGCCAGACTTGACTTCGAAAGAGCTGCCCAAATTAGAGACAGGATTTATCAATTAGAGAATCCGACTAATTGAATACGAAAGAGTTCGGCGAAAGATTCGTGACTACCTACTCGCGTGATGACTTTACTGCACCCGTTGAAGACTATGACTTCTCAAAAGTTAATGACGTACGTTCACTTATTGATCAAATGTCAAAGGCAGGCGGATTTACTGCAACAAAGCTTGCTCATGCCCGAGATATTCTGAAAAGTAGCATCGAAAAAACAAGTGAAGATGGAGTTCTAAATTGGCTTTCATTCCCCGCTTGTCTATGTGCAACTGGGACAAGAGGATTTTTCCTAGAAGCAATAAAACGTAAATCATTCAATGTTATTATCACTACGTGTGGAACTTTAGATCATGATATTGCTAGAACTTACCAAGATTATTTCCATGGAGATTTCAGCCTTGACGATATTGCACTCGGGGAAGAAGGATTGAACAGATTAGGAAATGTCATTGTTCCAAACGAATGCTACGGAGAGATATTAGAAAAAAGAGTACTGCCTTGGTTACAAGAAATCGAGCAAGAAAGAATGGAAAAATATCCTGAAAATCCTTGGCTAGGTTTTGGTTCAGTAGAATTGTGTTGGGCTATGGGTGATAGAATTGAAGATGAAACTTCATTATTGCATTGGGTAGCAAAGCATAGAATTCCAATGGTTATCCCAGGATTATCTGATGGATCGATTGGCGCACAGTTGTTCATGCATAGACAAAAAAATCCAAACTTCATGGTAGATTTCCTTGCGGATGAACAAATTTTATCCGATTTGACCTGGACTGCTGAAGAATCTCATGCTTTAATGGTCGGCGGAGGAATATCCAAACATCACGTGATTTGGTGGAATCAATATAGAGGTGGTTTGGATTCAGCTGTTGGCATCACAACTGCACCAGAGCACGATGGATCATTATCAGGTGCTAGACTCAAAGAAGCTATTTCTTGGGGTAAAATAAGACCAGAAGCCCCTCAAGTAGTAGTAGAAGGGGATGCAAGCGTATTATTGCCTATTTTAGGCGCTGATTTATTCAGAAATTAAGGTTTTTTGGTTGTTTTTAGTTCAAAATCGGCGAATTAAGAATTATTCAAGTTTAGCCGTTTACTAGCCGTGAGGGGCACAATGGCTAAGAACGGACAGAGATGCCGTCTTTGTTATGTCCGTTGAATCGATGGTACAAGGAATGATAGATGCACTAACAGAAGCTATGGGAGATGCTGCAAAGCACGACAAGGGTAACGCCGCTGCTGGCACCCGTGTTCGTAAGGCTATGCAAGGCGCAAAGGCTACAGCACAAGATATTCGTGCTAAAGTACAAGCAGATAAGAATAACTGAATTCGTTAACTCGATTTCTAAGTCTTATGACTCTGGCCCTGATTGGAATTTAGCGTGAGCTAGAAATTCCATTAAGGCCACACGCATTGGAGTTAAAGGCCTCCAACCTTCCTCTCTACCTGCATTTTGCATTGCATCATGTAGGGGCTTTAGATCAGGTCGGAGCCTTTCCCCTTCATATTGAACAGCAGCAGGGCTTGGTATGTTTGATAATGACTCAGTAGTATGAGAATAAGTGATTGCATTAGTAAATCTTGACCATAACAGGTTAATCTCAGTAATTACTGAATCAGGACCCCAGGCTCTTCGACCACAAAGATCTACAACTCCTTGTGCGAATGCGTCGGTGTCAGCCATAACCAGCAAAGATACTGCATCAGTCGCATCCCTAATATGAACCCAATACTGTGGTTTGATATCAGGGGTTAAATCAATTGAACCACCTCTAATCAAATCAACCCATTCTTCAACATCAACCGGACCCCAACCCTGGCCTCCTTCGGGAATCATCAAATCATGGATTCTAATTATCAGACCTGCATTCTTTATTTCATCAAAATTACCACTTCTAAAGTCTTCATTTACAGCAATTATTGCTACATCCACTAACTCATCTAGAGCTCTTTTACCAAGACCAACTGTAAGATCAGCTTCCTCAGGTTCATCTGTGAATGATGCACCTGCTCTTTCGAGTCGGTCTTTCAAGGCGAAAAAGAAATTATCTTTATCTCCAAGAAGATTGATTTTCTTTGACATTGGTTCACCTAAATCTCCCGAATAGGGGGTAAAGTATCATACTGCCGCAAGAAGATTATTTTCAGCGAAAGCAACTAAGCAGTCTCTTACTATCTCTATAACAAGATCTATTTCATCAGAAGTTATTCCAAAGTGTGGAGTGAAACGTAGTGCATTCTGACCACCATGGATAACTCCAAGGCCATTGATCCTACACCACTCTTCAACACAATTGAATCCTACAACGGGTAATCTCTCCGGGTCAAGCTCTGCACATAGTAAAAGTCCTGAACCCTGAACTAATTTGATATCATTTGGAAATTCGTGCATTAATTGTTCAAGTTTTTCTACAAATTCTTCGCCACGTTCGAGGATATTTGTACGCATTTCAGGAGTTACTTTCCCTAGAACTTCAACTGCAGTTTCAAGAGCTCTTGGATTGGTAGTCATAGTATTACCATAGATCCCTACGACATACATGTCAGCTGCACGCTCAGATAAACCAAGAACAGATAGAGGATATTGCCCAGCATTAAGTGCCTTTGACCAAGTCTCAAGATCTGGAACCTTAGCGGTCTGGAATCCAGGATAATCAACGATAGAAAGGCATCCTTTACCACGGAAACCCGCTTGAATTGAATCGACTAGTAGCATGCTTCCGTGATCAGAGGTTAATCGGCGTGCTTCATCATAAAACTCTCGACTAATGTCTTGACCCGGTGAACCTTCACCTTGTACTGGTTCCATAGCTAAAAGTTCGATAAAGAAACCTTCTGATTCAGCCCGAGAAAAGGCTGACTGCAAATCTTTGATGTTATTTGGCTCGACTATAATTATGCTTTCACGGTTACGGAAAGTTGCAAGATTATTGATATAAGCTTTCTTACATGAATCTGAAATTGTAGCTGGAAGTTGAGTTCGACCGTGGAATGCTTGCTTCAAAGCGATCTTTTTGATTGGTTTACCCTCATGCCGGCCACCAGGACCTGTCATTTGATGAGCATTAACATCTGCTATCCTCATACCTATAGTTACAGACTCAGAACCACTATTCATGCAAACAAATTTTGCAAATGGACATTCTCCACGTGAATAACCCACTTCTTTACGAAGTGCTTCAGCAAATCTCTTTTGACTAAATGATGCTGTCATTACATTCGCCATAACCCAATTTTTTGACATCGCGTTCATTACATCGTCAGGACCATGTCCTCCACCAAGCATACCATATCCACCATTATCGTGTAATACAGCACCATGTGAAGTCACAATCCATGGTCCACGTGCTGAAATCGCAATATATGGATTAACAGTGGCAGGAGCATAGAAGTTAACATAATCAGATTGTAAATATTTGATTAAATCCGTTTCATCCATCATCATATGATCTGAGCCAAATTCATTCAGATGTTCTTTGTGCACCTGAGATGCTTCTGAGATAGCACGCATCAAAGTATGATCTTTAGCTGCGAAACGAGTTATAATTTCGTCTTTCAAACCTACAGTTTGTTTATTTCCTGTGTTCATGCGGATTTCCGCCAGTTGAACGAGTACATCTGACATGTACTTCCGACTACCGTATCACACATCAATATATGCTGTAATAGAGTACAATATACAACTTGTAAGATGGTTTCAAACCTCTCGACATTACAGAAAAAGTCAATTTCCGATAATCATATAAAAAATCAAAGTAACTTTAGTTTTTCAATTGGAATTTTCAGTAATAAACAAAAATTTCAATTGGATTATCAGTCTTAACTTGCGCATAGTATAAGTGCCAATTCCACGACTCACGCTTAGGAGAAACGCGACGGGATGCACCACTCCAACAATTGAGGAAGAAATATGAACGACGAAATAAGGATACAAGAACTGCTACAAAGAGACGTATATGTAGGAGAAACTCTAGTCGGAACCATCACTGGAGAAAGGTTCCATCCAAGGGACGAATGCGTGCAATCAGTAAGGATCCAAGTGACCGATGATGTTGCTGGAGAATATATGAGAAAACCTGCAGAATATGCACCACTTTCAAAGGAATTAGTGCACAGTGTAAGAGCTGATGGTAGTGTTAAACTAACTAAGTCAATCCGTGAACTACAAAGAAGATGGAGAAACACAGTTAGAATTAACGAAAAACTGTATGCGCCTGATGAATTAATGGATAGAGCAGTATTAGATAACGATGGCATAGATATTGGCAACGTAATAGAAATGAAGAAAACAAAGAGGACATTCAAAGGAGTTGTAGTGAAAACTCACTTTACTGTAAGAGACAAATATAACCTTCCAGAGACAATAGTGATCCCAGTAGCACAATTAGGGCGAACAACTGCTCGTCTAGACGAGGTTATCCTAAGATGCTCTACAAAGCGCCTGGTGACTTTACCTACATATCTCAAACTAAATGACCCAAATTTCGAAGAAGAGTGATTTATTCGCCTTGTAGAATCAATAAAGTGTCCACTGAAAGAAAAATTGGTGGGCATGACAGGATTTGAACCTGTGGCCTCCCCGTTATCAGCGGGGTGCTCCAGCCAAACTAAGCTACACGCCCTTAAGCAGAGTCGGCGAAATCAAGTCCTATTTTGAAGATGCCCCTTGTCTAATCATGAGTTTCTATCGATAATCTGTTCGTTTTATTTGCGGCAGAGTCATGAACGAATGTCTTTTCGAGAGGCTTACACATGGTGGTCGTAAGTGGTTCTTCAGGCCGTGATGTCGCAGAGGCTTTGGCTCCATTACTGGGTATGCAGTACATCGAACTAGTCACTAGAAGATTCCCTGATAGCGAAGGATACGTACGTGTCCCAGAAGAAGCAATAGATGCAATTCGTTCAGAACCTGTGATTTTAGTTTCAAATACATATCCTGATTCAGGAATTCTCCAAACTATTCTACTCTTAGAAGCAATTGGAGATGTAAGGAAAGGAAACCTTGAGAATCTCAAAGAAGTTGAACCACAGAGTATGCCAGAGGTTGGCCCTGGAGTATACTTAGCAATACCTTACTATGGATATTCAAGACAAGACAAACGTTTCTCGAAAGGAGAGGTGATCTCAGCTAGAGTCATTGCAGAACTATTTGCAAGAAGTTGTGACGGTATGGCAATACTCGACCTTCATGCACCAGCAGTTCTCGAAGATATCGATTTCCCCGTTTAATTTGTTAGCGCTATGCCTGAAGTCGCACAAAGACTCTCAGAAGTAGTGAAACCAGATTTCATTCTAAGTCCAGATAAAGGCGCTATTAGTAGAGCCACAGAAGTTGCGAATTTAATTGGATGCGAATTTAGTTACCTAGAAAAAACTAGAATTGACGCACATACAATAGAACATACACCAAAAGACTTGGATGTCAATGGAAAGATCGTGGCGATTGTCGACGACATGATAAGTACTGGCGGAACAATTTGTCGAGCGAGTGACGCTTTACGCCGTCAAGGAGCAAAAGAAGTACATGCAGCATGTACGCATGGGTTGT
>Ga0114997_10004970_pt1 | contig 10234 bp, 9 predicted proteins | sample ArcticOcean_MG_C_2_FD_87045 | JGI IMG/M metagenome (GOLD analysis project Ga0114997, IMG submission 87045) | Marine microbial communities from western Arctic Ocean - ArcticOcean_MG_CB4_136 | ecosystem: Environmental > Aquatic > Marine > Oceanic | place: Arctic Ocean: Canada Basin | collected... | reverse complement strand
TTTTTTAAAATATGATAAAAAATATGTATATATATTATTTTTTATTATGATATCTTATTCTATGATATTATATTATAAAAATACGACAGAAGGATATACTAATACTAATAATGATGTAAAAAGAAAAGTAAAATTCGTTGAAATGTTAGAAATTAATAATTTACTGGATAGATTGGTTCATATGTTCGAAGATTCTGAAAAAAATTGTGTAGGCAGGTATTCAAAATATTCACCGTGTGATAAAAAATGTGGTAATTCTTATAAGTCGCAGAGATATAGAATACATCAACGAGCAGGAATATATGGCCGAAATTGTGTTGAAGAAGATGGATTTATACAAAAAGAAAAATGCGATGAAAAAAATGATGGGATATATCCTTGTACTTTGGGACAAACTTGTTCAGAAAATGAAGACTGTGAAACAAAAAATTGCGATCCGCAGAGCAAAGTATGTGAAGAATCTTCAAAATGTTCTGAAACAAAATTACATGTTTGTAATAAATTAGAATGTAATGATTTACATAAAAAAAATGCTTCTTATATTTGGGATCAGTCTGAATTACAATGTAGAAAGAAAAAAAAAGATGAAAAAGGAGATGGATTATATAAATTTAAAAAAAATAAAAATAATAATAATAATAATAATAATAATAATAATAATAATAATAATAATAATGATGATGGTATATATTATATACCAGAAACCGAACCTTGTAAGTGGTATCAACGTGAAGGAGAAATGAGCACCCGAAAACAAAAACAATGTATTAATAAGACAACTAATTCAGGTTGGATTGAAAATTTAGACGAAGGAGATGAACTTGATGAAAGAAAGAAGATAATGAATATGTCTTTAGTTCCCGGACTATATTGTAAATTTGGAAGGGATTCAGACCTAGATGGTGGATTAGGAGTTACAAAACCTATTAAGCAAGATAATATAAAGGAAATTACAGACTGGAGTAAAATATGTAATAAGTGCTATGATGGCTTAAAAGAAGATGATAATTGTTCTACATGCGGCGATGAAAATGCTTGGCCAAGAATGAAAGATTTTAAATCTAAAACATTAAATAAAAACATAGTGTTCGACGAATTCATTTGTAAGGGTTGTGATAACGGATATGAATATTCCCCTGCTCCAGGTGGTTATACATGTAATCCCTGTCCTGATAAAACTTATTATAATAATCAATACTATTATAATAACGATCAAATTGTACTCGTAGGTACGGCTCCTAATGCGTCGTGTTCCGCCGCCCCACCAAAACCAGTAAGTGGAAAAATCTGTGACGATGCGAAATGCGATGGCGTTGATGAAATAAAGAACTTCTTCAATGCCCCTGGCAAGCCATATGATAAAGATATAATGTGTTGTTTATCTGTGGCCCAGACGGGCACTGACGAGTTGCGTAAAGAGAATCAGATAGATGATTTTACAGATCTTCCACTTTATAACATAAATGGGAAATATACACTAAGAGTTTGTGATCCAGGAAAGTACCTACCCGATAATAGCCAGGTTGTATGGGATAAAGAAAGTATTAAGACCCAAGACATGTGTGAACAATGTATATATTATAATGACAATGGTGAGAATCGCAAAAACAGTAAATCTGGAGAATATATAAATGATAAAAGTTGCGTTTCAGCCAATAAGGGTGTGAATGTAAATCCATGGAAGAAGGGCGAGGGGGCCCTGGGACCCTATTGTAAAAGCGCTGCGCATCCGGATGTTGTAGCAGTCAACGGGCCATGTAATAATCCGGGGTTAGCAATTGTAGCATTAGGGCTTATGAAAGGTAAGGAGGCGGCTGGGGCAGACAATGGTTGGGCGCCCGCGGCTGACGAACATCTATCGGCATCTTGGGCGGCTCGGGATCAGATATGCAATAGCCTTTATTCATACGCAGATAACTCCATGTGTATGGCTCCTGGTAAGGAAATATTAGATGACTGTGAAACCCAACATATAAAGGGACGATGTGGACTGTATTTGGAGCCAAACGGCTGGGGCTATTCACAAAAATCAAGTTACATCAGTAACTTCTGTCAAAAGGATCCCAAAGGCAATTGTACCCCACCGAAAGATAAGGCCGGAATTGCCAGTTTTTGCTATGGCGTCGGGGACAAACCCAATATATACGATTGGCTTGGCGGGCGGGCTGACCCTCCATGTGGCGAAGGTTCGGCCGAAACGAAATTTTATTCAGAGACGGCAGCAAAAGCCATCGCGGTGTACCATGATCTACCCACGCCTCCGCCCGCTCCTGCTCCTGCTCCCGCTCCTGCTCCCGCAACGATCACAGACAAAACAATCCCATACTGTAAGGACACCAATGGCGTAGGGCCCTGTCGGTGCACCGATGCCTGGGCGGGCGGGAACGGGGAAAAATGGGCTTGCTGCGGCGCGGGCGTGGACGCCGGCTGCAATTGGGGCGTACCTTTTTTTTCCCCAGAGAATCTTGATTGTGGCGGGAATGTTTGGCGTGGTGGCTACGGGCCTGTATCTGCGCTCCCCACTGACGGCCATAAAATGTGTATCCACGCCCAAGGATTGCAAGTTTTTTAGTATTCTTTATATATTTTTTTATAATATAAATATATATGAATGTTATATCATTCTTAAATAAATACAAATATATAATTATTTTATTAATATTAATTATATATTTAATATTAGTATGGAGAAAAACAGAAGGATTTGATAATAGTTTTGTACAATATCGGGGATTACCAAATAAATATGTATTTGATTCGGTCAAGGGAAGATATAATAATATTTTTGGATTTCATAAAGGTGGAGGATTTCATAAAAAAGCAATATCAGAAAAGAATGATTTAGATAAAAAGATTTCAATATTAAATAAATTATTAGATAAATTATTAAATAAATTTTTAAGTGATGATCAAGATTGTGTTGGCGATTTCACCAAATATTCAGATTGTGATAAGGATTGTGGAGATGGTAAACAAACCAGGAAATTTTCTATTCTTAAAAAAAAAGGAAAACGCGGTGAAGATTGTAAATATGAAGATGGATATACAGAAACTATAGATTGTTATGGTGGTATATGTCAAAACGATGAAAGGTGTGAAAAGAATGCTGATTGTATAGGAGGAAATTGTAATCCTAAGACAGGGAAGTGTGAAAAATGGAAACCGTGTTCAGCAGATAGATTATATATGTGTGATGAATATTCTTGTAAAGATTTAAATGATGAAAACTTAAATGATGCATATGTGGCGAATGGATCATATTTATGGAATAATACAGATGACGCATGTTTTTTTAAGACACCAGCAGAAATGAAACAAATAGAAAAAAATATATATGAATATTCTTACGATGATCCTACATCTACTAAATATGAAGGAGAATGTATATATTACCAAGTCAATGATGGCCATGGAAAATGTAGCTTTAGAAAAAATATTGAATTAGGTGAAGATGAAAATCCCGTTTGTAAAAAGGGATGGGGACCAGAACCAACAACTATGAATATAAAAGATGCTTGTTCTTGTTGTGCTGGAGCCGATCAGTGTGACGCGGAGAAAAGTTGTGAGTGCAAGAAGAATAAATATTGGTCAAATGAAAATGGACATTGGGAATGCGCCGATATCGATTTAACAAAGAAATGCGCCGAGGGTACAGTTAGGAAGACAAAACAAGACAGTAACACGAAAGATGGGGGTTGTGATTATTGTAATTGGTGGGAAAAATATCAACCGGGAACCGCGAATGGTTCGCCAGGAAAATGTGTTCCATTGGATACGGATACCGAAACAAACAGCTTAACCGAAAGTGCCGCAAAATATTTGAGTAGCGGAAAACACGACCCTAATAGTAATTTTAGTGCCGTACACGAAATTTGTGAATATGATGCGTCTGGTGTGTTTCATGATTCCAATATAAACCATCCTATTATAAACCCGTACTTAAAAAGTAATCCGCCAAATTTAGTAACTATTTGTGATAAAGAGTGTGCCGGTCCAACCATGGACGTTGAATCTGGTGGCGGATTGGCCCATCTTCAAAAACAATTATGTAATACTTGTAATAAAGGAATCCTGTCAAAAGGGAAATGTGTGGGAACGGCTGACACCGGTAAGTGTGCCTCAGGTTCGTATAGCCAGAATAACTACTATTGTTGCGGCCATGAGGATATGGTCATAGACAAAAAAATTTGGACCGGAAACGTTAACGCGGATTCTGAAAAAGCATGTAAATGTCCATCGGATTCATATGATTGTCTGAAAACGATGGCCCCAGAAATGCCTCTTCTGGAGACCACCGAGAAATACCCAGTATCTAGTTGTAAAGATTTGGGGCCGCATATCGGAGTCACGGATACAGAAATTACAGGTTTCTTCAAAAAGTTCTATGGGTACATACCCAACGATACAGTAATCAAGTCTGAGACCGCCGTCGGCTCCTGGTCACACGATGCCATATCGTGTGATATGTTTTATGAATATGCTAAGGAGGCGGATATATCCGTCGGTTTCCCCAATATTAAATACTCGGCGGCTCCGAGTGGCCAACACAATCTAGTAAAAAGATGTATTCCGGACGGGACGGCTTGTAAACCCAGCTCGCAGGACGCTTCCACGGTCTCGCTGATCCCAGGATCAAATTTGCCGCCACCAGTCTCAGGACCAGATGCGCGGAAAAATGTCATCGATACAGCTATAGAAACGTATAAAGTGAGCCCTGGTGTAGCCAACTACTGTAAATTTAATCATAATGACAATTACCAGGGTTTTCAGGTGGATATAGATTGTTCTGATGTCACCGCGGGGCCGGCTTGGGTTAGACGAAGCGCTGAATTTAAACCGGCGAACAGGTGTAACAACACATTCTCCCTCAAATCGAAGTCAATGTGTAAATGGGAGGGGAACTCAGGCTCGTCTCATAATGAAGGGACATGCGGCGCCGACCAGGCTGATCAGAAGTGCGTGGGTCTGGCCTGGGTTTCGGCTACTGCCGGACCGGCTACAGAAGAACCCAAGTTTCAAATAGGTTACGTTACCGATCCATGTAAAGGCAGCTATTTATCCCCATGCCAGGGCTGGGATGGGGGGGGTGTCGACTGGGAATTGAAAATGCCATCAGACGGGTCCTCTCCAGCTCCCTGGTAATCGTTGCGAACCAAGCGACACATTGTATACCAGACATAATCTTAATTAGTTATCGAAGTTATTCCTAACGAACTAAATTTGCTTTGGGAATATTATTAATAGTTTTAATTTTATAAGTCCTTGGATAATCTTCATATAATTTAGTGAATTCTCCATCCAAACATATCTTTGTTTTTTTAGGAAATTGATCTTTACTTAAACAATTATTTATAATATTCTTTTCATTTTTAATATTATAAACAATATAAATAAAAAATATGATAAAAATAAATTGATAGATGTTCATATATTAATTAGAAACATTATTTTTTTGTTGCATCCATGGATCTTCAGATGTCAGCGCCCTTTCAAGATCAGATTGTTCTGCGGGTTCTTCCGATATAATAGAACAAGGTTCATCCACCATTACTTTTGGTTCAACTTTTTCGGGTTCGGGTTCACCTTCAAGTTTTTCGGGTTCAGGTTCATCGTCAACTTTCTGGTCCTTGTCATCTAATTCTTTTTTAGCCTTATCTTCTTTTTCTTTCTTGAGACGTTCTTCTTGTGCGGCCTTAATCTTATCTCTCTTCTGGTCTTCATAAAAGATATCTTTATTAACATTATTTTCTTTATACTTTTGCATAAGTTCATTAAGTTGAGTATCAGTAAAATGTTCATCTTCAATCTTATCTGCTGTGGGATCCCACGGAAGCCAGTATCCTACTTGACCTACATATACATGGAAATTACTATCTGTTTTATGTAATTTAGATGCTCTCATCTCAGCCTCTTGACGACTCTGATAAACACCTCTAATCTTTACACCGCGAACACTTGTTTTGAAGTTGTTCTTTTCATCAAATTCTTTTTGTAATTCGTCTTCGTGTTTGTATGTAAAATCCTTATATTGGGCCATTACTTTTTCAAAATCCATATTTTCAGATTTACATACAGATTGTAAAAATTTAGATACATTAAAAGCATTTCTGTCATCTATCATCGATTCAGGTGATATAAATGATAAACAACAATAACTCTGTCCGTTGATAGGATTATCAATATCTAGATAGTCACAATTTTCTTCTTCTGCCATTTTTTATAATAATATATTATATTTTTCCTTTAAATATTTTATTTGTTAATAATATAAATATGGAAATTAATATTAATAATTTAATAAAATATTCAATATTATTTTGTGTAGTGACATTTTCTACATATTTTATTCCTAACTGTAGTATTATGAATCAGCACGCTGTATATATTGGATTATTAGCAGGTACAACATTTATTTTATTAGATAAATATTATCCGAGTATAGTGATAAATAAAGAAGAACACGTTTAAACACTGGGTATATATTGCCATTTCAGATCTTTACATATTTTTTTCCATATAAAATCTTGTTGTTGTAATTTTTCTCTACTTTTTAATAAAGGAAAATATACTAATAATTCATCTAACTCTAATAATTCGCAAAATTTATGTAAAACATATGAATATGATAAAAAGTTCTTTCTATCTTCTGGACAATTATTTAAAAAAGGTGTTTGTATCTCTTTAAACATCATCCTTAATTGTTCTTCATTATTTCTGGAAAGTATAGGAGTTTTTTCACCTGATATAATATTAATGATATGAGGAATATGTTCATAAAATTTATTATATTTTAATTTTTTTAATATATCTCTGATTAATTTATAAGAAATATTATTTAAATTAAAATTTTTATCTTTTTTTAATTCTTTAATGATATTATTATAAATTTCTTCAGAAATATCAGTGGTTTCCTTTGCTTGGAATTGTGCTAACCATTCATTAAAGTGATTAATCCTTTTGTATGCGAAGTATGTAGATTCGCGAATAGGATCTTTGTATGAGTTTCCATCAAGATTTATGATAATTTTTTCTGTATACCCACAATTATCACATATAATTTCACTATTAATGGACTTCATTGTAAGTTTTTCATTACAGTTCCCACACATATTTATTTCGTTTAATTCAAAATCATTAATATATTCATCATCAATATTTATCATATAATTATTAATAATTTTATCATAATTATTATCAATATTAATATTTTTATCTGAACCTTTATTCATAAAATCTAATACAGTTGATTTTTGTTTTCTATCCGGTATATTGAATGAATCATTGAAAAACTTATTATCTTTATCATAATAATCTGATAATAATAATCCATTATCAAGATAATATTCAACATGTTCATTTTCATTAATTTTACTTCTTTTATTTTTCAATATAAGTAATTCATTGTCAAGAGCAGTTTTAATTTGAATATCAGATTCTTGTGATATTTTATTTTTCAGGATTTTTATTTGTGATTCCAAACCGTCTTTCATGTTAGAATTTTCTTTAATTTTATTTAATTTTGAATTATGAATGACATCTATAGTTATTCGTTTATCACATACTATTTTTTTTAATGGTTTGTCCTTTATAGAACTCATTTATTAAATATATAATATATTTTCTTTAAATCATAAAAATAAATAGTAAATAATACAATAGATTATATAAATTACAATTTTAAAAATCTTTTTAATTTATTAATATGTTGTCCATTATAAATAGCTTTACCTGATTCAATATCAGATATAATTTGTGTAGATAAATTAATTCTATTAGCTAATTCTTTTTGGGTCATATTTTTATCACATCTTGCTTTTTGGATGGATTGTCTTAATTCTATTGTAAGTTGTTTATGTTTTAGTTCATCATTATCTGCTTTCTTTTCAATAGATATTTTCGTAAGAGTTGTATTATCTGGTTTTTTGTTAGTATTTTTGATATTTTCCTTAACGTTTTTCCGAATAATCACTGATTTCCAATCTTGATGACTAAATTGGTCAAAATATTGTTCTTCCATTATTTATTTTATATATAAAAATAATTCAAATTTAAAAATTTGTATATATATAATGAATTATATATTAGGTTTGACATTGACGGGTGTAATTTCAGGATTATTCGCGGGATTAATCGGTGCCGGTGCCGAAATATTAATAGTACCATTATTAACAATATTTGGTATTCTTGCTAATATTAAATTAAGAATAGGAACATCATTGATTATGTTATTACCTCCGATTGGTTTATTCGCAGCTTATAATTTTCATAAGAATAAAAACGTGGATGTAAAAGCAGGATTATATATGGCTTTCATTTTTGTTATATTTTCATGGATATCATCAAATTATACTCATAAAATTGATGATAATGTTTTAAGAAAAGTGTTTGCAGTTTTTACTATAATATGCGGTATATATATGCTACAAACTAAGAATATAAATATGTTGTTAAAATAATATTTTAATATATAGGATTTTGACAAGTCCATGCTCTATCATTACAAGAATCATAAGCAATCATAGATACAGAATTTTGATTAAAAGTTGATTTACATTTAGATCCGGAAGGACAACTATTTTTCTGATCAATATTAGTTTGAGAATTATCTTCACAAAATCTATAACAAATATCGCCAATATTCAAAGTATAACCTTTATAATATGAATTACAAGTTGATTCAGCCTGAGTATAACAATACATCCTCGTACAAGCACCTAATTTACCATTATTAACAGAACATGTATTACAACCATCGAACCAAGTAGCACAATTATCAGGTATTTTATCTACACATTTTCCATAATCATTTCGTCTTTGATTATTAATACAAGGTTGTGAGCAAGTTCCTGGAGCATCAGCAATCATTGGTCCCATAGTTTGAGCACATTCTAATTCATCTTTACACTTGGTTTGGTATTCAGGCATTGTATATCCACCACACGATTCTCCTTCACCAGATTTATCAATACATACTGAAACAGGTTGATTAATTAATTGTAATCTTCTACCACCTAATAGTGGCTCTCTCAGATTTGTATTAGAACAATCACACGGATCTCTGAAACATTCACAAGGTTCCTGAATAAAATTGGACGAAGTAATTCTACAAAATTGATCTTTATGACAATCATCATCAGAATTACAAATATTTTTATCTTTAATTGTATCACAAATTTGTTCATTTAAATCACAATTACCACGGCACATAGTTCTTGTATTTTGAATTTCTATACCAGAATTATCGGCACACCAACAAGAACCAATTGAACCGTGACATTGAAAAGATTTGTAATTACCTGAATCATCGCATTGGGGAACATATGAACCAACGAGTGGCGGTGATGTATATTGAAACTGAGTGGCCGTTCCATCATACATAATATGATTTTCTGGAATGGCTGGTCGGATCTTTTCGGGCAACATTATACGATTTAATCTATCATTACAATTACCATCATCATTATCTTGTGAACAACTATATGAAGGACATCCTATCATACACCCGCAATCATCTTTATTGGAATCTAATTTACAAGATTTTAAATTAATATCATTCATATAGGGCATTCGGCATTGTAGTAGTGGAGGACAAGGAGCAGAACAATCAATGACTGGACCAATATCAGTGATTAATGGATCTATAGGAACAGCAATTATACAATCTTTTTCCCAGGGTCTTATACATTCATTTAAATTTTCGCACCAAGAATATCCACCATCTAGTGAACATCCATTACCGGAAGGATCTTTTTGTGCTCCCATAAGTTGAGAATTACCAGATAGAGACAACATTGCTAACATCAATAATTTAATAAGGTTCATTTTATATTATAATATACATATTAATTTTAAATATTTAATCAAATTTAAAATTATTATATTATATAAATATAACAATATGATGTATAAATATAATATTATAACATTAATCGCATTAATGATGCCATATATTAATGCAGATATTATGAGTGAACCATCGTGGTCATCTGATGAAGAAATAGAACCATACGAAAGATGGGAATTATTAACAGCTAAATTATTGTATGTAATGATATCTGGAGGTGTTTTGGCTAAAAGTATACACATGAATAGAAATAATCTGGATGAAAAGGACATGCCAGACAATGAATAAATTTGATTGACGATAAATAAAAATATCAATAATTAACAATATGCCCAGACTTCACATGCGCGCTGAAGGGGTTTTGGTGAGAAGACTGGACAATACTGTAGC
>Ga0114997_10004969_pt1 | contig 10236 bp, 4 predicted proteins | sample ArcticOcean_MG_C_2_FD_87045 | JGI IMG/M metagenome (GOLD analysis project Ga0114997, IMG submission 87045) | Marine microbial communities from western Arctic Ocean - ArcticOcean_MG_CB4_136 | ecosystem: Environmental > Aquatic > Marine > Oceanic | place: Arctic Ocean: Canada Basin | collected... | reverse complement strand
CTTCTGCTACGATAAAAATCGCCAATAGAACCCCCATCAATGATTCTCCTGCAATGAATCCAGCACCGATTAAGACCCCTCTATCCTGGACCTCTTGAACCGCTGCTTTTGCAGCTTTACTCGGTTCACCAGCAAGGGTTCCATCGATTCTGATTCTTGCTCCACTCAATAATACATGAGAGATAATTCCACCGGCCATAATCGGGACCGATAATACCAGCGGGAGGTAAATACCAATTGCGACGCTCATTACGGGCATCTTAAGCCTGATTAGAATCCATGCGATAATAGCACCTAACAAGACCATCTGGAGATTGAGACTACCACCGAATGCCCCTTCGACTATTGCGCCAATCAATTCAGCCTGTGGTGCGAATAATGCATCTTTACAATTATATTGGTCAATCTCAGCAAGACCTAGATTTGTCCTCTCACATGCAGTCTTTGATATTTGGAAAGCTTTGTGCAAAATCGATAAAACAGGTCCGATAACCAATGCACCGACCACAACACCGATAATTTCAGCGGTTTGTTGGCGCCAAGGTGTAGCCCCAACCATATGGCCGGTTTTGAGATCCTGCATCACATCACCAGCTATCGCTGCACTTGTTGCTACGATAGCGGCGATAAACATGGTTGCAATCATCATATCGGTTTGACTCATCTTCATGATCAATCCACCGACGACCCATACCAATCCAATGGTGAATAATAAAGTTGCAATCGTCATGCCAGAAACTGGAGAATTGGATGATCCAACAACACCGGCGATATAACCTGCGACCGCCGCAAAGAAGAAAGATACAACCGCTAAGAATAATGCCCCAGCCAAAGCCATCACCATATTACCGGTTGCATACCAATAAAATAAGAAAGTCAAAACTATTAACACTCCACAAAACATCATCACTTTATCAAGCGGTAAATCTTTCTCAGTCCTGAGAACATCATCATTTCCACTCTGACTAGATTTAAAAGACTTAATGAGTCCTTCAGTGATTGTTTTTCGCATTGACCAAAGTGTGTAAACCCCGCCAACAACCATTGCACCAACCCCTACATAGCGGATTTGCTCAGACCATACCTCATAGAAATCATCAACCAAATTACCGGTTCCAGGCCAGCCCATCAACAAGCCATAGACCGGTACTAAAATTCCGAATCCGATTACCCCACCGAGGAAAATAAATGATGCGATGCGTAAACCGACGATATATCCTACACTTAACAAAGCCAATGAAAGTTCTCCACCCGCATATAATCGAGTCCCAGCAAATTCAACCGCTCCTTCTACGTGAGCATGAGTCACCTTGAATGCCTTAACCATCCAGCCATATATCGCACCGATCAAAAGCGCATAGATGATTGCAACCAATCCCTCGCCACCCTTTTCTCCGGCCACTAGGACCTCTTTGCAGGCAACACCTTCAGGATAAGGTAAGGCTTCCTCAACAATGAATAATCGGCGCAAAGCAATTGTAAACATCGTACCCAATAATCCACCCAATAGCGCGATCATCAATGTATCAAACCAATTAATTTCGGTCCAAATACCTAAAACCAACAAGGCTGGGACAGTAAAAATTATCCCGGCAGCAAGAGATTCACCGGCCGAAGCCATGGTTTGAACCGAGTTGTTTTCAAGAATTGTAACATCTTTAAACCTGAAACCACGTAAAATCAGCATACTCATGACCGCGGCTGGTATCGATGCGGAGACAGTCATACCGACATATAGGCCAAGATAAGCATTGGCCGCGGTCATTACTCCACCGAGCAATATGCCGATTACGATGACTCTTAGGGTAAGTTCTGCGATGTTTTTATCGGCAGGGACCCAAGGCTCACCTTCTGCACTCATCGGTTGGGCCAAAGCGGGTAGGCTTGTGAATCAATCGGCTAAATCGCTATGGGATAACCACCCGTATAATGATAAATGGTTTCGTTACCCCCGAGGTCGGGGATGGACTCCTTTTGGTGATTTTATGTCTTTGGAAACATGGCATGACAAATCTATAGGGGACACTATACTGGAATTCAATACCCCCCTCGGTGGGCTTACATCCGAGAATGCGATTTATCGCCAAGAAAAACACGGACTCAATAAATTAGAAGAGCCAACCAAAATACCTGCCTTTTTCAGATTCATTTCACAATATCACGATCCACTCAGTTATCTTTTGATGGGAGCGGCACTCGTCGCATTAGCAATTCATCCAGATAAACCCGGAGATGCTATTTTCATTGGAATTGTTCTAACTGCAAATGCATTTTTTGGATTTTGGCAAGAAAGTCAAGCGGAACAAGCGATGGGAGCCCTCAAGCAAATGTCAGTTTCTCAATGCGTGGTTTGTCGCGACGGTATGGAATCCGAAATATCAACCGAGGAATTGGTTCCTGGCGATATAGTAAAACTCGAAGAAGGTCTGAATGTCCCCGCCGACATCAGGCTTACCGAATCGTGGCAATGCAAAGTCGATGAGTCGGCTTTGACCGGCGAATCAATGCCTTCGCGTACACAATGTGGTGCATTACCGAATAACACACTATTAGCGGATCGATCAAATATGCTCTATATGGGGACTACTTTGTCTACAGGTAGAGCAGTTGGAATTGTGACCGCTACCGGGATGAACACAGAATTAGGTAAAATTGCTAGTGATGTTGCAGGTGCGGAAACCCCAAAAACACCATTGGAACATAAATTGGAATCCCTTGGGCGCTTCCTTGGATTTATCGCATTGGTCGTAGCAGCGTTACTGGTCTCAATCGAGATGATTATCACCTATGTTGATGGTGGCGACCTTTGGGAGGCTGCTATTCAACAATTCATAGTTGCCATTGCGATATTCGTAGCTATCGTGCCAGAAGGTCTTCCGATAATCTTGGTTACAACCCTTGCACTCGGCATGCGGAATATGGCCCGCCATAAGGTGATTATTAGAAGGATGAAGGCTGTTGAAACACTTGGATCTACCACAGTCATCTGTACAGATAAAACCGGTACTCTTACCAAGAATCAAATGACTGTACGAAGATTGATGATGAATGAGGGCAATTACGAAATAACAGGCGAAGGTTTTGAGCCTAGTGGTACCTTATCTGTCAATGGGACCGAATTAAGCGATTCTGAAATGTCTGATATGCAAGGTGACCTTGGCTTTAGATTAGCTGCTGCTTGTCTTAGCCTATGTCATAATTCACAAATAGCTGAAGTCGATGGTCAATGGTCAGCAATCGGAGACCCTACCGATAGTGCTTGTGCGGTTCTAGGTTACAAAATCAACGGATCGGTTCGTAAATTCGCAACCCGCCATCCAAGACGTCATGAATACTTCTTTGATACAGAAAGAAAGAGAATGTCTGTTTTGCACGAGTACGAAGGAGAGCGCTGGCTCTTCTCTAAAGGTGCTGCAAATGGCTTCAAAGATATTGCCAATTGGAAAATAACAGATGGTAATATTAGTTCAATAGAGGATGATGACATTCAAAAAATAATTACTGCAAATCGAAGTATGGCAAGTGCTGCAATGCGCGTCATCGCTCTTTGTGCTCGTAAGGTCAATGATGGCGAGAATATTGCAGATGTTGCCGTGATGGAGACCGATTTCATATTCCTTGGCCTGGTTGGAATCATGGACCCACCAAGAGCAGAGGTATATGACGCAATTCAACGTTGTCAAGCAGCAGGTATCAGGGTCAAAATGATAACTGGAGACCAACAGATAACCGCTCAAGCTATCGGTGAAGATTTACAAATAACCAAACCTCACATCGATGCCTATAATGGTAGTGATCTAGAAGATATAAGTGATGATGCCTTGAGAGCTATCGCCCAAAATACAGCAATTTTCAGTAGGGTTTCACCAGAACAAAAAATGAAAATTGTAATCGCACTTCAAGACGAAGGAGAAGTAGTTGCAATGACCGGTGACGGTGTAAACGATGCGCCAGCCCTCTCTAGAGCCAATATAGGTATCTCGATGGGAATATCCGGTACCGATGTGGCAAAAGATGCATCAGACATGGTTTTACAGGATGATAACTTTGCCAACATCGTTCATGCGGTCGAAGAGGGGCGTAAAATATATGCCAATATTAGAAATTTCGTTAGATATCAAGTATCTACGAACGTTGCTGCGGTTGCTTTGTTGATATTGGCATCATTCGTATTCCAATGGCCTTTACCACTAACAGCAACCCAAATTCTCGTCATCAATATCCTGATGGATGGCCCCCCGGCAGTTGCATTAGGAGTTGAAAAGAAACACACCAATGTCATGGATAGTCCGCCGCGGCCCGTGGATGAATCACTACCAAATCAAAAAGATCTCGGCCTTATTTTCTATCTTGGGACTGTTATGGTTATTGGAACACTTGTCGTTTACAACTTGGCCTTAGCCCAAGGTGAAGCATACGCTAGGACAATGTGTTTTAGCGTATTCATCACATTCCAATTATTCAATGTGATGAATTGTAGAAGTGGCGAAGATAGCGTTTTTAAATTGGGATTATTCAGTAATAGAGCAATTTACTTGGCGGTATTCTTTTCAATGTCATTGTTGCTAATCGCGGTCCAAGGAGCACATTTAACTCTCCCATTCACCAATTTCGCAATCGGTGAACTCCTATCGACAATCCCATTAAAAGCAGTTGATTGGTTCATTATAGTTTCAACTGCTAGCCTTGTTTTCTTTGCTGAAGAATTCAGAAAAATATTAGCTAATGCTGGTATGTTAAAGGTTGGCACCAACCGACGTAAAGGAAGGCTTGATTGAATTGAAAAAGAGTGCACTCTTTAGATCCAAGACAGAGTCATGGATTAGTGATGCGAACCTCGCTGGTATGTATCCGGATTGGCTTAATCGCCTCTCTGAAGAATTAACCTCACGCACTTGGCCAATTGAATTCGAACCGATCGTTGAAAAATTGATTGATGGGGTCCCACTTTCAAGAGAAGATGGTCGGTTTTTATTCAATACATCGAGACTAGATATATTGGGTGAAATTGCAAACAAAGTAAAACAATCAAAATTTGGGAATAAAATATTTTTCAATGTTAACGTCCATATCAATCACACAAATATTTGTACGCTTGCATGTAAATTTTGTGCTTTCAGGAGAGGTAGAAAGGCAAAAGATGCATATGCAATGAGTCCTCAACAATATGTCGAAGATATTGCACTTTATGCAAAGGATGTCGACGAAATACATTCGGTTGGCGGTCTTCATCCCGATTGGGACATATCCCACTTTGAAGCCATGTTTTCTGAAGCAAAAAAGCAATTCCCAGAAATTCATATCAAAGCATTGACTGCTGTGGAAATAAAACACATCGCTAATCTGTCAAATTTGAGTATTCTTGAAACTTTAACAAAGCTTTCCAAAGCAGGTCTTGGTTCTTTGCCAGGAGGTGGTGCTGAAATCCTCGATGATAATGTCAGAGCTGTTATCTGTAAGGGAAAGGAATCTTCAAAAGAATACTTGGACATTCATGGTCAAGCACACTTACTCGGAATGCCTACAAATTGTACGATGTTATTCGGAACTGTTGAAACTGTCGACCAAAGATTAACCCATCTATTGAAACTTAGAAAACAGCAAGATAAAACCAATGGCTTCCAATGCTTCGTGCCTTATCCGTATCTAGCAGACAATTCAAGACTACCTGAAGCTCAACTAGCGAGTGCTAATGAAATTTTGAGGGTTATTGCGATATCAAGATTGATGTTGAACAATATCCCCCATATCAAGGCATATCGAATGAATATCGGTGACAATATGTCTGAACTAGCCTTAGGATTTGGGGCTGACGATCTTGACGGTACGGTTCAAAAGGAATCGATAATGCATCTGGCTGGTTCATCAACACCTTTGGACCATGATAGAGAATCCTTGACTAAAATAATCTCAAATATCGGCTCTATCGCGATTCAGCGAAATACGATATACACCTCATTCTCAATATATCAGAGAAAAAACCTGCCGATGGTTCATTGAGGTGTTTTCATGACTTGGAGGAGAACGATTGGGAGAGTTGAGTTCGTCAATTGTGAACCGCTTTTCTACAATATAGATCCAAGTTGGAAAGTTCTTCCAGCACCGCCAGCTTGGTTGACTGGGCATTTGCTTAGAAAAGATTGTATTTTAGCACCGATTCCAGCAGCAGATTACGCTCGCCATCATAAGGAATTGGTTTTAGTACCCGATATTGCCATCTCTAGTAAAGGCGAAGTAGGGAGCGTTTTATTGCTGGGAACAATGAAACTAAGTGAAATGAAAAGTATTGCATTACCAACAGATTCAGCAACATCGGTAGCTTTGCTGAAATTTTTATTAAAAACCCATAAATTAAGCCCTAAATTAGTTGAAATGGGCCCAGATTTGAAGATGATGTTAAGCGAATGTGATGGATGCTTATTAATTGGTGATAGAGCATTAGAGGCTGCCCATTCACATCCAGAATTAGAGATGCTTGATCTTGGTTCACAATGGCGAGAACTAAGTGGTTTGCCAATGGTATTTGGCGTTTTCGCGACCAGAAGAGATTCAAATATTGAAGATGTAAAAGAGGCGCATAGAGAATTATTACTTAGATTAAATATATTCGAAAACGATCCAATTATAAGGCAAAAGGTTCTCGAATTGAGTGCAAAAAAATCCAATCAATCACTCGACAGAATGGACAAATATTTTGGTGAGGTCATCAATCGAATGGACAATGAAGATCTTCAAGGGTTAACCGCATTTCTTCGCATGGGTTGCGGCTTGGCTACTGAAGCAGAATTCGCTTGGTAATTATTCTTCTTCGGCTAAGAAACCTGACATCAAATCACTTTGAAGCGCATTTTCATCAATTTTTTTCGTGCTATTTGTTTTCTTTCTACGGACTGGTTTTCTTCTTTTCTTTTTCTTTTGAGGAACGATAATGGGTTCAGGCTTCTTTACCATGCGCGTCTTTATTTTTTTCTCTTTAACCGCTTCTTCTGTACCCATTGGAACAACCTTCCGTTTGGTTATAACAACAACCGGCTCATCCATGACTAATTTTCGCCTTTTAGTTTTCATAATAGGCCCCTCTTTATTCGAAGGGGTGCTGGAAACTCTGCGTGTTTTTGAAACGGTTTTTTCTACTATTCTTGATCCGGTTATTGGAATTCGTTTTGGAGGAGTTCTTTTAATCGGTGTTCCAATCACTTCTTCCGTATCGTGTTCCTCAAATTCTTCAGACTCTTCCTCATCTTCTTCATCTTCTTCATCTTCTTCATTGAGGTCCATCTCAATGAGATTGTCTCTTCGAATCCATAATAAAACCAATCCTAAACAAACGACGAGGTATAATGATAACGCAAGTGGATGAACAGCCCAATCAATGATTATCTGAGCACCTGTTGGATCGTTCATCTCCACTTTTTCTAAAGTTAAGTCGACTATTTCCTCACCATTATTCCACCATAGTGGCATCGAGGTCGGGATTCCATCAGGACTTAGAACGTATACCCCCATTGGATGAGATGGGGCTAACCAAGCGATTGAGCCATCGGTTGGTTCTGGTTGCTCATCTAAATTAATGATTAATGGATATTCCCAAGCAGATTCAAAAATGAATGTAGTTCTAATCGTGAGATAAATCTGGGTCAAATAATCATCTTCCCTAATCAATTTCATCCCACTCTCAATTTTACAATGAACTGTACCATCGCCAATAGCTCCACTTGAAAGTGATATAGAATCTCGCCATTGTTCAATAATTTCGTCCTTGTCCATATTTGAGCAGATTGCATCGGAAAATAATTCGACTTCGTTTTCAGATAATTTATGGTCATCAGAATTAGATATTCGACTCATATTTCTAATGTGAGATGATGCTTCTGGTGGTAGGGTGATTCGGTCATAAATAGTTAAAAAGTCATCAAATTCTAAATTTATTCTACGGATTTTATTTAGGTCAGGATAGCGTGAACATTGAACATTTTCTGGTGCATCACAATTCAGTGTGTTATCCCACTCATCGATTAATCCATCCCCGTCATCATCTTCATCTACAAAATCGGGGACCAAATCTCCATCGAAATCTGCACCTGCGTGACCGAACCCATTGGGCAGTATATCCCTTCTGTATATGGCTATCTGTGCGGTATTTGTAGCAATAAAAATACGATCTAATTTCCCGTTATCATCTTCGATTATTACAACATCTTCAACCATATGGAAAAACGTAGTTGTAAGTGCGAGAGATAGATCTTGAGCCTGCAGTGTATATAGGCCTCTAAAATTAGTTTTTACGATGCTGAGATGAACCTTTTCACCGTTCGAACTATGAAGTAATTGTTTCCCTCCAGGGTAGGTTGCTTTAATTTCCAAGGCGCCATCTAAATCTCTAACTTCTAACAAACCTTGGCTTCCAAGTAAATACACGATAGAGCCGTCAGGTGAAAATTTACAGTCAATTACCTCTTCCCCAAGCGTTCTATACTCGCCATATTTTTGCCCACCAGAGGTCCATAATTGATACCTCCCCGACTCATCTCCAGTCACGATGAATTGGCCGTTACTACTGAAATCAATACAATTTACATCTGAATTATGTACCGAACCCAAAGTAATTCTCGCTTTGAGGTCTGACCTCTTTAACAATACAACATCACCGTTTTCACCTGGTGCTGCTAATTCGGTTCCGTTCACATTCCAAGCAATGTCTTTTGCTTTGTCGTCAGCCAAAGCGTTGACCTCTAAAAGGGTTAAATCGCTAACATTAATTATTCGAAGTGACTCTTTTGATTGGGTGTTTGATCCTTTGGATACTGCGAGTGCAGACCCATCGGGTGAAAATTCAAGAGCAGTAATATCTCTGTCAAAGGTAAATTTCTTGATAACCTCAAGACTCGAAGCATTGAATAGGGTTACAAAATTATTATTTGAACCCGCCAAAACGGTCTCATTTTGGTTAAGGGCAATTACCTTTGAATCATCAGCATTTTCGAAGGCCCATGTGGCTTCCACATAAGTCAAGCCAGAAGGGACAGCGCTAGAAAGGGGTGAAATCAATGCCAGAATAACAAGTGCAAAAATCCACTCCTTACCTCGCAGATTCAGCCCCGCCATGGTACCTGTAGGAACGCTTTGGCTTGAAAGGATAACGGCCAATTTATGCATTGGTTGATATATTGTTGCAAAAAGGCCCAATTATGGGGCGAATCGATGTCGAAGGGATGTCCTGTGCAGTTTGCGTCGGGCATGTGGAAAAAGCGATTATGTCAATCGATGGTATCGAATCGGTAGTGGTAAATTTAGCATTGGGAAAAGCCGAATTTAAAGGTGATATCCCTAACGAAACCATTATCAAAGCGGTTGATGAAGCAGGCTATTCTGGTTCGCAACCAATTGATTTCACCAAAAGATGGGGACAAGAAAAACAAGCAGCGCGAAAAAACTTAAAAATGTCTGTGATCGGATTATCCCTTGGTCTAATCGCTATGCTTTACATTATGCTTATCGATGAAAATCAAAACCTGGTCGGGCCGTTAGGCTTGATTATTGTTTTAAAATTTGGAGGTTGGACTGTTGTTCAAAAAGGGGTCAAATCATTACGATCCGGGGTCAATATGTACACGTTAGTACTTTTAGCGATGATGGCTTCAATTCTTTGGAGTATTGCCAACCCTGCAACCTCTATGTGGGAAGCTGCCTTCATTGTGCCGGCCTTCGTCGCTTTTGGTGATGCATTAGAATCTACTGCTAGAAGTGCTGCGACATCTACATTCGCAGACTTAGCAAGTCAAAGGATTGAAGGTAATTATAGCAAAGGAGAAGTGGTTGATGTACCCGCTGGTTCAACAATACCTGTGGATGGAATCATTACCAAAGGAACATCTGATATTGAGCAATCAGCGATTACTGGTGAATCTCTACCCATCGGTATGACCATTGGTGACCAAGTTTGGGCAGGGTCGACCTGCATCGATGGCAGCATAACGATTCGTGCTACTAATGATTCTGGCTCATCACGGCTAGATGATGTGATCAGAATGGTTGAAAAATCCCAATCTGAAAAAGCAGATATCGAGAGAACGGTTGATAAAATTGCAGCGGTTTTCGTACCAGTAGTAATTATATTAGCATTGATATCTGGATTTTTATGGCGTGGTCAAGGCCTTGAAAGTTCGATTCAAATCGGAGTAACCGTATTGGTGATCGCTTGCCCTTGCGCGATGGGATTGGCTACTCCAATCTCAT
>Ga0114997_10004968_pt1 | contig 10236 bp, 13 predicted proteins | sample ArcticOcean_MG_C_2_FD_87045 | JGI IMG/M metagenome (GOLD analysis project Ga0114997, IMG submission 87045) | Marine microbial communities from western Arctic Ocean - ArcticOcean_MG_CB4_136 | ecosystem: Environmental > Aquatic > Marine > Oceanic | place: Arctic Ocean: Canada Basin | collected... | reverse complement strand
TTGTACCCCCTAGGACCTAGCGTTGATGGCGTTTCAGATTGGGTTTCAGTTTGGGTATTCATCATGAATGATAATCAATCAAGGGTCGATAATCATAACCCATTCATAGCCAATGTAAGGATGGAGAATACCATGAATCAAATCAATCAAATAACTAGAGTACAGAAAAATCATACGGGAGCGGTTTGAATGGGAAGGACGCCTATTCTCCGCCCATGTGGATGTCGTACATCTAAGCAAATAGATGGTTCATCAGCGAACCACTTGAAGGCGTGCCCTTTGAGCGGTACGGTCAATAGTGGCCCGAATAATTCGGACATGACTCAAGCCCAAATAATCACATCTAAGAATCTAAAAACTCAGAAAAATAAAGCCCGTAAATTACAGAGATTAATTAAGACAATTAGAGCATTCGATATCTCAGATTATGACTTTATCGCAATACCAAAAAATAACGCCCAAATGATGAACCACATATTCCACATGGGCTTCAGATATTCAAACCTCAAACATCAATGCGTTATCTGTAAACTAGAGACATCATATGCGTTTGATAGACGCACTCTGAAGGCCGTTATATGTGAGTCATGCCTCAATAGGAAGGTGACTCAATGAATTCACCCTATGGGCTTGAATTGGTCATAGATGGGCATGAGTTTGAAGTGACTCGATTCGTTGAATTATTCATTGATATTGGTTCAAGAAATAGAGCCGGATTCGTTGAACTACATTTGGTCAATCCACCACATTCAGGATGCGGTACATTATTCATGAATTACGAATTCAATTTTGAACATGATGAATTCAGATTCAAAGACCGAACCGATGTTGATATATCCACCAAAATATCAATTGAATCTACAAAACGATTTATCCGTTTTCATGAGCAGTATTTCAGGATGTCAGATTATCAAGATTGAATCATGATACTCAAGACCTCAACAGTCCACTTTGGGGCTGAGAAAGATATCCTCTTCTCAGCCCCTACATAGTAATAGGCACGAAATACCCAATATTGGGCTATTTCAAGGCCCATAGCCGGTACTTTAGATAGTTTAGGTACTCTTGCCGCCCAGCCGTTTTTTACGCAAGAGATAGGCCCTATTATGGGCGTTTTTTGGCAAACCATCCAAAAACACGCTTAAGGGCACATCTCCACCATGGCCGCCACCTCTTGAAAAATTTTTTATTTTTTTGAAAACGCTTTATAAAGCATCAAAACCTTCTTGACTAATATAGCGTACTGCGCCACTAACACCAAATTTATATTTGCGAATAATATTATGGGTTTTAAGATGTCTTACCATGATACTGCCGATTACATGGGATGAAACGCCACCCCAATGTTTACTAAGACTTTTAGTTACTTCATCGGCGATTTCAGCACTTGTACGCCACTCATTAAAATAATCACCCTCAAATAATTCTATGAGAGAGTTCTTGATAACACTCTTTCGACTTTTTGGTCCTTTTCTACTAGCATAACCACGCGCCATCATTATAACCCTCTTCTATTTATTACACGACCACCCAAACTATGACTAGAAGTTCTTTGTGGCCCTGCTACTCCACCATTCCATTCTCCTTGCCTAGCAGTTTTCATTAAAACGGGTACACCTATTGATTTATGTTGGAATTGGTCTATTGCATGAGCCAAAGCCATTACTAAGTCATTATGACGACCTAAATCTATAATAATGCCATCTCTCCAAGCGTGTGTTTCTAATTCTTCTAATAACAGATTTATAACCTTTCTAGTATGGTCGCTACCATATGGCAAGATAATTAACTCACGCTCAAACCATACTCTTAAACGATTCATCAAACCTTGTTTTAATGTTCTATTGCTAACTTTACTTTCACGATAGTCAAGAACTGCTCCCTTCTGATTAATTAGACTTTCATACATTTGTTGAAATCCTACTGCCTCAATAGCAAACATAGGCGAACCATATCTCTTATTCCATTCAATTAACATATCTGCTTGTTTATCCGGTGGAAAGTCATTTCTTCTCCATATATTTACAAGATGAACAAAACCGTCACTATCTTGTCTAAGACATACCATCACACTGTAATCTTGTCCTAAACCATGAGCAGGGTCAAAACCAACACAATAAACTTCATTGTGATTTTTTTCTGCCTCAAACACTACATCAAGGTCTAAATGTTTTCTAGTTAAGGCTCTAGGGAATACTGCGGCTTCATCGTCAATAACTTTACACAAATACTCTTGCACAAAAGATAATTCTCCCATAGCCTCTTTTTGTTCTAATAAGAAATCAATTGGTCTAAACTCCGGCCATAACTCAATAGGAGTTATATTTTCGGGGTCTTGTTTATATTCATCCCAATTTAACACGGCAGACCAAACTCCGCTTACCCAAGCCTTGTTTTCTAACATTTCAGTATGATACAGGTCTGTCATGGACATAGGTGTACCAACACAATAAATAGAAGTTCCCGGCGACAACATAGGTGTAACTTTCTTTCTAAACCATTGTGCAGTATTACTAAAAGAAGTGTTATCTCCACTATCATCTAATACGTCATCAAAAGCAATACAAGCGGGGTGTTCTCCACGAATAGCACTACCCACCGAGGTTGCACGAATCCACGCGCCGTTTGTAAATCGTAGTTCAAGTTTATTACCCCTTCGTGTATCTAAATAGCGGCTCAATTGCGGGTGTCGTTTTAAGTCTTCCCTTATTTCTTCTAACCTTCTAACTGCTAAGTCTTTACTGGCTGAAAACATCCAACAACTAAAAGGTTTATTTCTCCATTGTTCAAACAACGCACAATGTAATAATTTAACACGCAAAGTAGTAGACTTACTATGGTCACGCGGTGCAATAATACAAACTCGATGAACTTGCACATCTCCCCTTGTTCCATACATTTCCATCCATTCGCCAATGTGTTTGCCCCAAGTATAACCTAACCAACGATAAAAATAAGAAACATCTGTGCGTGACCTTTCCATTGAAAAATTTATGTCCATTTACACCACCGGAGCGAATATATTTCCTACTACACCTAAATCTTTATCTAACAAATGCGCGTAAATACCGGGTCTAGCCATAACGTAGCCTTTTCTATAATGCCATCTATCATGCCCTGCTAAACTAGGTAATTGAATAATCATGCAATCATGTTTTTCTGTAGTTTTAATGTGATGTAAATGTCCGTGAAACCAAGTGTGATGTCGAGATTCAGCCCATTGTTCTCTTGCCTCTGTAGACATTAACGCAGGTAAGTCAATACTTTTTGCTCCATCTCCGTGTGTAAATCCTAGAAGGTTATTACCCCATTGTATGTATTGTCTTAACTTTGGAGAATTAATTACTGTAACTTGTTCTGTGTTTTCATAAACTGCATCTAAATACATCATAAGTGCTAGTGAAGTATGTCTATCGTGATTACCACGCATAAATACAACGGTGACAGGCGCTATGCCCGCTAACATATCTATATGTTCTCTTGCTAATCTACATCCACCCATTAATATTTTAGCAGGTGAACCATCTCTATCTTGTGCAGTACCTTGTGTAGTAGTGCCATCTTCGTTATCTACATGAAACCAATCGCTACCAGCAGTTACAAATATTCTTTCGGGAATAGCCGGGAGTCTATCTATCAAGTTTTGTGTTCTATCCATTAATCTATGTTTAGCCTCATCCATAGTATATGTTTCACCTACTTCATCTTCCCAACCATATTTACCATAATGTAAATCAGTAGGAGATATAACAACAGATAAATTAGAATCTTTAGGTAATCTCTTTTTTCTAGGAATTGTTATCTTAGTAGTAGATACAAGTTCTCTAAATTCGTTTAGTAGTGTTACATCTAATTGTTGCATTTTCATAGCATCGTTTTCTACCTTTCTTCTCATCTTTCTTTTTAGTAGAAAATCAATAGATTTTTTCTTTTCTTCAAATGCTAACTGTTCTAAAGCATCTTCGTCAAGTTCAGAAATTTCTTCATCAGTAAAGATGCTCATAGCATGACTCCATTTGTTATTTCTAACATATTCTTGCATCCATGCAACAGGCATTTCAAATTCTATAGCCATATCTTTAATGCTCATTTGTTCAGAACCCGTAGTATTAAATTGATTAGAATATGCTTTCTTCATCATTCTATGTTTAGTTCCCTTCACTTTGAGAATAGTAGTTGCTACTTTCAAAAAAGTTAGATAAACGTCTTTTGAACCATCATACCATGTTTTAGCGGTAGATACAGGTAATTTAATATGTAATTCTTCATCTTGTAAATATACCACTTTATTTGTAGAATCTTTAATTACCCATCTACTAATAGCACATTCCCAAGCATGTTGTGTTCTACTTGGTTCTAAGTCGTGTAAAAAAGTAGCAAAGTCTTTTCTATTTCTCCAACCGTTTGTAGCATGACGAGTTATTAGGTCATTACTTATTTTTCTATCAAATAGCGGTTTAGGCTCGCTTCCCATATACTTAGCGAACATCAAACAGGTAATAAAGTTAATTCTTTTGTGCTAAATATATCACCCTAGAAAGAATTAATGGATTGCAGTTAATCGTTTTTTGTAATTCTTTTTATTGTTCAAAGATATGTTTCTAAAACCCCCTTAAGAAATATGTTATTGAAGAAATAAAATTAATTAGCAACTTGCTTGCAGTATTGCGTTTTATTATTTTTGTTAATAATCGAAAAAAAAGAATAAATTAACCGAATTGTTTAAAAAACATTAGAAATGTGGAGGATATATGTCAGAGCGCAGAGCATGGTGGCCGTTTGGAAAAAATGTAGTCGCAGAAGAAAAAATACCTATAAGAATGCCCAGTAATCAGAAATTTAATTCTGTTGCGGGAATACCGGACTTAGTAAGAGATACAGAAAAATTACGCTCTGATAGTAAATATGATAGTGAGTTTGATTTGTTTGACAATATGTTAAAACTTGACCCTGAATTAAATGGGGCAGTAAGAGCCGTTTCACTTACAGGTAATAATTATGAAGTTAATTATACTAAAGGTAAGAATGCTACAATAAGAAACGCTATAAAAACATTAGTAGAAGAAACCCTAGATTTTGATGATTTCTTAATTAATGCTATGCGTGGACTAATGGTTTACGGAAATGACATTAACAAAATAGTCGGCAAGCAAGGTGTAGGTATAACTGACTTACAAAGTTTACCCGTCAAACAAATGACAATAGTAGATGAGCGAGGGGAACTAGGAAGCATATTTAATGCCGACCAAGATAATCCTATAACAAGAGCGTTATATTATATTTTGCGTGAAATGAAGTTAGGGGTGAAAAAATTTAACGCTAATGAAATTATGCACATTAAAATAGATGCTAGAAGTAATTGGTTTGTAGATAACAAAGGCAGAACCACATATGGTATATGGGGTGCGTCAAGATTTACGTCACTAAAACAACCAATACGAATGAAGTACAATACGATGAATAATCGTATAAGTCTTGAAGATGCTATGACCAAACAATACATTACTATTAGTAAAGATGCTATTGAACACATTACTGACCCCGCAGAACAAAGCGATAGACTAAATCATATTATGAATGAAGTTATTGGTTTATTTGAAGGATTGCGTGGCGACCAAATACCTGTACTTCCTCACTATGTAGAATTACATCACGTTAATCTTGAAAATGCTTTACCTAACAGTTCTGATTTCCTAGATAGTGTAAATGGTGACATAGCGGCAGTTCTGCAAGTTCCAAGAGTAGCATCCGGTCAAGAAAAAGGTTCTACGTTTGCGGCAACATTCAATGCTAATATGTGGGCCGTACAAGCAATAAGTCGTATGCACAGAATTTGTCACGATTCTTGTAGTAAATTATTTAGTCTTCATTTAAATTTACTAAATATTCCTCACACAATGCAAGATTTACCACAAATAGAGTTTGATACTATGGACACCGAGACTCCACTTAATACTATGCAAAGAGTTACAATGGGCTACACTAACGGACTTATTACACTAAATCAAAGTTTAGAAATGCTTAATCTTCCCTTAATAGGAGCAGAAGGAGAGAAGAGATTAGACATGAATTCTCCTAGTGAAGTTGGTGAAGTTCCTAGAGAAAATACTCAACCGGGTGCAACCGATATAGTAGATGCTGAATAAATATATTGATAAATCAGCCGCTTCCTTTAATAATCATGTCGAAGAGTAGCGGGCCTAATGACAAACTAATGTTAGTGTTTGGTTTAGGTGTAGTTATGGCTTGGGTAGTCATAGCGGCTACTGCTTCTTACTTTAGTATAGTCGAACAAAGAGATATATCAGATTCACAATTAACAGTAATAGGTCTACTTGGTGGGCCGGCACTTCTTATTATAACAAATGTATTAGATTTGTTTAAGGGTAAAGAAACTGCAAAAATTAACATTTTGCCGGAAGAATTACAAGCAGATGTAAATGCTACCGAAGCAGAAAAGTCCCACATTAGAATGCTTGAAGAACACAAAATTAAACATGACCTTAGTATGGAGTCATTAAGACAAAAGCACGATTTGGCTATGGATGAGTTTAATACTACACATAAAAGAACACCCGATGATATTCTTGATTACCAAGATTTTGATGAAACCGATGAACCAAGCGGCAAGAAGAAGTAATATTTCTAAGTCACTGTAGGTATATAGTATTGTGGACAGCGAGGAAGAAGACGAAAACATCATCCAAGAATTAGATGGGTGTGTAGAAGATATAGATAGTTTATTAGGTAACTTAAAAATGTTACTAATAAGTTTAGCGTCTTTATTAGCAATATTATGGCAATTTGTGGAGTGGTTAAAATCTTAATAACATATAGAGAATATTTTGGTTTATCTTGTGGTATAATAGTAGTCATGTGTATGTATTTTCCTTTAATTATATATGACTTTATAGTATTATGGTTTTTAAATAGGAGAAAGAAAAAATGACTTATGTAGTAACCGATGCCTGTATCAATCACAAATATCAAGATTGTGTTTCAGTATGTCCAGTTGATGCCTTTAGAGAGATGGATACTTATTTAGTAATAGACCCCGATGACTGTATAGATTGTGGGGCTTGTGTACCGGAATGTCCTGTAGATGCAATCTTTCCCGATGATGAAGTTCCCGAATCACTTCAAGCATGGATAGAGAAAAATGAAGTAGAGGCTGAATCTGCCCCTCTTGCCGAAGGAGAATCGCCAGTTCTAGCGTGATTATAAGATAAGTTAATAAAACACCATTTTTCTTTAGTTACTATGGGTATTCATCAAATCATCAAAACACCTACAGAAGATGTGTTTGCAGAAGCAACAGGTTGCGATTCTTGTGTAGAACCACAAAAATGTGAAACTGCGGGTGTTTGTCTTGGTGACGCAAGTAATATAGATTCGGCTGATATGGTAGCGGCAGTTCCTAGTCCTAATGATACAGAAAGTCACAATTCTTTTATGTCACGATGTACAGAAGCAGGTAATTCAGAAGAGGCTTGTATGTTAGCACACAAAGGGCATGAGTTTAAAGTAGAAAGTTACAAAGAAGAAGAAGCAGGTTATAAAAAATACGCTTCTGACAATTGTACTTGTCCTGTAGGTGAAGAACTTATAAATGGGGAATGTAAAAGGGTAGCAGTTACTTTAGACTTAAGTGTAGATTCTACTAATACCTTTGTAGAGGCTACTACAGGAAATACAATTATAGAAATAAGTGGTATAGCCTTCCATGAAGGTATGAATAAAAATTCTTGGTCTATTACATCAGAAGGCGCAAGAAATGTTGCTAGACAGATGGAAGGAGCGGATTTAACTTTAAACCATCCCGACCCACTAGAAGGTGGGGCTGGATTTGACAGAAATATCTCCGGGGGGGTAGATATGGCTAATGTTGGATATATCAAATCCGCTACCTTTCTTCCAACAATAGCCGGTGGGTATGAAGTTAGATACATAGCACATATACTAAGGCCGGAGTTATTTGAGGCCGCAGAATCGGGATTATGGTTAAAACCGGAATACGGTGTTTCTATCGGTGGTTCGGGAATTCCTGTATCAGCAGATGACAACGGAATAGTCTTTGGAGAAGACTTTACTTTTGACCATTTGGCTATCGTTCATCGCCCGGCTTACACAAGAGCAAACATAGAAAAGATTACTAAAATAGAAAAACCCGATGTGATTGAGGCAACTATTATAAGTCATTCTATATCTGACAAAGAGCAAGAACCGAGAGGAATTATTATGACAGAGGCAGAAGAGACAACAGACTACGAAGCACAAATCGAGGCTCTAAAAGCAGACTTGGTTATGGCTAATAGTAAAGTAACAGAATTTGAAACGCTAGAAGAAACAAGACTTGAAGAAGCAAGAATGACTTTAGTAACTAAAGCATCAGAAATGGGAATGTCCGGTCACGATGACCTTAAGGCAGAAACATTACATACTTTGATAGCAAGTTGGGAAGCATCCCATCCGGTAGAAACTCCTGTAGAGATGAAGCCAGTAGATGAGATTGCATCAGAAGCGCCAGTTATTGCTTCCGAAGAAATAAAATCAACATCAGTAGTAGCAAATTACCTAAACGGTACTCTTGTAGAAACTGACGAAGGACTTTATGGCCGAGCATGGAACGCTTGGGCTAAAGCATGGAATGGAACATTAGCGGGCGATGAAAAATCAGAAATGAGAGCGCCACTATACAATGAAATAAAGGAGATGAATTAAAATGCCTAATATGGAAGATATAAGAAATATAGTATTAAAAGACGCACAAGTTGTAAAAGGGCCGGGTAAATTACTTTACTTTGATGTTAGTGATGCAAAAGCATCATTAGGTACTTCTGCAAAATTCGTTTTAGGAGTTAGTGCAGGTAACAGTTCAAGAGATGCAGAACAAGTTTTAGAAGTTGCAGGTGCAACAGTAGGATATTATCCTCTAGGTGGAGTATTAATGGTACAAGCAATTGCTGGACAAACTTTAATTCCGGGCGGTCTTCTTTATGGTGGGGCAAATGGTCTTGCTACTAATGTTGCTGGTTCAGATAAAAAAATAGGAATATATATTGGTGAAGCACTAACAACAAGTGCTTTGGTACTAAATGGTGTTGGCGATGCTAGTGCTACAGAAGGACAAATGATTCCAGTTGCTACACATAGTGCAGAAGCAGGGGCAAACGCTTAAGGGAGATGAATGAAATGGCAAATAACACATTAGAAGAAATATTAAAAGTAGAAGCAAGCGCAGGGCCGTTCTCCACAGGAGATGCAGTTCTTGAGCAAACACTAAGAGACTTTATTCAATTACAGTCTCTTACTATATCAGTAGGAACAAATGTTGTTGGAGTTCGCTCCGTTCCGTGGATGGATTTCAAATGGTACACAGGAGTAGGTGGAACTTTCTCTTACCCATTAGATGATAACGCAATAGTTGACCCAACCAAAATTGGAAGTTCATCATACAATGTTAAGTTAGAAAAAGGACAAGGTAGAGTTACTTTCTTAGATTCAGTACGTCTTCGTGGAGAATCATGGGAAAATATTGACAGGCAACAGTTAGGAATTATCCGAGCAAGGGCTGATACAATTGATAATCACTTACTAGCAAAATTACTTGGTGGAGCAAGACAAACTCAAGCCGCTACTGCAACATTCGGTAGTGCAGGTGCAGATGAAGAAGGCGACCTTTTGGCCGCTATGGATAAAATCTTCGCTAACGCTAGAGTTTCCGGTGATGAGTCTATGGCTCTTATCCTTCCTGCTGACAAGAGAAGTGCTATGCTAAACACACAATTGTTTGGTAACGTAGTAGAGTCTCTTCAATCCCACATGGGTAGAATAGCAAACTTAAGTGTTTACTATTCAAGAGATTACGGAGCAAGTGGCGCATTAGGAAATGATGGAATACTTTTAATTCCGGGTGCTGAAACTGCTGAATTCTTCCAATACAATGGGCCGGGCTTTATGGAAACAGAATTGACTCGTCTTCCGGGTATCGGATATGATTGGTTGTTAACTTCTTACTTCGGTTCAGTAGTTCACGAACACCAAGATAGCGGATATACTGCTGGTGATGGATTGACTAACAGAATTTGTAAGATTACAGGCATAAGGGCTTAAGGGGGTAAATTAGATGCCTATTAACCGTAAATTACAACACTTAGAAAATTATGTTGATACTAAGAATTTGAAAGATGATTCAGTTCTTGACTCTAAACTAGGGCCACTCGTTGAAAAAATGAT
>Ga0114997_10004967_pt1 | contig 10238 bp, 11 predicted proteins | sample ArcticOcean_MG_C_2_FD_87045 | JGI IMG/M metagenome (GOLD analysis project Ga0114997, IMG submission 87045) | Marine microbial communities from western Arctic Ocean - ArcticOcean_MG_CB4_136 | ecosystem: Environmental > Aquatic > Marine > Oceanic | place: Arctic Ocean: Canada Basin | collected... | reverse complement strand
GCTCCGCTTCTTCTTCTTTTCGCTTAATTCTTATATGTCTTCCAGCGAACGATCCACCTGCTCTAAAATGTCGTTCCAAATCGTATCAGGGAAAACCATTATTGCCCTTCTGTGGTCTATCCACTTGGTCAATGCTTTTGAGGCACGCCTGTGGGCAGGAGGACTGTGGCAGATGACACCAATTGACCACTGTCGTCTTCAATACATGAACAATGAATTATTGGAGGTAGTTCATCTTCCAGGAATGCACTACATTGGAAGCCAACGTTTCCGTGGTTGGGACTACAAGGACATGCCAACTGACATTCAACACGACACTTTTGGTCCCATTACTGCCGTAAGCATGAACCGTACTCCTTGGTCGGCCCTGATAACGGTAGCGAACCAGGTAGATTCGGGAGATATGGTGGATGTTGTTCGTGCCCAGACTACGAGCTACGACAATAAACTGCAAGCTTTTGTCATTCCTGCCTTTCTTGAAACGATGATTGTTTTAAGCAACGAGGAGATTGGAATGACCCGCACTGCGGAACTCAACGAAATATTGAACGCAAAAATTCAAGCCAGTGTTTACGAACATTGGGGAGACATTCCAATCAATATTCCCTACGTTTTGGTCGAGAGACTTACGTGTCTTGACGAAGGCATCATCAACCAGTGGAAGCAACAGAACCAGCATCGCGTTCAGTTGGAGACGACTAAACTGAAGGCCAAGTCAGAGTTGGAGGAGCACAAGCGTCAGCAGGCGGAACAGGACGCTCATCACCGTAAGGAAATGTCAATGGCGGAACACGAGGTCTTGAAGAAACAGACCGAGAACTTGGCCATTGTGGAGCGTGCCCAAGCGGAAGCGGACGCTTCGGCTGTAAAGGCGGAGCAAAATCTCTATGCGGAACAACAACACAAGCAGATGCTTGAAAAGTATCCAGTGGCTCTGGAACACGAGCGTGCTCTCAAGGACAGCGAGTCCAAGTTTAATAACGCCAAGACTCACACTGTTGTGTTGGGTGCAGACACTGCCGCGTCCAGTGCGGCCAAAGTCATTAAGTCGTTCTTTTAATCGCTTCGCTTCACACTTGGTGGGGGACGCTCTTCATCGTCTTCGCTTCGCTTCATTTTATCGTCTTCTTGCAGTGTTTTAGCCTGTTTCTCTGCTTCTTTTAAGAATCGTTTAACAGCAAATTCTGCTGTGTCTACGTAAAGACCTAAATCATATTTAGTTGCTGTGTATGCCCCCACACAAAATCCAAAGATAAATTGATACATTCGTTACGCTTATAAAAAAAATATCTAATATACTACCAGTCATTTCCAGGATACCAAGCAAAGGGGTCGCGAATCTCTTGAGCACCTGTTAAATCGAAAAGTTCATCTAAACATTCTCTCGTATAGTCTTGGTCCTTTGTCATCAAAGTGTAATTGTAGATATGGATAGGAATAAAAGGATAGCGATTAATCCACCAATCATTATGTTTTTGAAATCGTTTTTTCATAGCAGGAATACATTCATCCATTGTTTTGTAAGGTTGATTAAAATCGGAAACCAAGTATCGTTTGCACCAATCATCAGGCTGACGAACTGTAAGAATAATTCCGTTAAGGTCTTCATCAAAGTACTTTACTTGTTCAGGAGAAATACCAAATGTAGGCCAATGTGTTTTTACAATCACAGGTTCGTAAGGTTCGGGACGATGAATGAGTTCACAAATTTTATGACCGTGTTTGCGACGATGTCTGCGTCCTCCATCGTTTCCACAACTGTGTCCAAACGAGTGAGAACGATTAGACCAGACTCCATATTCGGGATAAACGGCTTCAGTACCAATACCTGTGGAAAGTTCAAATAAATTTCTAATCCAGTTATTACCTGAATGAGGGAAGGTTGCGAGAACAAAAATCAAAGGGTTCATTCGCTTGGACGGTCCATCAAAAAGATTTCATATATAGTTTGTTAATCTCATCAGGGAAAATGAGCAGTTTGGACGGGTTCGGTATTCACAACCCTGACTGCCAAAGGTGGTGGCATTACATTGACGTGGAGGACGCCGAGCAACACATTTGGAACAAGGAGACCGAAGAGTGGGAGACGGACGATGAATACGACCCAGACGAGGACCTTGACGAGATGAAGGAATACGAGAAAAGGGCACGAGAGAGTCTCAAACTTCACAAGAAACCCTTTGACGGGCGTGAGAGAGAGTTGCGAAAAACCAATCCCGATATGCCAGACTGGGCTGTCAGAATGTGGTTTTACATTTCTACGACCGAACCAGTTCGCGAGAAGCAGATTGAAGCGTTGGAGAAGAGCGTGAAGGAACAAGCAGTGGTCAAGAAACGAAAACAGAGTCGCGAGCAATTATTTAAACGATTAAATTCAAGCAAACGACGACGGCGTTGAATGGACGATCCTCCTGCTCTTCCTCAAACTCTTCGTGAAATTGATGGAGGAGGGTTTTTGGAGAGAACGAATCCTCACCCTCTAGATAGTATTCTTTCTTTTCAAGAGGAAGGACATCATTACTTTGTTCGTGGAATTCGTCACGATGAGTTGCATTATCTTTCTTCAACTACATTTTTAGGTCGTTTTTTTCCACAGTTTGACAAAGAAAAATGTATAGGATACATTATGAGAAGCAACAGATACGTGTCAGACCCACAATACAAGTATTATAGAATGAGTGAAGAAGAGATTGTAGATATGTGGCAAAAACTGGGGAACGACGCGTCGCATAGGGGTTCATTGATGCACGCAAACATTGAATATTCCTGCAATCAGATGACAATCCAAGACAACACACCAGAGTTCCAACAATATTTGAACTTTCGTGCGGAGAACCCAAACCTGATGCCTTGGCGAACCGAGATGCTCATACTTCACGAAGAGTATCGCATTGTTGGTTCAGTAGATGCGATTTTTAAAGACCTTCATACTGGGAAGTATGTCATCATTGACTGGAAGCGTTCCAAGAAGGTAGACAATAAGCAAGGCGGTAAAGGATACTTTCCTTTGGAACATTTGAAGGGGAACAATTTAACGAAGTATTCAATTCAGTAAGTGTTTAAATAATGAACTATTTCATTTATTATTCTTCTAATTGTTTTGTCTCACGTTTCATAAACAGGTTATCACTTTACAGGTACATATTGGAGACGGTCTACAATATTCCGATGGATTGTTCAATGTTGGTTGTATGTCACCCTAACCAAAAGAACTACTGCGTCATCAAGACGAAGTATATGAGAAGTGAAATTATCCTTATGATGGGGTATCGTATGTTATTTTTGTACAAAACTGGGGTAATTCCTACACCTCCCGAGGTAAAGGATAATTTTAATGTAGATTGGGATGCTATTCGTGATAATTGATATAAAAGAATAACAAATGAATATATTAAATACCAAAATGTTTCGCTTCGCTTTACTCTTGCCACTTGCCAACGCTGCGACTTGGAACGGATTTGAATATGACCCATCAAAAAGAGATGAAAATCCTTGTGCCACAGCGTATTCTTCAATTGCATTAAAATGTCCAGACGGTTCTGTGGAACCGCTCGTATTTCGAGATCCAAATGCGACCCCAATGTGTGACTTCCCTGCCTGTGTAGAAGGAATTGGAACAGTGGATTTACCTCCAGCCGTGGCTGATTGTACCGATTTAAAAGCCATTCTACAACGTGGGCCAGTGAGTTGGATTGCAACGAACGAGGATTCACAAATGAGGGATGCTGATTTTGGGGCAGGGGCAGGTGACTATTCTTCTGAATACAACTATTGGGGAGAAAATTCTTGTTCTTATTTTAATTTAGACAGTTTTGAAGAAATAGACGAGGAATATTACAATAGTGGTAGTAATTATGGTACGTATGGATTAAAAAATCAACTTCTTGATTACGAAGATTACGATTGCGATGACTTACCAGAAAGCACAGACCAAGAAATTTTAGCGAAGATTGCTTGTTGGTGTGACGCACCACGAGTTGGTAGGCATAGGTCTAACGTGTATGTGGAAGGTGAAGCGGATTGGCATCCTTATTCATTGTCTCAAGGCGGTCCAGGATTGGACGGTCATCCTTTGAATGGACTTTATGCTAAACAAGCCTGTTGTGTGTGTGGCGGAGGTATGAATTCACAAGGTCAATATTATGAAAACTTTGTCGTACCGTCACTATCACTTCAATGCACAGAAGGACAATATGAGTGCAATGGAGCGTGTTTTGATTTACAAACGGACATTAACCATTGTGGTGGATGTTTAGAAGCAAATATGTGCTTACCAGGACAGGAATGTCTTGCAGGTGTGTGCATGGAGAAACCAGTATGTCAAAACGGTGTTCCCGACAGAAAACCGTTGCATGGTTATGAAGAGGGTGACCACTTTGAAGCAGATATTGATTGTGGAGGTGAATGTATTAGTATAACTGGCGCACGCTGCGGTCAGGGAACACAGTGTGAACAGTCTAAATCTTTTCTTACAGAATGGTTTGACACTGTTAGAGAAAGGCACAACCAGTGCGCGCAAGGTTTCATTTGTGGCACAGCCGAAAATAATTACCAACAAAAATACTGTATTCCAGTTGATCAAGGTTCTATTGAAGATCTTATTCTGCACAATGACATTCACGGACTACCAGCACCACCAACAAGTAATCCAACTACTCCACCGGCGACAGATGCTCCTGTCCCAGCACCTACCATACGAGATTGTTCCCTTGATGGTGCTAGTATGATTTACTGTGGTAGTACTTGTGTGGATAGTTATACGAATACTCTACATTGTGGCGGTTGTAATGCACCTTGTGGTGAAAACCAACGATGTAATGCTGGTACCTGTGAAGACTTGGCAGCACCCTGTGAAAATGCTGTTAAAGATAATTTGGAAACAGATACTGACTGTGGTGGTGGAGACTGTGGTTTGTGTGCATTAACAAAGATGTGTGGTGATCACAGTGATTGTACCAACCACAACTGTCAAAACGATCTTTGCACTGCGGTGACGTCCGCCCCGACGGACCCGTCAACAACGAACACGCCAACGGCTGCGCCTCCGACACCACAGGCGACCATACCACCCACCTTTCCAGTGAGCAAACCAGTTTATCAAATTAAATTTACAGCGGCGCAATATGATTCTACGGTCCACGACGGGGATGATTTTAAATTTATCATTCAGGGTTCGGTCGCAAGGGCTGTATATGATTTACCAGACAATGAAACCCCAACAACTGCACAAAGAAACAAAGTCATCATTACAGATATTAAGGAGGGAAGTGTAAAAGTTGATTGGTATGTGGATGATAGCACTATTACAGAAGCAACTGTCACTGATAGAATTGTTTCGAATTTACAGAGAAATATTCGTGCAGACTTCAGGGCTGTCGCACAGCCTAAATTTGTGGGTTTGACTGCGATGCTAGTTGAAAAACAGAGCCCTGATGAAACAGAAACAGAAACAGCGGCACCAACGACATCAGAAAGCAGCGATAACCTTCCAATCATTATTGGTGCTTCGGTTGGTGGTGTGGTTTTGATTGGTATTGTTGGTTATTTTTTGTATACAAGGTTGTCAGGAGGTTCTGTTAAAGGGCAATTCGGAATTGGTAGCACCGCGTTGTCAACTATTGCTTAATGAACCAATCTATCCGTCAAAACGGTCCACGGAGAGATTGTTGTGAATTCAACTGTTGCTCTTGTTATCTGTTCGTTGGATATAAAGACCAACCTTGTAAATCTTGTGGTCACGGAGAGTGTTGGCACAAACTTATTCGTGTGTCTGGTGATATAAGATTTGAATCTACCAGAGCCTGCGCACCAGTTCATCCAGATTCTGCTCAACCCGAATAGCGACGATCCTTGCTCTAAAATGGAGTATATGAATTGTGCTGAATTAGAACAAGCCTTGATTGATGCGATGAAAGGAGCGATGACACTTACTGATGCGGAAGACAGTGATGGTGGAAGCGAGCGCTGCGAGAGACCCGACTCGCCAAACTATCCAACAGAGTGGCTTCAAGTGAGGATACACGAGCACAACAATTATAACAGCCATCATATTCGTATTGTTCTTGAAGATTATTTGATTGAAGGATTAATGTATGAGGGAACTAAACAGGTTGGTGACCAAGACCAATATGCTCTTACAGCAAAGAACAAAGAACTTTCCTTGCAGTTCAACGACTTGCTCGCGAACACTTGGATTGAATTCATTGTCAAGAAAGAACCGACATTTGACGACAAGAAAGGTGATGCAAACATATGGCTTCGCACGGACTACATCTATATGTGCGAATACGACCATTTTCCTCTGGACATAGAGATGGTCGACAAGGATTACCGCTATGTTGTGAGAGCAACTGTGATTAAAATTGAGGAGGTTTTTTATTTTAAGAATTTAGGTATTCAAACTATTAAAGATTAAACGATGAGGTGGAAGAGTTCGGTAATAAAATGTGATCGATAAAAAACTTTCGGAAAGTTATGTAAAAAATCCAAAATCAAAGCAGTTTCTTGTCGATTCATACGCCAACCAGAAAGAGTAAAAATATGCGGCCAGCGTGGGTGGTAGATGGTCATAAGTTGTAGAAACCGTTCTTCAATTGGAACAGACTTGTCTGGAAATTGTTCTTCAAAAACAGTAAGAAATTTAGGCCATATAGACTTGGAATTCATCGTATTTAGATTACCGTGTAGTGAATAGGCTTTAATACCGATATGACGAACATATTCAATAACTTTAATCCAGTCGTAAACATTTGGGGGTTCGGTATCAATATTACGAATACTTCTACAAACGTGTCGTATGATAGAATGTTGGCTCAAATCATCAAAATTGACTTGAACTTGTAGAAAGTATGGAATAGCGACATTGTTGGGTGGTAAATAATAAAGAACGTGAATTTTCTTACGAAATTCTTGTAGAATTTCTTCACCAGGAAGAACAATATTTTCATCATTAAAAGTTAAATATTCTTTAAACTGTATTTTTTGTTCCTGTGCTTCATCTCCCATTTCGGTTTGTAATGTTTCTGCGACTTCCTGTAAAAACTGTGCGAGGTCAACTCGCAACAAATTAATGTGTTTAGGATATCTGCGTTCAAGAAATGAGTTTGAATACTGTAAAATTTGTTCATACATTTCGTGGTCCGAACAACAGGCAATCCATAGAATTTCAAGAGTATTGTCTTGTAAGTCAGGTAAGGCGTCTTTTACATTTGCATAAACAAAATCAGCGAGTGCGAATTGTTTTTTTTTATGGTCCTTGAAACTTGTCCATTGAGAGTATTCTTCTTCCCGATTTTTTTTGACAGAAAGGTCAAGTTCATTTGCTCGCTTCACGACTACACTATCGTTCGGGTTGTCAAAAAAATCCATTGGTTTGAAAAAAACAGTAACTATATTTTTTATATAGATTTGAATATCAGTAGTTGGTAAGATATAAAAAATTGCCAGACTATCTACCAAACGATCCACCGATGTCTTCTCTGACTGAACTTATTGAGTTTGCCAAGAGCGGGGAAGGAAAACAGAAGTATCCTAAACTCAAAAAGGCGTTGTTGTCTCTTCAAAATGATATGATTGGAATGAAGAATGTGAAGGAAGCGATTGCCGACGAGGTCAAAACAGTTCTAGCATACGATATTTTAGACCGCCCGATTCGCACTGAACCTGTAATTACGCGTTCGCGTTCCAATTCGGAAACGAACAAGAAGAAACGGAAGAAGAGAGCACCAGCACAGAGCAAGAAGAAGAAGCAGAAGAAGGATGATACTACGAACATTTTAACGATTGTAGATGACGAGGATGAGAAAGAGGAGGAGGATTCTGGACCACCTCGGGGCATTGTTGAATTCCTGAAACACATCCAAAATATGGAGGACGAAGACTATGATTCAGAGGAGGAAGAGGAAAAATCTATTCGTAGCAAACGTATGGAAGAACTTAAGTTGCATACTCTTCTACTTGGTTCGCCTGGAACAGGTAAAACGACAGTTGCTCGCAAACTGGCCGCCATCTGGGAAGCGATTGGACTATGCAACGACAAGTTCATTGCCATCACGAAGGGGCACATTTCGTCTAAATGGCAAGGACAAGCACTGGAATCAATGCGCGGATTAATTGGAGACTTCGCCAACGGTGTAATCTTCATTGACGAAGCATATTCACTGGTGACTGACGCAAAGGACACTTACGGAAACGAGGTGCTTTCCTTCATAGTTCACGCAATGACCGACCCACGATGCACAACCACATTTATTATGGCAGGATACGCAGATATGGTTAAGAACAATTTGTTCACAGCGAACGAGGGTCTTGCTCGTCGCTTCAACTCCATATTTGTAATGGAGAAACCATCGCCATCCGAGATGACAAAGATTTTTATGGTGATATGTAATAAAGCCAAGGGTTGGAAATGTGTTGCACAGGAAGAGTCTCTTACAAAATTGTTTGTCGAATCAAAAGAACTCTTCAAGGACAGCGGAGGCGACATTGAGTCTCTAGTGCTTGCGTCTTACAAAGCCCACGTCAATCGCTATTTTCCCATTCGTATGACACAAAAGGTTAATCTATGTGATGTGAAAGAAGGTTTGGCAATCTTCAAGAAGAATAAATCAAAGAAGAAAATGCATTCGCATTCGCCCGAGCATCTCTATATGTAGAGTAGTTACGAGTGTTTTAACCTATTAAAAAATGATATATACAAACGATTCTAATGAGAGTCTCACAGTAATCAAATCCAATGGCCTCTGCTTCGACGATCCACCCATACTCTATCCCAAAGAGTGTTTTCTATGACCTTGTGAAGGAAGTCGTTCACGACCAAACCGAGGAGCGTGAGATCGAGTTTCCGAACCGTGTTTCTGGAAAGGCTGTTGCGCTGCTACAGCGAACCAGCGAGGAATACATTGCGACTATCTTTGAGAGGACTGCTACTCCAGAGAACAAGATTCTGAATGTGGATAATTTTCAAGCGGCTCGTATGTCTCACGACAGTGACGAGGAGACTGCTCGTCTCGGTATTGACGAAGGTGAAAAGACTATTTTGACTTACGATGATTCTACTGATGTGTTGTTTGAATAGATTACATTTTAAACAGTTAAAACATTTCAAACTAAACTTTGTCACTAAACACTAATCTCACATTTTCCCCTCTTCCGACTCTTGTATTGTATTTAGAACGGACATTAAATTGTGCGTTGGAGCGTTCTCTTGTAGCATATTGAAATCCAACAAACGAAGCAATTAACAAAGCAGGAATCCCAAATCCTAAACCTAGTGCTATTCCCCAATCAATGCTATCTTCTTCGGGTGCCGCAGTAGGAGCAGAAGTAGGGTCAGTGAGACCCACTACTCCAATTCCTCCTCCTGAAGCAATGGTAGGTGTAGTTGGTTGGTCAGTAGGGAACGATGTAGGTTCTTTCGTAGGAGGAGTAGGAGACGCCGTTGAAATATGATTTGGGTCGCAGGAACGAATGGCATTGTGTTCCATAATAGAACCGTCAGAAGCACTTACAAGAGCAAGTCTAGCATTAGAATTGAGAAGTCCTTGAATATCCATCGTGTTGAATGTATTTTGAACCGCGATATATTCGGAACCATAAACGTCTGGTCTTCGGCGAAATGCTAAATAAGGAGCATTGGTGCTGCGGAATGAAAATTCCAGAGCAGTTGATACGCCATCGTAAATAACATCGAAAGCATTAAAATCATTTTCTTGAATATTTACCCAAGGGAACTGATTTTTAGATGCGGCTGAATGAATTAATGTGTCACCTAATGCTGTAGGGAATGTGTTTCCAGTGTAAGCGTGAAGAAGAAATTGTTCTTGACGATATGTTCCTCCAACACTTGGAACAAAATATGATGTAACTGGCATACCAATGTCAATAGTTACAAAATCACAGTTGTGATATGAAACCTTTCCAATTAACAGAGGTGTAACTGTTGGTGATTTTGTAGGTTCCGAAGTCGGATGAACAGATGGCTCGCGTGTAGGAGAATCCGTGTCAGGAACGATACAATCCGCGTTGACAGGGTCTAACCAGGCTTTCCCAGGTGCTTGAATAATACCAGTGTTGTCGAAAAACTTGGACGTTTGAGCGACGTGATCTGGGTTTCGATGTGGTCCAATCGCCCACCAGGTAAATTTCTCGATCAACGGGTTTTCGTGCATAGCCCACAGACTGCCTGCTCCGTGACCCACGTCGCTCTGACCGGTCATGTGTTCACACGTTTCTTGTGG
>Ga0114997_10004964_pt1 | contig 10241 bp, 8 predicted proteins | sample ArcticOcean_MG_C_2_FD_87045 | JGI IMG/M metagenome (GOLD analysis project Ga0114997, IMG submission 87045) | Marine microbial communities from western Arctic Ocean - ArcticOcean_MG_CB4_136 | ecosystem: Environmental > Aquatic > Marine > Oceanic | place: Arctic Ocean: Canada Basin | collected... | reverse complement strand
TTGGCTAGTCATCAGGGTTAGTTGCTTGAGCTTAAGAGTGATCTTAAGCCTAGAGAAATGATAGGTTTAAATGACAGAACCCGGCTTATAGTTTATCTGGCAATATTATCTACATTGTAAAATCCATAACCAACGTTCTCTTTTTTGATTTACAATTGTGTCACTTATACTCTAATTTTTTCTTAAAAAATGTATTAGGTGAAAGATTGAATAGCCGATCAATTTGATAGCAAAAAGTTAGCAACAATGGTCGAAATCTCTATGGATTCAACGTTTGACACGCTATTAAATTACCCATATATTCCCATATATTCCCAATTATGGAATTTAAAAATTATAAAATATATGTTTTTATCTACTTACGAGAACAAACTAGACAAAAAAGGGAGAGTTTCTGTGCCTGCTAGTTTTAGATCTCACTTATCAAACTTAGGATACAACGGAGTTATTTGCTATCCTTCATTTAATAATTATTCCATTGAAGCATGCTCTCAAGATAGAATAGAAAAAATTTCATCAGCAATAGACTCGTTAAATCCATTTGAAGAAAAAAGAGATTTTTTTGCTACTTCAATTTTATCAGAAAGTATTAATTTACAATTTGATAGTGAAGGAAGAATTTCTCTTTCAATAAAATTATTAAAACATGCAAAAATTAAAAATAGCATGTTATTTGTTGGTCAAGGTCAAACATTTCAAATTTGGGAGCCAACATTATTCGAAAAATTTAAGATAACGGCAAGAAAAAAAGCAAATTTAAATCGAGCCAATCTTAGATGGGAAAAACATTTAAATAACAATGAGGGGAAATAACAGATGACAATTAACTTTAAAGCACCAGAGATAAAAGAGTTGCAACCACGATTACTAGTTTTAGGGGTTGGTGGAGCCGGTGGAAATGCAATTAATGAAATGATTGAAAATAATTTACAAGGCGTAGAATTTATTGCAGTTAATACTGATGCGCAAGATTTAAAGTTAAGTAAAGCAAAATCAAGAATTCAAATTGGATTAAATTTAACTAAAGGATTAGGTGCTGGTGCTAAAATTGATATTGGTCAAGCTGCAGCTGATGAATCTTTAAACGAAATTATAAATACTTTGCAAGGTGCAAACATGGTTTTTATTGCAGCTGGAATGGGTGGTGGAACAGGCACTGGTGCAGCTCATGTAATCGCTAGAGCTGCAAAAGAATTGAATATTTTAACTGTAGGCGTTATTACTCTTCCATTCTTATATGAAGGTCCCTCAAGAATGAAAAGAGCACAACAAGGAATGGAGGAACTTAGAAAACATGTTGATACAATCATTGTTATTCCAAATCAAAACTTATTTAAAATTGCAAATGAACAAACGACCTTTGAAGAGTCATTTAACCTTTCAAACAACGTCTTAATGCATGGGGTTCAAAGTGTAACCGACCTAATGGTTAGGCCTGGTATAATCAATCTAGATTTTGCAGATGTTGAAACAGTTATGGCATCAATGGGTAAAGCAATGATGGGAACTGGAGAAGCAGATGGAGATGGTAGAGCAATGAAAGCTGCTGAAATGGCAATCAATAATCCCCTGATAGATGACTACACATTAAAGGGTGCAAAAGGTCTTTTGGTAAATATTACCGGCGGCAAAGATCTAAAACTTTTTGAGGTTGATGAAGTGGTGAATAAGATCAGATCAGAAGTAGATGCGGAGGCAGAAGTAATAATTGGAGCAATAACAGATACAGAACTTGATGGTAAAATAAGAGTTTCAATTGTTGCAACTTCATTAGATGGCCAACAACCAGAAAGTAAATCTGTAATTAATATGGTTCACCGGATTCAAAATAGAAATCCAGGTTATTCTGATTTTTCAAATTTAGGATCGTCTGCATCTTTTAATTTTTCAAACACAGCTTCAAATCCAATTTCACATGGAGCAAATGCACTAAAGCTTGAAAATGAAATTATTCAAGAACAACATAGTGGAACTTCTAATACGAATGTCGTTAATAAAGAGGTTATGCACAACACAAATCTTGAGACAGAAAGTATAGCTGAGGATAGTTCGGTAAATGAGATGGAAAAATCTTTTACCCAAGAAGCTATGGAGGAACTGCAAGAGCAAGTAATTGAAGAAGATGTTTCTAATGATTTAAAAGAATTTGGAGTTGATTCTGATGCTCCAGATTTATTTAGTTCAGAAACGGAACCTTTAGGTTCTGAAGGTTTATTGACTTCGAATGAAGAAGACGATGATCTTGAGATACCAGCATTCTTAAGAAGACAAAAAAATTAATGGTCTTCAAAGATATAAATGAAAGCCACCATAGTACCGAAAGAGCAAAAGCACTATCCGGTACTGCTAAAAGAAATTATTAGCATTATTTCCCCTCAATATGGTGGTACATTCATTGACTGTACTTTTGGTCAAGGAGGCTATTCAAAAAAAATTTTAGAATTTAAAAATACTAAAGTAATAGCTCTAGATAGAGATATAGATAGTGAAGAAAAAGCCAATCAAATAAAAAAAAACTTTGAAGATAGATTTATATTTAAAAATATAAAATTTAGTCAGCTTAATAATTTAAAACTTAAAAATGAAGATATTAAAGGGATAATATTTGATCTTGGATTTTCATATACTCAAATAAAAGATTCTAAAAAAGGACTATCATTTGAATCTAGTGGAAATTTGAATATGAAAATGGGTTTAAATAATTACTCAGCTGAAGACGCAGTTAATAAACTTAATGAGAAGGAATTAGAAAAAATATTTAAATTTTTTGGAGATGAAAAAGAGAGTAAATTTATTGCAAGAAATATTATTAAAGAAAGATTAAAAAATAAAATCGACACTCAGACTCTTGTTAGGATAGTAGATAAAACGAAAAGAAAAAAAAATTTTAAAGTACACAGTGCCACTAAAATTTTTCAGGCACTTAGAATTTTTGTTAATAAAGAAATTACTGAGTTGATTTATGGCCTTATCAACTCAACTAAAGTTTTAAAGAAGGATGGAATTTTAGTAGTTGTAACATTTAATTCTTTAGAAGATAAAATAGTTAAATATTTTTTTAGAAGTCTTTCTGAGAATAAAAGTATCTCAAGGTATGCCCCTGTTATAGAACAAGCTGAAACATTATTTAAATTGACTCAAAAGAAAGCAATAGTTCCATCTGACAAAGAAGTAAGCGAAAATTTACCCTCAAGATCTGCAAAATTAAGATATGTAATAAAGCAAAGTGATATTTATAACTTTGAAACAGATATTCTTGATCAATTTACACAATTAATAGAGATAGAAAATTATGGAGAAAAGTTGTGAAAAAGTTTGGCTTAACAATAATCATTTTTTCATTAATTTTATCAACAGCAATAATAAAAAATTCAGCAAAAAAGACTGAAGATGAAATATTTACAATAAAAGAAAATTTGAGAGCCCTTAACTCAGAATTAGAAAATATCCTTTTAGAGCATGATTACCTAAGTTCTGCTGAAAAGTTATTAGAGTATCAATCTTTATATTTCGAGGATGAATTAATACAAAAAGATATAAAAAATATAAAATTATATAAAATAAAAAAAAAAGAAAAAATAATTCAAAATTTAAAAATAACTAAAGAATAATGGAAAGATCTAAATCAAAAATTATTATTGAAGATTATAAAAATAATTTTGCATACAAAAAGAATGAAACAAGCCTAAATATTCAATTTAATAGAGTAGCATTTATTTTTTTTGTTTTTTTTATTATCTATTTAATTTATGCAATTCACTTAATTCATTTAGGTTCACGTAAATCTAAACTAGATAAAATAGATATTGTACCAATTTCTAATAACAACCTCTATAGAGCTGATATTACAGATGTAAATGGTAACTATTTAGCTAAAACAGTTAGTTCAATTGATATAGGAATAAAAACATCTGATGTTATTGATAAAGAAATATTATTGATAAACTTAAGAAATATATTTCCAAAAAAAAATTTTATTAAAATTAAAAAACAACTTGGTTCAAAAAATTTTTTTTGGCTAGAAAAAAAGATCTCAGAAGAAAATTATGAGAAAATAATGCAACTTGGAGACAAGTCTATAATACCTGAAGAAAGAGTTTTAAGAATTTATCCTCAAAAAAACCTTTTTAGTCATATCATTGGTCAAATAGATGATAATAATAATGGAATTTCAGGATTAGAAAAATCTTTTAATAAAGTTTTAAGAAAATCAAAAAAATCAATTAAACTAACAGTTGATAAAGACATACAATTTTTGGTACGTAAAGAGCTCAATAAGTATCAAGAGATTTTTAGAAGCAAAGGTAGTGCAGCTATTTTAATGAATGTGAATAATGGAAAAATACTTTCTATTGTTTCATTGCCTGACTTTAATCCCAATGAAAGACAAGACATAACAGATATAAATTTTATTAATCGAATTACCAAGGGTACTTATGAGCTGGGATCTGTTTTTAAACCTTTTACATTTGCAAGTGCATTAAATCATGGTTTGATCGAACCTGAAACTGAGTTTATAGATTTGCCAAAATCTATTAATTGTTATGGTTTCCCAATAAGAGAATATGATAATAAAATTCCATCAAATTTAACAGCAGAACAAATTTTGATTAGATCTGGAAATATAGGATCAGTTAGAATTGCTCAAAAAGTTGGGCCAGAAAAATTTAAGTCTTTTTTAGAAAAAATTGGAGTTCTGAGTCAAATAGAGTTTGATATCCAGGAAGTGGCAACCCAGGAAAAATTTAATTTTGGAAAATGTAGATTGGCTACAGCTTCATTTGGACATGGTGTTACAACAACAATTCTTCAATTGGCTAAAGGATACGCCATATTATCCAATGGTGGTTTTGATATTAAGCCAATTTTAGTCGACGAAAATTCTGTAGAAAATAAGAGAGGAAATAGACTGTTGAAAGAAGGAGTTTCTGGAAAAGTAATCAAAGCTTTAAGGAAAATTGTCAGTACAGAAGTAGGAACTGCTAAACTTGCTGATGTAGCAAATTATGAGATAGCTGGAAAAACAGGTACAGCACAACAACCAGTTAAAGGAAAGTATTCGAGAGCTAAAATTAACACATTTGCATCAATATTCCCGTCCTCAAAGCCAGAATATGTTTTTATTGTTATGTTAGATTCTCCCAAAACTTCAAGCAGCTATATCTATAATTATAGACATAAAAAAGGAACTCAAACAGGAACACCTTATAATACTGCGGGGTGGACATCTGTAGAGGTAGCAGGGAAGATAATAGATAAAATTGGGCCTATTTTAGCCACAAAATATATAGAAATTAATTAATTATGTTCTTAGGGGATTACTTCCACAATATAAAAAATGATTATAAAAATTTTTTTTTTTCAGGAATTTCATCTGATAGTAATAAAATAAAAAAAAATTATATTTTTTTTGCAATTAGAGGAAATAACACTGATGGTAATAATTTCACATTACAAGCAATTAAAAATGGTGCAAAAATTATTGTAACTGAAAAAAAAATTAATGGATTAGAAAATAGTATTTTATTTATTCAAACAAAAAATATTAGAAAATTATTAGCTAAAACTTCATTTAAAATTTATAACAAAATACCAAAAAATTTAATTGCTGTCACAGGTACAAATGGAAAGTCATCAGTTGCTGATTTTTATTATCAAATATTAAATTTAAATAATAAGAACGTTGCCTCAATTGGGACATTAGGAGTTAAATCCAAAAAATTTAAGATAGATTTGTCAAACACAACAATAAATCCAATAAAGTTAAGTAAGATTTTAAGTAATTTAAAAAAAAAAAATATAGATAATGTAATTATGGAAGCATCAAGCCATGGTTTAGAACAAAATAGGCTAGATGGACTACTTTTTAATACCGGCATATTTACAAACTTATCTCAGGATCACTTAGATTATCATAAAAATTTTAAAAATTATTTAAAAGCTAAACTTTATTTATTTGAAAATCTTATAAAAAAAAAAGGTAATGTAATATCTGATGAAAAGATACCAGAGTTTAAAAAGATAAGAAAAATTACAAACAATAAAAGTTTAAATCTTTATTCTTTATCAGACAAAAATAATAATTTTCAATACTTGTCACATGATTTTAAAGGAGAGGCACAAATATTAAAAATTAAATATAATAATTCAATACATAAAATTAAACTTAATTTGTTAGGAAAAATTCAATTAAAAAATTTATTGATGGCAATTATCGCAGCAAAAAAAAGTAACATTAGTATAAAAAGAATATTTAAAGTGATAAAAAATATTAAACCTGTAGAGGGTAGATTTGAAAGAATTGGTAAGATTAAAAATAAATCAAAAGTAATTTTAGATTATGCACACACTCCTGGTGCTCTTAAAACATGTCTTGTAAATTTAAAAGAGCAGTTTCCTGATCAAAAATTATCTTTAGTATTTGGATGTGGGGGGAATAGAGATCAGGATAAAAGAGCCAAAATGGGTAAGATTGCTGATATTTTCTCCGATAAAGTGTATCTAACTGATGATAACCCTAGGTTTGAAAATGCAGATAAAATAAGAAATGACATAAAAAAAGGAATAAAAAAACAAAAAGTATTAGAATTTCCAAATAGAACTAAAGCAATATCAGAGGCAATTAGAGAATTAAAAACTGGGGAAATTTTACTTGTTGCAGGTAAAGGACATGAAAAAACTCAAGATTTAGGAACCAGGAAAATTTCTTTCTCTGACAAAAAAAATATTCTAAATGCAATAAAAATAAAGAACTCAACTTTATCAAATAATTTGAAAATTAATATAGTTAAAGAATTATCTGGTAATAAAAAGATATCTTCTAAAGTTAATTTAAAGAATGCAAGAATTAATTCTAGAAAAATAAAAAAAGATGATATTTTTTTTGCTATTAAGGGGAGAAAAAATGATGGAAATAAATTTGTAGGACAAGCTTTTAATAAAAGAGCATCATTGGCCATAGTAAATAAAATTAATAAAAATAATAATATTACACAGCAAATTAAAGTTAAAGATTCCTTAAAATTCTTAACAGAAAGCTCTCAAATTTTTAGACAAAATATAGACGCAAAAATTATTGCTATAACTGGTAGTTGTGGGAAAACTACTTTAAAAGAATTATTAGGAAGTTCCTTGCAGAAAATATCAAAAGTAAGTATTTCACCAAAATCATACAATAATAAATATGGTGTACCTTTAAGTCTTTTTAATCTAGATCAAAAAGATGATTATGGAGTTTTGGAAATTGGAATGGATAAAAAGGGTGAGATTGATTATCTTTCAAAAATTGTTAAACCAGATATCAGTGTAATTACAAACATTAACTATGCGCACGCTAAAAACTTTAAGAATTTAAAGCAAATTGCATTAGCTAAATCTGAAATAATTAATAATACAAAAAATGATGGTTTTATTATTCTTAATGCCGACGACAATTTTTTTTCTTTGCATAAAAAAATAGCAAATAGAAAAAATCTTAAAGTTTTATCGTTTAGTATTAAAAGTAAAAGTTCAAATATAAAACTTATAAGACTTAAAAAAGAAGGTAAAAAATTTAAAGCAATTATTAAAATTAATAACATAAAAACATATTTTTTAATTTCTAATAATTTTCAAAATAATATTTTAAATATTTTAGCTTCTTTAGCAATAATGAGTATTTTTTTTGATATCTCTAAAATAAATAAAAATATGTTTGTTAACTTTAAAATACCAAATGGAAGAGGAGATTTTTCTAAGATTAAAGTTAATAATAAAAACTTAAATTTGATTGATGAAAGCTATAATTCAAATCCACTATCTCTCAAGTCTGCAATACTTAACTACGATAAAATTGAGTCAAAAAATTCAAAAAAATATTTATTACTAGGTGATATGTTGGAGCTTGGTAAACATTCTAAAAAACTTCATCAATCTATGGGAGCAATAATTAATCGAACCAACATAGACAAAGTGTTTGTTAAGGGAAGTAAAGTTTCTTTTACGTTCAACGCTATCTCAAAATTAAAAAGAGGCAAAATATTGAATAATAATTCTGAAATTATTGATTTGATTAAAAACCATTTAAATAATAAGGATTATCTTATGATTAAGGCCTCAAATGCGACAGGATTCAACAAGATAGTAAATAATTTGAAAGGTTTGAAATAAATGCTTTATCAATTTCTATTAAATTTCGTTGATACTTTTAGTTTTTTAAATGTCTTTAAGTATATAACTTTTAGAACAGGGTTATCTTTATTTACCTCATTAATTATTGTTTTGCTAATTGGTGGACCGTTTATTAATTTTTTTTCAAATAGAAAAATATTAAATCCTATACGTGATGATGGACCAGAAGACCATATAGTAAAAAAAATTGGTACCCCAACAATGGGTGGAGTGATTATTTTATTTGGATTGTTAGTTTCTGTTTTTTGTTGGGGTGATTTATCAAATGTTAGTATTATTTTTTGTATTTATATTGTTATTTCATTTGGTTTACTTGGAGCACTTGATGATTACAAAAAGATTAAATATAATAACTCCTCAGGCATTTCTTCAAGGTTTAAAATATTATCACAAATTTTTTTAGCTATTTTGGGAGTTAGTTTTTTAGTTTATTTTGTTGATTACCAAGAAATTACCAATTTATACTTTCCCTTTTTTAAGAATTTAATAATTAATCTTGGGTGGTTCTTCATTCCTTTTTCAGTATTTGTAATTATTGGATCATCTAATGCTGTAAATTTAACTGATGGACTTGATGGGTTAGCAACAGTGCCAGTAATCTTGGTTGCGGGATGTTTTGCATTTATAAGTTATGTGACAGGAAATATTGTTTTCTCTGATTATTTGCAAATTCCATATATCGAAGGCACAGGAGAAGTTTCAATTTTTTGTGGAGCTATAATAGGATCTTGTTTGGGTTTTTTATGGTTTAATGCTCCACCAGCAAAAATTTTTATGGGAGACACAGGTTCCTTAGCTCTTGGTGGATCTTTAGGTGCGGTAGGAATAATTACAAAGCATGAGATAGTTTTGGCAATAACAGGTGGATTATTTGTTCTTGAGGCTGTTTCAGTTATGGTTCAAGTGATTTCTTTTAAGCTTACAGGTAAACGAATCTTTAGAATGGCACCACTACACCATCATTTTGAAAAAAAAGGTTGGTCCGAGTCAACTGTTGTAATTAGATTTTGGATTATTTCAATTATTCTAGCAATGATAGGTTTAGCTACTTTAAAATTAAGATAATGATAAAAAGTAAAAATATTTTTTTAGAAAAAAAAATATTGATCTATGGACTTGGCAAAAGTGGAGTCTCATCACATAAATTTTTGAATAATAAAGCAGAAGTATATTTATTTGATGATGATATAAAAAAAAATATTAAATGCAAATCAAATCAAAGACTTAATAGTCTTAAAGAAATATCAAAAATTAAATTTGATAAAATTATTATTAGCCCTGGAATTGACATTTCACATTGCAAGTTATCTAAAATACTAAAGAAAAACTTTTCAAAAATTTATACAGATTTAGATGTATTGTATTCATTTTATAAGAACAAATGTATCACCATTACAGGAACGAACGGAAAGTCTACAACTGCTAAAATTATGCATGAGGTTTTATCAGATCAAAAATATGACTCAAGATTAATGGGGAACATTGGAAATCCCGTTTTATCTGAAAAAAAAATTACAAAAAAGACTATATTTGTAATTGAGGCCTCATCTTATCAATTAGAATATAGCAAAATATTCACCTCAAAATATGCGGTAATACTTAACATTACACCCGATCATTTAGAAAGGCATAAAAATTTAAAAAATTACATTAATGCAAAATTCAAGCTATTAGTTTCTCAGTCAAATGAGTCGATAGCATTTGTAAAAAAAAATGATCAGTTAATTAGCAAAAAAATTAACAACAGCAATCTTAAACAAAAAATTATAAAAGTTGATGAATTAAAGACTAATAAGATATTTGATCAATTAAAAAATAAATATTTTTTAACTTCTGGAAATAAAGAAAATTTATCATTTGTTTTAAAAATCTCAAAAATATTAAAATTAAATAATAAAATTTTACTTAGAACTTTAAATAAATTTAAAGGATTAAAGTATAGACAGCAAATTATTTTTGAAAATAAAAATTTAAAATTTTTACAATGTTTTTTAGATAATTTGAATTGATCACTTTTTTTAGGAATACCTCCCAAAATCCAATATACATAATTTAAATTTTGTAATAAATTT
>Ga0114997_10004963_pt1 | contig 10243 bp, 9 predicted proteins | sample ArcticOcean_MG_C_2_FD_87045 | JGI IMG/M metagenome (GOLD analysis project Ga0114997, IMG submission 87045) | Marine microbial communities from western Arctic Ocean - ArcticOcean_MG_CB4_136 | ecosystem: Environmental > Aquatic > Marine > Oceanic | place: Arctic Ocean: Canada Basin | collected... | reverse complement strand
GGGCATTGTTCGTAATACCCCGATGATGCAAGAACGCACCCTTGGGGAACCCGGTGGTACCCGAGGTGTACTGGATCTGCACGGGATCATCGGGACCAACGTCGGGTAACTCGATGCCGTCAGGTGTCGCCGCCACCCATTCGTCAAGATCGTCAAATGAGACTACTTCGCGCATCTCGGTCAGACCTGGAAGCACCGAATCGAGATGACCGCTCAGGTTGTTGCCACGGAAATTCGGCAAATAGAAAACGCCCGCTGACCTCGACTGCTCGAGCACATACTTCAGTTCTTGCGGCTGATACGACGGGTTCACGGTTACGAGCACCACTCCGGCTAACCCGCAGGCGTACTCCATCAACACCCATTCGGCGATGTTCGGGGCCCACACGGCAACCCGCTCGCCCTTGTCGAACCTGTGTGCCAACGCCCGAGCGATGCGCTCGGACTCGGCCAGCAATTCGGAAAAGGTCCACGTGCGCCGGCCATCGACGTTGTCGATTCCCTCGACTAACGCGATCTTGTCGGCGCTATCAGCCGCCGCTTCACGCAGGATCGATCCGACGGTGGTTTCGAGCACCGGAACCGACTCATCGGCCGGAAAATACGATTTGGTCAACTTCATAATTCCCCCTGGGTGTTATCAGGCGCGACAGTAGCGAAGAATCACTCGCCCCGGACAAGCGGAGCGGCGCACCCAGATGTCAGGACGCGTCGTTACTTATTCAGTCTCCGGTTGGGGCGACTCAAAGAGCTACCGAGGAGCTAGGCGCTACTTTGGTTAATACGCACGTTTGGCAAGCTCCTCGTGCACCTCTATCGCAGCGCCATACATCGCTCGTGTAAGCGCTGCAAACGTGATCTCGCCAACTAGGCACGGCTTTCTAGCAAGCTCTTAACTACTGGGTCGGCCACCATCTGTCGAGTGCTGCTGTTCGAGAGTCGGTGATCGCCTCATCCCTGCCGCACTAACCCCGACGGCCCCGCTTCGCTATTGTTGGTCCAGAAGACAAGAGGGTCGAGCACTACCTCTGGTGGTTACAGAATGGTCGAGCACCTGGGATCAACGCCACAGCGATAACCACCATCAGCGGCCAACGGCGATTCCTATTCTGACCACGAACCAAGGCCACCCATCGTGAAACTCGACATAACACCACTCCCTGACCAGCCGCTGGGGGCTCTCGTCAAGGGATGGAAGCCCGATGAGGTCCTCGACGACACAACCAGAGACACCGTTAAACAAGGTCTGGTCGACCATCTGGTCTTGGTGTTCCGGGGTCATACTCAGCCAACCGACGACGAATTGGTCCAGTTCGCGGAGTCCTTCGGACCGCTCATCGCCGGGTCGGAGTGGTTCCGCGACGTTGGTCACAGGCCGGAGATCCTTCCGGTGACAAACGCTGTAGGTGATGACGGCATCCCCCTTGGAACCGGCGGTGCAGGTACCTTGGAGTGGCACGCCGACTATTCCTACGTGCCGAATCCGGGAAAAGAGAGCTTCCTCAACGCCGTCACGTTGCCACCCAATGGGCCTTGTACCTATTTCTGTGATCAGTACGCGGCCCTGGCCACCTTGCCCGACGAGCGGGTGGAACAGTTGCGTGGCTTGCGGGCCCACCACAGCCTTGCCGAACATGTGCAGCGCGGCACCGACGGGAAGGAGCAAGAGTTGGACAGCTCAGGGTTCGATGCAAAACGACAGCGCGACGAACAACTGGGAATCGAGCGCCCGCCTATCCCTGATGCCGAGCACCCTGTGGTCCTACGCCACCCCGAGTCGGGTCGAGAAATCCTCTACGCAAGTAGAGGGCTCACTCGGCGAATCCTTGGCATGAGCCGAGACGAGAGCAATGCCTTGCTCAAAGAGTTGCACGTTCACTCCACAAAAAGCGAGCGGGTCTACGCCCACCACTGGCAGGAGGGCGATCTTGTCGTCTTCGATACGCTCGGCGCACTTCATCGCCGTGACGCTTGGGATCCTAAAGGCACCAGGGTGATGCGCCAGCTCAGCACCAGCTGCTAAGCACCGATGGCACCGCCACGTCGAGCGGCAACTCCGGCGCAGTGGCTAGGTTCGTCCCATGGATGATGCAAGACGACGGTTCCGAGATGCTGTGACAGGCCCTGACCCGGTGATTGCTCCGTTGTGCCTAGATCCGCTTTCGGCGCGGCTGATCGAAGAAGCAGGCCTGGGGGCCGGTTACCTGAGCGGTGGAGCCCTTGGCTTTCAGTACGCCATCGGTGAAGCTCTGTTGAGCTACACCGAGATCGCCGATGTGGCTCGCAGAATCACTGCCCGGTCTGGTCTGCCGCTCATTGTCGATGGCGGTGTCGGTTTCGGCGACCCGGTACACACCGCCCGGGCGACCGCGTTGTTCGAGGCCACCGGCGCTGTCGCTGTCGAATACGAGGACCAGGTCGCACCCAAACGATTACACCACCACATTGGCGTCGAACATCTCGTGGCACCCGAGGATATGGCGGCCAAAATCACCGCTGCGGCCGATAGCCGAAGCGACGCAGACTTTCTGATCATTGCGCGAACTGGTGGCTTCCGCCACGAGGGCTTCGACGCCGGGGTCGCTCGACTAGAGATGTATCGCGACGCCGGCGCCGACATCCTTATGGCGTTCTGCAAGGAAGACGAGTTAGCCAGCGTCGGATCACACTTCGACGTTCCATTGGCGACGATCACCGGCCTCGACCATCACACACCGGACGAATGGCAATCGCTCGGCTGGAATCTCATCATCGACGCGTTCACCAGCCAAGCGCTAGCAATCACACACACCCGACGCGCCTATGCAAAGTTCGTGTCCGAGGGCACAACCGGTCTTGAGATCGATGGCATGGGGCTGCATCGAGAGCTCGTCACGTTGTGCGGCCTCGAACCATTCCTTGACATCGAACGGGCCACCACCGAACGTCTTGGGACCTGATTGTCGCGTTCTTCAGCACCCACCTTCTCTAGGCGATAAAACAGTTCCAGGAAAGAGGTGCAGGTGACAACATTAGAAGATCTTGCAGCACGTATTCGATATCTCGAGGACATCGAAGCAATCAAGGTAATAAAGGCGAGGTACTGCGCGTACTGCGATGCCGGGTATGACCCCGAGGGCATCGCTGCCTTGTTCACCGACGATGGAGTCTGGGACGGAGGCCGAACGTTCGGGCGCCGTGAAGGCAAGGTTGCGATTCGCCGTCACTTCGAGGCAGCGTCGCAGCGCATCTCCATAGCCCGGCACCAGGTCATGAATCCGATCATCGAAGTCGACGGCGACGAGGCCACCGCAGAGTGGCTCCTGTTCCAACCGTGCACTATCCCTGCAACAGGTGACGCTCCTGCCCAGGCCCTGTGGCTCGCTGCCACGTACCACGACCGTTACCGCCGCGTGGCTGACCAGTGGTTGGTGTCGCAAATGGTCATCGACGTAGCCTTCTTCACCTCATACGAACAGGGTTGGGCCAACGAGCAGTACCTGCCAGGACGAGAGCCTTAACACGGCAGGACAGGAACAAATCCGTTTGGCTCCTTGTTTGGATCCCCGACCGCCCCAAACGCGAAATTGGCGGACCTTGCCAAAGTAAGACCCGCCAATTCCCAACGATTTTGTGAGTGCGCCATGAGGGACTTGAACCCCCGGACCCCAGAGCGTCATGGACCAGCGAACCGTCCGCACACGTTCGCTGACGTTCAGATAACGTTGATATCAGGACGATTCTGGCGGTTTGGCGTGCGGGTGCGTTCGTAGAAGCGTGTGAGCGTTGGCTCCCCGGTTAGCTCCCTGTATCCGAGCTGCACCAGCCCGATGATGTGGCCCGAAACGGAACAGAAGGGCGATGGTGCCTCCTGTAATCTTGAGCGTCTTGCGGGATTTCTTACGCTCTGACGGTGTTGATGCAGCAGCAGCCATTGGTGGCCGCGGCTGGTTATTACCGCATCCTGGCGGATGCGTCTTGCCATCTGCGGCGAGCCGCCAACCTTCGCTTTGAGTAACCTTGCTCAGCAGATCCGACCTCGGTGCTCAAGTGTGAGTTGTGGCCCAAATAATGCGACGTTCACGTTGCCGAAAGCTTGTCGACAACGCGCTGCAACAGCTCGCGTTGTCTCTAGCTTCTCACGATGAGCCAGCTCTCATCGGTTCTAGAGTGGCTCGTCGCATAGGCTTTACCCATTGCCCTTAGTTCTCGCCGTATGGCTGCAACTATGACGGATCGTCGACGTACCGCAGGTAAGGCTTCACTTCTTCGAGGTTTTCGAAGCGTTCGCGACCGTCCTCGGTGCTCAAGCCTGGCGAGACAATTACCCGATCGCCCTTGACCCAGTCGACCGGTGTTGCAACCAAATGTTTATCGGTCAGCTGCATGCTGTCGATAACACGGATGATCTCGTCGAAGTTGCGGCCGGTGGACTTTGGGTACGTCAGCGTGAGCCGAACTTTATTCGCTGGGTCAATGATGAAGACCGAACGGACCGTGGACGTGTCACCTGCGCCAGGATGAATCATGTCGTACAGCTCGGCGATGGTCTTGTCGGAATCAGCGATGATCGGGAAGTTGAGCTCATTGCCGGTCGCCTCAGCAATGTCCGGTGCCCAGCCGTGGTGATCTTCAATTCGGTCGACCGACACCGCTATCGCCTTGGTATTACGCGCTTCAAAGCCCGCCTTGAGCGCTGCAGTCCGACCAAGTTCGGTCGTGCAGACCGGAGTGAAGTCCGCTGGGTGGCTGAAGAAGACGGCCCAGCTATCAGCCTTCCAATCGTGGAAGGTGATCTCGCCCTCGGTCGTCATAGCGGTGAAATTTGGGGCTTCGTCGCCCAGACGTAACGACATAATTACTCCTGTGTTGATGTACAAACTACTAAAGCCGACCTTACAGGTAGGATTTCCATATCGCTACGGGCATACGTCTCACAAGCGACAGACTTGCTATCCGAGCGCCGCATAACTCGGGCCAATTTCGCTATTCAGAGAGTCACCTTTAAACAAAGCTCCTCGAATGGCCTAACCATCTTAAATCCGGTCGGCAACGTCACACAGACACCCTCTGAGAACGTACAGAACAGAGCCCAACGCCGCTTAGCGAGCTCTATTCACCGCACACACCGCCGAAGCTGCCTAATCTGGGCAAAGGTCAGAGCAGGCGTCAAACGCGCAACCACGGAACCGCCCAGGATCGACTCTCGAATCCGCCTGTGCGACTAGAGGTCGGCTGGCGGAGCCGCGGGCTATTCCTCCTGGGGTTTGGTGAATTCACGGGAACCCACCACCTCGATAGCGTGGCCCGCGTTCGCCAGATTCCATGCTTTTCGGAGCTTGTCGAACATGCTGTCGTCGCCGATCACAAACAGCACGAGGCCGCTAGCCCGCCGTTCATGTTTGAGTTGGATTGGCCTCGCCGAACGGGGTCCTATTCGGAGAATATGGTGCCGAAGATCAGTTCCTCGCATACTTTGGCGAATGCTTCGGGGTCATCGCTTGCGGGGTCGTACCACCTGTGGAGCCAGTTGACCAGGCCGAGGCGATCCTGATCGACGTGACTCCACTGGGGTCGGCGAGCAAAGCGGGCTTCCTGCCGAAGCTGTCCGCGAACCGAACCGTCGAAGACGTACCATTTGAGCACCGGCGATTCACGGGCGGTGCTGCGAACACAAGGGTGCCTCGGCCCCCTCTACCACCACGCCAAGTAGCGCTGCGACCACACCACGTGGGGTACCATGTTGCTCGTGACTCAGAGTGAGATGGCCACGACGCAGGAAACTACGACACCGTGAGTGGCCGCACCTCACTCCCAGCCGATCTTGCGGACGCCGTTCCGGGGGCGCTGTACCAGATCGTCTCCTCACCGAACGGCGACTGGACCTTCTCCTTCCTGAGTAGTGGAGTCGAAGCGCTCTACGGGTTCAGCGCCGATGAGGTATTCGAGGACCAGGAGCTCCTCAACCGGTGCATGTTCGATGCCGACGTGCCCAGCTTCGCACAGGCGAGCGCCCTGGCCGCCAAGAACATGTCCGTGCTCAACCACGAGTACCGGATCACGCCGCGCTCCGGTGAACTTCGTTGGATCGCTGTTCGGGCGGTCCCTCAAAGCATGGGTGACGGTTCAGTTTCTTGGTCGGGAATCATGCTCGACATCACTGAACGAAAGCGAACCCAGGACGCGCTGGCCACGAGCGAAAGGCGGTTTCGGGCACTCATCGAGGCCGTTCCGCAGGGCATCGTCCTGCGGGACCGCTTTGGCAATGTTGTGGATGCCAATTCTGCAGCAGTCCGCCTCCTCCAGACGTCGTTGACCGAACTGCTCAACACCCCCGCCATGCATCCGCTGTACGACGCGATCTGGCCGGATGGAACACCGGTTCCCGAGGATGAGCATCCCAGCCTCGTGGCCCTGCGGACCGGAGAGGGAGCCGAGAACGAGATCATTGGTTCGGCGGTGGGCCTCGGTGGTAGGCACCGCATCTGGATGCGAGTGAACGCTATGCCGATCGTGAGGCACGGAGAGATCGACCGAGTTGTTGTCACTCTGGTGGACGTCACCGATGGTGTCGAACTCAATCAAAAGATGCGGCAGGAGGCCGAAACAGACTTTCTGACTCAAGTGTCAAATCGGCGAAGCTTCATGGCTCGGCTTTCCGTCGAAGTCGATCGGCTGCAGTTCGACCCCAACCGTTCCTCCGCTCTGCTGGCGATCGACCTCGATCATTTCAAGGCAGTAAACGACACGTTCGGTCATGCCGGTGGTGACGCTGTACTCGTGCACGTAGCTGCCATGATGGCAGAGTCCATCCGCCCCACCGACGCGGTCGCTCGTTCCGGTGGAGAAGAGTTCCTCGTGCTTGTCACTGACACGACACCGGACCATGCCATCGCGTTCGCAGAGCGACTTCGAGCAGGGTTCGAGGAACGCCCGACTTTTCATGACGGGCATGAGATCAGGGTCACTGCCAGCATCGGCCTGACTCTCATCGCCGACGTAGACAGCGCTGACGCGGAACTGTTGGCCAGAGCCGACGGCGCTCTGTACGACGCGAAGAGGGCTGGACGCAACGCGGTCAAGGCCGACTGGCTCTGAGAGAGCAGACCAAACCGGCGCCGTACCGCCAAACTCTCCTAGTCACAGTCTGGAGCATCGTGGGCGCCCCAACTATGGCGGCGAGTTACTCAACACAGTTTTGTGAGCGTGAGAGAGGTCATCGTTTTTATCGTTGGCGGGCAGTTTCCTGGAGCGGGGCCGGTCAGGCTTCCTGGTTGATCGCTAGATGGGGTGGGTTGGCGTTTCAGCAGGTGGTCTCATCGACCAGAGTTAGATTGGGGTTGATGAGGTGGGCTGGGTGCATGGTGAGTCCCCTAACCCAAACCGGTTACCGCCAATGGCGAAACAGCAACCCTGGTGTCGCTTACTCGAGAACGATCTCGGCCCCTGTCGGCTGGCAGACCACGGTGTAACTCGCTGGCTCGTTCAGTCACTCAACTGATCGACGCCAGATTTCAGTTCATCTGGCCCGACGAGTCGTTACAAGCGCGTTGCTAACCCGGAGATACCTGCCCGTACTAGTCGGGGCAGGTATCCAAAACCGATGTAGATCAGTTCAATCGTCGACCAATCGAACGCCCAGTCATTACGACATTGTTATCGGTCAAGAACTTAATTTGATCTGGGTCTGCCATCGTCTTTGCGGTACCAACCATCAATTCGTCCACCGAATCGGTAGATGTGCCTATTATCCACGTGCCAGTCTGCGCTCCGTTAGCGATCATTTGCCCCCAAATTTGTCCCTTTGCTCCGTGGTCCGAAGAGTTTGACCAAGCCCGTTCTGCAACGACTTTTAGGTCTTCTGGGGTGCTTTGATTGCCTGTGGACGTGAGCACAGTGGCAAAGCTGCCGCTGCTCATATCCCCAAAACTATTGTCGATTCGGGCAAGACCTCTGCTCATAAATTGTGCCCCCGAATCGGCGAGAGTGGAAAGGATCCCTTTGTCCTCCCTCAGAGCAACCACGCCATTCACAGCCGAATCAATCGAATCCCACATGTAGACGACGTTCACTGCTCCGCTTCGCTCGCCGCCCATAATGATCTGAGTCGCCCATGCATCTGTCGCTATCGCACGCGACGTGGCGAGACCATTGTCTCTCCAACCAGCGACAAACTTGTCGAGGCTTGCAACCCTCATAACCACATTGCTCATATAGCTCATATTTACTCCTTCAGAGATTCTAGAAACCCACACGGGTCGCCAGCTGATTCATGGCTAACAGCTGCAGGATGAGTAACCCAAACGCTATTCGCTCAACGGGAAGCAGCCTTGTATACAGCCTCGGAGATTCTTCACGATGCCTGCTCCGTTCAAGTCGCTATCGACGTACGCAAACGCCTTCACTAAGGGCGGGCGCTGAGCTGTTGGCCAGAGTCGACGGTGCTCTGTACGACGCGCAGAGGGCTGGACGCAGTTTTGTGAGCGTTACAGAGGTCACCGTTTTTGTTGTTGGCGGGGGGCTGGAGACCGGTCGCGGGTTTTGCCTGTCGACCCAATAATGGAAAGATAGGGCCAGGCCAGCTCGGCTATTCAAAATTCAGAGGTGATCAAGTGAGCGAGAGCTATCTACCATCGATGCGAGTTGACGGCCAGGTTGCCGTCGTGACTGGGGCGGGCCGAGGCATCGGCTTCGGCTGTGCCCGAGCGTTGGGCGAGGCTGGTGCCGAGGTGATCGCTGTTGCCCGCACCCGTAGCGATCTTGACGAGGTTGTCGCCCAGATCATTGCCGCAGGGGGAAAGGCGCGAGCCGTCGAATGTGATGTCACCGACACCGCCGCTATGCGGGCAACATTCGCTGAAATCGGTCACATTGATATTCTGATCAACAATGCTGGCATGGGCGTGGCTGGTGCGTTGGGCGACTACCAGGACGACGACGTTCGCACGATGATTGATCTCAACTGCACCTCGGCGGTGTTTGTCGCTCAAGCTGCCGCTCGCCAGATGGTCGAGCAGGGCAGCGGTGTGATCGTCAACCTGTCATCGACGTTCGGTATCAACGGGCGACCCAACCACAGCGTCTATTCGGCGACGAAACACTTCATCGAGGGATTCACCAAGTCGACCGCCATCGAGCTTGCGCCCAAGGGCGTGCGAGTGGTCGCCATTGGGCCGACCGCCATCGACACGCCTATGACACACGCACGGTTGCACGACCCGCAGATCGGTCCGGACCTGTTGGCCCGCATCCCAATGGGACGATTCGGCGAGGTCGAAGACTGTGCTGCTGCGGTGGTGTTCCTGGCCAGCCCAGCGGCAGCGCTGATCACTGGCACCACCATCATGGTCGACGGAGGCTGGACCGCTCAGTAGCTACCACTCCATTACCGGGTCACTTCATCGAAGGAAGCGGCTTCTATGAGGGCACTAGCGGGTCGGTCGACCTAAGCAACAACACCCGCTGGTCCCGGTGTCCGCTGGTGGGTCTTTATGTGTGGTTGACTTTGGGCTTGCTCGGTTCAAAACGCAGGTCGGTGTTGGTGTCGCGTTTGCGATTGGTTGTGTCAGTTTTGGCGGTGTTGGTCGGGTTGGTTGCCGGGTGTTCAGCTGATCAGGGTCAGGCGTTCGACGTTGCAGTCGCTGCAACTGCGGAAGCGTTACAAGCTGAAGCGCCAACTGTTGAACCAACAGTCGTTGAACCGACGGCGACGCCCACGCCCGAGCCTGTTCCAACCGTGCCGGTCACCTATGACGGTGTCTATGCCATTGAGGTTGACGGTTCTGGTCACTATTTCACTATTGAAGAAGCACTCGAGCAGGTGACTAATGGTGCTGAGTTGCGGCTGGGAGCCGGAACCTTCCTGATCACGGCGCCGCTGGTAATTGACAAGGACATCGTCTTGACCGGCGCCGGTCAAAACAGCACCACAATCACCATGGGCGGCACCAACGACCTAATCATCTCGGTGACTGAGGCTGAGGTAACAATCACCGATCTCACTACCGACGGCGGCAGCGGCGTGAATGTAAACGAATCTGAAATCGACATTCACAGAGTCACCTTTCAGCGAAGCTCCCTCAATGGTCTAACCATCTCCAATTCGGTCGGCACCGTCACAGATTCGACAGCCAAAGACAACGCCGGAGCAGGCTTCGTCTGGAGGAAACAAGCGCCGAGTATGAGCTTGGTCTGGTGGAAACAAGCGCCGGGTATGGCATCAAACAAAACCACCCAGAACAACGGGGGCAAGGCCTTCCAAATC
>Ga0114997_10004959_pt1 | contig 10249 bp, 9 predicted proteins | sample ArcticOcean_MG_C_2_FD_87045 | JGI IMG/M metagenome (GOLD analysis project Ga0114997, IMG submission 87045) | Marine microbial communities from western Arctic Ocean - ArcticOcean_MG_CB4_136 | ecosystem: Environmental > Aquatic > Marine > Oceanic | place: Arctic Ocean: Canada Basin | collected... | reverse complement strand
TGAAATCATCTAAATCTGCGAAGACTGGAATGAATACTTCAACCTCAGCGGAGCCGCCCAGCCCATCGTCTGCAGCAGCGAAAGGCGATAGGCTAGACAAGAGAAGAACGACTAGAATAATATAGGCTTTGTTAGAGCGCGGTTCGTACATCTTTGTCACCTGTTGGCTTCGCATTACTGCGTTCCAAATGTCCGACATGAAATGAGGTATTTAAGAGTGGGTGGGCGTAGCATCACCGATGCAGGCGAGAACGGTGTTTATTGCGTTGCTCATCGCCTTTTCGTTTTCAGCGACAAATATACAAGCAGAACCAATTGTCAAAGCGCTAGACTGTGAGCAACTATCACAAACTGGATTCAATGGAACTAGAGCGAATGAGTCGATTGGATTTCAGACTTCATTGGGCCCGAGATTGCCAGGATCGGTAGCAAGTTCAATATTACGCCAATCGATCAAAGAAAATTTGTCTGGCTGGGATATCATTGAAACCACCCATCATGTTGATAATATGGTATTGACTAATCTCTTTGCGACATGGAATAAAGGTGCTGGGTCAACAGTTTATTTTGCTGCTCATTACGATACGAGAGATCGTGCTGAAAGGGATTCTAATGAATCATTACAAAATCAACCGATTCTCGGTGCAAATGATGGCGCCAGTGGAGTCGCAGTTTTGCTTGAATTAGCTAGACAGATTCCTGAAATGAATCTAAGCCATGAGATTACGCTATTTTTCACAGATGGTGAAGACCAAGGAGAGTCGCCTTCTTTTCTTGGAGCAAGGGCTTGGTCAGAAAATTTAAGTCAAGAAAATGCTGATTTAATCGAGTCTTTTATTCTAATCGACATGGTTGGCGATGAATACCTAACTTTAGCCCCGACCTACCCTGGTAATCAGAGCCTTTGGAACCGAACTACAAGTTTGTTTGAATGTGATGACAATGTCTCCGAAGTCAATTATGCAAGTAATAACTCACAGTCTGTTTTGGACGACCATGTTTGGGCAATGAACAAAGGCATTCCCTCAATCGACATCATCGACATTAAATACGGTCCAAACGCATCTGAATGGCAAGGGTATTGGCATACTCATAACGATACTGCAGACAAGGTGAGCGCAGACTCATTAGAAGCGGTTGGGTCTATGCTTGAACGGGGATTATTAAGTGGATCTTGGCTAGATATTCGAGAATATCCTCAAGAGGAGGTAGTACAACCTGAGATTCAAGATGAAGAACAAAAAAATCCGGTTGAAAAAAATGACCAATCTGCTGTTGGCATCATCATAATGGCTTGTTTAATCTTTGTTTTTTCATATAATGCATGGCTAATTTACGCGGAGACCCGAGGGGAGGGGTGAAATCCGCGCACGACTTCGGCTGGTTTAACGGGAGGTGAGAATATTGTCTGATGACCGGAAGGCGAGATTGGCTAAATTGCGAAGTAGAGTTCGCAGTAAATTGATTGATTCACGAGATCAGTCGCGCCGACGTAAAGAAAAAGCCGAAGTTGAAATCGTGGTTCAAGTCGAAAAGGCAGTAGTGCCTTCTATTGAATTTGAATCAGCGGTTTTGAGCGATGGTGAGAGAAGGAGGAAAATCGCGGCCGCATTGGTTCTAATCGGGTCGCTGATGGGGATAATGTCAGGCGCCTTATTCTTACAGGGAAACCCTTCGAGTCTGTTAAATTCATCATTATTCAAAACATCTGATGTAGTCGATACATTCGGTTTTGTTCTCGATAACGAAGGTGATTCAATGGTGAATGTCACCATCGAATTGATGGACCAGAACACAAATGCAGTCATTCAAACTACTTTTAGTGATGAAAATGGTAGATTTAAATTCGAAGATGTTGCGGTGAAAAATTCGATACTCAAATTCTCAAAACCCGATTATACTTCAGTAGAATATCATTTTACTCCTGAGCCATCACTTTCACCGATTACAATGCATCTGGGTGAAGGAATTAGAGTGGTCGATGAATCGGAAGAGACATCAGGGTGGTCGATGGAAGATGCGGTCGCATTGGCAACTGTTGAAGGTTTATTCACGATTGGCTGTGCTCTCGTAGGAGTTCAAGCTTCATTTGAGATTCGCCGTGCTAAGAAATACCGCCGTACTCAAGCACTTTGCTGGGTTGCGCTTTTTAGCCGTGGCTTAATCATTCCAGGGCCCGCCCTAATTCTCATAGGTATGTGTTTGATCATTTTCAATCGCGATGATTTTGAGGATTGGAAACCAAAGGAGGACTGAATAAATGTACCTCATTACCGTCGAGGGCGGAGATGGCTCTGGCAAAGGTGAAGCGGTTAGATTACTAGCAGCGATAGCCAAGAGGTTTCCGTTTCCAAACGTCCACCTAACCCACGAACCTCGACGCAATAGTGAATTGGGGCGATTGGCTCTTAAAGCGGTATCTAAGGGGGATAGAACCCCCCTCGAAGAAGCTGGACTATTCGCCGCAGATAGAATAGACCACTCTCATACTTGGATAAAACCGAGGCTTGCAAAGGGAGATTTGGTAATATCTGACCGGAATATACACTCCTCATTAATTTACCAAGGCATTGTTGGAAATCTCGGATTGGAACAGGTTGCTGCCATGAATGGTGCTGCGATGATACCGGATTTGGTGATATGGATCGATTGCGATCCCGCAAAAGCGATGAAGCGGATTCAGACCGGGACTTTACGGATGAGTGATAATAAACATGAATATTTTGAGACCACTGAAATACAAACGGAAATTAGAGCCGGTTTCAAATCAATTCTTTCTGGCAAAATCAAAACTCCTCCACCATTTGACCGTTGCACCATAGTTGGACCGGTGCTCAACGAATCTGGATTAGATGAATTGGAAAAGAAATTGTCTAAAGAACTCCGAACCTTTTTCAATCGCCACCAAGAACCACTAAATGTCGATTTAGACCAAGTAGATCGGAATTTATTGGAATCATTAACCGCAGGGGTGCAAAATCAGCGAAGGTTACCCGGCGCACCGGTAAAACATCTATCCTTGCTCGAAGATTGGCTTGATGGCAAGTCACCTAAGAAATGGATGGAGATCGCAGAATCAAAATGGGATGAAAAAAGAGCACGCAAGGCCGATGTTCCCGCTCGCCCAATCGCTCATGCTACTTGGGCGGTTCTTGGAACTCTATCGTTAACCGATACTACCGATGTACCTTCACTTCACGGCCAACTTGGTCCCGTAAGATCGGTTACAAAGCGCCATACTCAAAGAATTGTAAAATGGTTAGAACAAGAGTTGTGGATTCATCGTCAACAAAGCCATGTACCATTTGCTGAAGCACAGATGTTCAAATTGCGCAACAGTCGGCTTGGCTATGGCCGATTGTGTTTGGCGATGTGGCCGCTTAGGGCGGCTTTGGCGAGTTGGCGTCGGGCAAATCCTTCAGGCGATTGGGCGGTTGCCCTTTCGGAGATTTTAATCGGATCTGAACTGAAGAGGCCACCTCCGGCTATCAGACGTGCGACTAAAGCGGTTTTGGATCGGCTAAAACTCATCTCAAGTGGACATGCAGATTGCCCAGTCCCTCAAAGTGAGGCTGAATTATTGATTTGGTGGGAAAACGAGCCACCGCAATAATTCATTCTTCTTCAAGTGGTTTTGCCAAGTTAAACCTACTACCTGCGGGAAGAATTACCGCACCTGCATCGCTATTGAATAATTTTGGCCGTGATGAAAATGCTGCACTGAGATACACACCTAAAAAGAGACCAAACGGGGTACCGGTCAAGAGCCTCATTGTCGCTGTCGATTCGTACGAAGTTAACATTTGTCCAAAGCCATCTAAAGCCATCGGGGCTACCATTATTGCAGCGACGACCATCAAGGCTTTGAGCCGTAAATTTTCCCGATAGACCCTCTCAAGACGATCATCTGGGAATATAGAAAGGAATGAATCTCTGATGGTCCATCGATTCAATCCTCGGCGGGAAAATAAGAAACCGCCAATTGCCAATCCGAGAAATATCCCAAGGTCCCTAACACAAACCGGCATTTGATTCCCGTTAATCTCCCAAGATCGGTCGGCCTTGTTATGGCAATTCAAGTCACCAAAACCATAGATAAATCCCGCATAAGGATCTAACTCGGTCCAAGCGAATTTTCCTTCAGTAACTTGGTCATGGCCAACCCCACTCGATTCACTATCCTGGAGGTTCCCCCAAGAATCATCATACGCATAATCGATTATATTTGCTCGCCCTGAAAGGTCTGGGACCGAATCGGCTGGAAGGTAGGCTGGGACTAAGAAAAAACTGATCAAAAAGAAGGTGCTGATTCCTCCAACCCAAGTTCCAATCTTGAATTCCCGCTTTCGGCTCTCCAAGCCATTCCGCTCCATGATTATCCGATTGGGCCTTAGGGCATATGTTTTGGGATGAAACACCTCGGACCAGTTTATGGAGGAGAAGGTCGGGTTCAAGCGCGCCCTCTCGGCGGCTTTAGTCCTCGGTCTCTATGCGGGGTTTATGCTAGCGGTAGGCGTAGCCCAATTCAAAATCGAAGATAATGCTCTCCAAAGTGGATTTTTCATTTGGGGTGTCACAATTATCACTAGCGCGATCTTTTTGACCCCAATTCTCTCAATGGGACGAAGGCGAGGGCGCCCTGACACTGAAGAGGATGTACTCGAGGTTAGAGCGCAATTACAGGATTTAAACGAAGGTGTCGGCGGTTGGAGAACACTTTCCCATGTGCGAGGCGAAGGGATGGGGGTCTCAATTTCCTTATCGGATGCTACAAATCCACTCTTGATAATAGGGAGTTCACTCAAATTAGGGGACCGAATCAGGCTGATTTTTAGATTTGGTAAAACCGAAACAGAACTTAGAGACCGTGTCCTGTTGTTATTGGAACAAAAGGTAAATCGATCTCGTATTCAAAGAAGAACTAAATCATTAACCGTTATGCCTGATATTAAGTTTGACAGAGGCGTAATCATTACTAGAGCAATGATGCTTTGTCCACCATTGATGGTCGGTGGAGCACTAGGCTTCTCTTCGGTTTCCCCAGGGGAGCCTGCATTGACAATCGCAGGAGGGGTTGCAGGTGCAATGCTAGGCTTTTTGATAATTACCAATAAAGGGACCTAACAGATTGTTAGGAAGACTCAAGAGGGCACAACCCCTGTTAAGAGATATGCGCGAGATTACATTCTTCAGGCATAGGAATCGGCTGGTGGAAACCGATATTGCGCCGGTGCTATATAATGTTCAAAGCGTTGAGTTTTTATCCTATATCAAAAGGACTCCTAAAGAGGTATGAGGTGCTAAATATGGATGAAATTACCGAATTATTGGACCGGTTACAGCAAGCTGGAATCCATATCCCACCTGCATTGGAAAATGCGATGAAAATAGTGAATATTGAAGATTTTACAAACTTTGATTGCGAAGCTTTCTTTCATGACCGCCCAATCGTGTTCTTAGAAACAATTACTGGTGGCGTTAAAACAATTTCAGCCCCGCATATGATTGTGACTTTGATTCATTATTTGGAACTGGACCTCGGCCAAGAGGTGGTGGTTTATGGGGCAAAGGGCGGCTATATCTGCGCCTTGATCGCTCATATCATCGGATCTGAAGGCAAAGTAACTGTTCTAGATCCATCTAAAGAGGTCTTAGACCACCTAAATCGTACCTTGATTGGCTATCCTACCATCTCTTGTCATCAAATCGAAGAAAAGCAAATCGAATTAACCAATTTGAACAGAGTATTGGTAACAGGCCAAATCGAAGAATTACCGGAGTGGATAACAAATGGATTAGCCGAAAGTGGATTTGTTATCGCACCGATTGGAGACTCTAATGCTCAAACCTTGCTAAAATTAGAAAAGCAAGCCGACCAATTACTTGAAACAAATCTTGGATCGGTTCTATTCGGTCCAGTAAATATTGAAGATTCGATAATTACCACACCTTCGCCTGAAGAGATGGCAGCGTTGGTAGAGCAAGTTGTTGAATTGATGGGAGACATGAGTTTGATTAAAAACGAGGATAAATCAAGGCTCTATGATTTAGTTGCTCAATTACGGCAACTCCCCGACGATCTACCTCCACCTGAAGAATTTGATGACCCAAGCGAACATCCAATGATGAAATTGATGATGGGCGAGGGCGGTTGGTTCATGAGATTCTGGCCAGTTATTCAATTGATGGTAGAATCTCGCCTTCAAGCACCAGGGGCGCCTAACCAAGATGAGTTTAATTCGGACCATTCGGATTTTATACCATGAGGAGGACTAATATGGCTGGAATACAAACTGAAATAGCCCGATTAAAGCACAAAGATATCAGAATCCGAAGGCGAGCGGTTCGCCATCTATTCGATGCGGATATTCCTGCGGCTCTAAGCGGTTTCACCGCTCTTCTCAAAGATGAGGACCCCTGGTTTAAATCAAAGGCATTAGATGCCTATAGAAAATGGGTTAGCACCCCTGAGGACCTTCAAGTACTGATAGATTATGGATATGAAAAACTTGCTTCACAATTGCTTCACAAAGTAGATAGTCAATCGTTAGCTTCGAACTTATTTACTAATTCTGACTACACGATAAGATGCTTAGCAGCTAAAGTGCTTTCAACAAAAATAGAATTCCACCCTAGAATGGCAGCGGATTCGCACCATTCTGTTCGAGCTGTAGTTGCTGAATGTTCAAGCGATTCTGAACTGATAAAATCCTTGATTCTGGACTCCCATTCAACCGTACGCCGGGCGGGAATAGCAAATGCGGCTCGGAAAGGTTTGGAAATCGATGAGGTGACATTGATGGCCGCATTAAAATCGTCAGACCCTTCTTTGCGAGCCTTGGTTGCTGCTATGACGGTGAAAAATGGCGGCGAAGCCCTCAAAGCCGCTTGTCGAGATGATAATCCAAAGGTAATTAGGGCAATTAGTGATTCACTCAAGATTGAAGTGGATACAATCGATGAGCGAATTGAGATGCTCAAAACCTACGCTCCAAATATCATATTACGATGGTTGAGATCAAGACATGACCCTGCAGCAAATTCGTTACGCTGGCAAATGATTGAAGACCAATCGATAGATTCGAGGACTCGCTCAAAAATGATAGAACAGATGGAAGGCAGAACCGAAATCGACATCCAAAGGCTGGAAATTATCAAAGATGATGATTCGACATTGGTAAGGATGGCGGCCGATAACTTATCAGCCGCCGTGTCCGAGTTGAAAAATGAGGGCCCATGAATTCCGGATTTAGTTTCACAGCCGACGCCAGAGATGGCAGCAGTCGAAGATTGAAGGTCGAGATAAAGATTAATTCACCTTTTACCAGAGATTATCTTGAAATGAAATTCCCCCGTTGGGTCCCGGGTTCATATCTGATTCGAGAACCGATGCAACATCTTTCAAATCTCAAAGCCCACATTGACGGGACAGCGGTAAAGGTTGTGCGCACCGGTGTTGATGGAATTAAAATAGCAGGAACTAGCGATGCTAATGAGGTCTTGGTTACTTATGATTTACTCGCAGTAGAAATGACCTGCAGAGCAAACCATCTCGATGCCTCACATGTCCATATAATGCCACCGTATACCTGGATGTTACCAACTAAGGGCGTCGAAGAATCAAGAATGGAACTTAGTCATGAAATCGGTTTGAAAACACCTGATGGGTGGCAAACTGCAACTCAATACCCTGGAACCGAAGGCGATTGGAAAGCCCATGGTAGAGATGAATTACTCGACGGGATAATGGAATCAAATTCGAATGAAATGATCACTTGGGAAGTGATGGGCCGTACCCAACACCTGAAAATGTGGGATTCTGGAGGATTGGAACTCCCAAAAAAAGCGATTCAAAGATTCAAAAAAGCGATGACACTTGTCATCGAAGAGCATTACGGTCTTTTCGGTCTACCAAAATGGCAAGAATATTGGACGATATTCCATTTCACCGAAAGCGGCCGGGGTGGACTAGAACATATGCGCAGCCAAACATCGATGATGCCTCGTCGATGTTTGCAAGAAGGTAATGAGGAGGATTGGCGAGATCTTGTATCTTTATTCAGCCACGAATTCCTCCACCAGTGGAATGTCAAGCAATTAAGGCCGAAAAATTTCCTCGATTACGATCTCCAACGAGAGGTTCACACCAATCTTTTGTGGTGGTTTGAAGGATTGACATCTTGGCTTGGCGATATCATCTGTTTACGTAGTGGAGTCTGGAGTGAAAAGGATTGGAATAAGGATTGGATGCGGAAGATGAAACGCCATCATGATCGCAACGGGATGCTGGAGGAAAGCTTGGAAGAAAGTTCACATGATGCGTGGATTCACCTCTATAGACCGAACCCCTATAGTCGGGAGGCCCAAATTTCATACTACTTGGAAGGCGAGATGGTCATCTTCTGTTTAGATGCGGAATTACGCCGAAGGTCCAAGGGCGAATTCGGTATGGACGATGTGATGGTCAGTCTTTTCAATGATCATAATTTGGATTCAGATAATCCTGGCATCTCGCATAAAGATATCAAAAAAGCACTTGTAAATACCCCTGGCGGCCGCAGACTTGGAAATATGCTCGACCGCTTGGTCAAGTCCAAACAAGCACCAGATGTTGATGGTGCATTCAAGAGCCTTGGCTTGGAATTAATAATGGAAAAAGAGCAAAAAGGAGCTTGGCTCGGCCTGAATATGTCTAATTCGACCAACCAAACCAAAGTTAGAACCCATTTGGATGGCTCGCCTTGCCGTGAATTGATTCATACCGGCGATGAAATTCTTGCGGTCAATGGATTGAGAATAACCTCTTGTAAGACCTTATCGGCTGCAGTATACGACTTTATCGATCAGCCGGTCAAAATCACTCTTTCACGTCAAGCTATCCTTCAGACGGTTGAAGTGGTTCCGATTGCTAATCCGAGCCACCCGGTCAAGGTGTCTGGGAAAGGAAACAAAATATGGCGGGCGATCAAGGCAACTAAGCGCTCATGATTCCTGCTTTAAAACCTCGAGTAATACATGGATTGGTGGCAGATCGTCGGCAATTGTATGTTTGCTGGTTTTGGGTGGAAACAAATCATCGGACAAACTCATTTTAATCACGTCATCTTTGGTTAATCTATCAAAACCAGAAGCAGGCCATACATCGACCGAAACCGATTCATCGGCCAAATAATCTATCATAATTACTGGAACCCTTTTGAGTTGTAATTCGATTGCAATCGAATGACGGTGGTGGCCATCTAAAATAGCCCCACTTTTCGAATCGACCAGTAGGGGTTTGGTAAATCCGCCCCACCTGATGGTCATATCAAGCAATTTATCGCGATTACGAGTTTTTATTCGCTCATGGGGTTTCAGCCATGCAAGAGATACTAGTTCGACATCCTCTGCATCCCACGACATAGCACCAATGCGAGGGTAGGTTTGGGATAATGCTTTGGAAAGGTTGAGCCTGACCCCAAGGTATGGGGGCGATGATGTTGGAAGGCAAACTCGGCGACACACCCTATGTTGAGAAGCCAAATTTATTGCCATTCAATAGCGATTTGCAAGACTTAGTCCAAGTCTTAGCAAGCAAGGGCTGTGGCGTCTGGATAGTAGGAGGGGCTGTACGGGACGCACTGCTAGGAATCATACCCCACGAGTACGATATCGCTAGCGATGCTACACCAGACCAAATCGAATCATTCTTCGCCGGAAAAACAATTCCTACCGGCAAACAATTCGGTACTATCACAGTTCGAAGTGGCGATTCACAATTCGAGGTTACCACCTTGAGAACCGAAGGCGGATATGGCGACGGGCGAAGGCCGGATGAGGTCGTTTGGGGTACTAGTTTGGCCATAGATCTCTCTCGGCGTGACTTTACCATCAATGCAATGGCGTACGACCTTGCAAGAGGTTTCCTCCACGATCCATCTCATGGTGAGGACGACCTGAAAAGCTCAACATTACGAGCGGTAGGAAATGCGAATAAAAGATTGTCAGAAGATGGATTGAGAATAATGAGAGCTTACCGGTTTATGGATCGGGGCAAAGCGGGTGTTTGGATGCCAAATGGTGAATTAAACAATGCATTATTCGATTGCAGGTCCATGCTGTACAAAGTCTCAGTAGAGCGAATCTGGGAGGAATTAAAACGGATTATTACCGGAAATAATGCAGATATAGTACTGGCTAAAATGGCCAACGACGGTGTGTTAAACTCTATTTTTCAAACTACAATTCCACTCGAATCAATTGAGAACAT
>Ga0114997_10004958_pt1 | contig 10249 bp, 8 predicted proteins | sample ArcticOcean_MG_C_2_FD_87045 | JGI IMG/M metagenome (GOLD analysis project Ga0114997, IMG submission 87045) | Marine microbial communities from western Arctic Ocean - ArcticOcean_MG_CB4_136 | ecosystem: Environmental > Aquatic > Marine > Oceanic | place: Arctic Ocean: Canada Basin | collected... | reverse complement strand
TAAATTAAGTTATTTTTTTTGATTTGTAAATAATTTTTTGTTTTTATTTTAAGTCTTTAAAATTATTTACTAAATTAAATAATTTTTTTTTTTTTAATCTTAATTTATTAGAAATAGCAAAAACAAATGATAAATTTTCTTTATTACCGTTAGTTAAAAAATATGGATTTTTTATTCTTAAAAAATATTTATTATAAAAATTTTTTTTGACGTTAATTAATTGTGAGTTTAATTGATTTTTTTCTATTTCTTTTTTAAAGTACTTATTGTTAACATTTAAAAACGAAAAACCTTTATTTGTTTGATTTTTTATCAATTTAAATTTTGATTTTATATAGTTATTAAATGTACGGTGTCGCTCTAAATGATCTGGAGAAATGTTTAATATTGCTGCAAAATTAGCTTTAAAATTTTTACTATATTCAATTTGATATGAAGAAACTTCTATTATAAAAATAGTTTCTGCTGTAATTTTTTTTTCAGATAAAATTGGATTACCAATATTTCCTGTAAGTCTTACATCTTTTTTTTGATTTTTTAAAATTTCGAACAGCAGCTTTGATGTGGTTGATTTCCCATTCGTACCAGTAATGGTGATGTTTCTATTCTTATGATAGTGACTATAAAAAATATCTAAATCAGTAATCACTTTTTTATAATTTTTTTTAAGAAAATTTTTGATATTGCATTTGTTAATATTTATGCCTGGACTAATTACTATGTAATCAAAATTTATTTTATTTATATTTTTTAATTTAATTGGTAACTTTTTTATTTTTTTATGTTTGATGATTGTTTTAAAATCATCATATAAATAAACATCATTATTTTTTTTTAAAAAAAAATAACTAGAAAGTCCACTTTTTCCCAGTCCATAAATTAGGATTTTTTTACTAATAAAAATATTTTTATTTACCATTATCTGAATTTTAGAGTCGCTAACCCTATCATCTCTAGAACTATTGAAATAATCCAGAATCTAATTACAACTGTTGATTCAGCCCATCCTTTTTTTTCAAAATGATGATGTATAGGTGCCATTTTAAAAATTCTCTTTCCAGTTAATTTATATGAAATGACCTGAACAATCACTGAGCTTGCTTCTAATACAAAAAGCCCACCTGTGATTGCTAAAACTATTTCATGTTTGGTGATTATGCCAATCGCACCTAGTGAGCTGCCAAGTGCAAGGGAACCTGTATCTCCCATAAAAATTTTTGCAGGTGGTGCATTAAACCATAAAAAACCAAGACAAGCTCCTATTATTGAACCGCAAAATACTGAAACTTCACCAACTCCATTAATATACGGGATCTGAAGATATTCAGAAAAAACTATATTACCTGTTACATAACTAATAAATGCAAAACAGGCAGCTACAAGTATCACCGGTACAGTTGCAAGTCCATCAAGGCCATCAGTTAAATTTACAGCATTTGAAGAGCCCACAATAATAAAAACAGAAAAAGGAACAAAAAACCAACCGAGATTAATTATTAAGTTTTTAAAAAACGGGAAGTACAAATTTTTAAGTTCAGGAGAATCTAAAAAATAACTTAATAATAGTATTCCTATTGTTGCAATTAATATTTGTGAAATAATCTTAAATTTAAAAGAAACACCAGATGAATTTTTAAATCTAATTTTTTTGTAATCGTCATAAGCTCCCAATATGCCATAACTTCCCACGATATAAATCAAAAACCAAATATAAATACTTGTTAAATCTCCCCATAACATAATACCAAAAAAAACACCCATTAAAATCAGTAAACCTCCCATTGTTGGAGTGTTTATTTTTTTTATTATATGGTCAGTTGGTCCATCCTCTCTAATAGGGTCTAAAATTTGCTTAGCAGAGAAAAGTTTAATAAACGGTGTTCCTATCAAAAAAACAATAAGCAATGAAGTGAACATTGCCAATCCTGTTCTTACCGTTAAATATTTAAAAACATTCAAAAATGTGAACGTATCAATGAAATTTAGTACTAGATTATAGAGCATTAATTTTTCCTATTTTTAAGTTGTTGGCTAATTTATAAAGTCCTGTAGAATTTGACCCTTTAATCATTAGATAATCATTATTATTTATATTGTTTTTAATCAAATCAATTATTTGAGAGGTTTTTTTTAAAATTAAACCTTTTTTTTTTTCTTGGATATTTTTATATATTTCTTTTACATATTTTCCATAAACATTCACATTATTTATAGAGCTAGAATTAATTACCGAGCTCATATCGGTATGTAATTTTTTTGAATACTTGCCTAGTTCAAGCATATCACCTAAAATTAAATGTTTTTTGTTATTTTTAATTTTTATATTATCAAAATTTTTAATTGCAGAAGTAAGAGATAATGGATTTGAATTATAACTTTCATCAATTAAAAATATTTTTTTCTTATTTACACTTATTTTTGAAATATCACCTCTTCCTTCAGGTATTATAAAATTATTAAAAATATTTTTATTCACACGGTGGATATTTTTAAAAATTGAAATAACAGTTACTGCTGCAAGAAAATTTTTTATACTATTTTCAAAATTTGAAGAAATAAAAAAATTCTTTTTTGTTTTGTTAATAATAATATTAGCCTTAAATTTTTTTCCTATTTTTTTTATATAGTTCAATCTTACATTTGTGTTTTTTTTTTTCATACTAAAAGAGTAAATTTTTAATTTTTTATGTTGAGCAATTTTTTTATGTAAATTGTAAAACTTATCATCTGCATTTAGAACTAAACTACCTTCTTTTTTAATGTTTTTAATTATTTCAGCTTTAGCTAATGCAATTTGTTTTATGTTTTTAAAGTTTTTAGCATGCGCATATGAAATATTTGTAATAACTCCTACATCAGGTTTTATTATTTTTGTTAAAGTGTCTATCTCTCCTTTTTTATCCATTCCAACTTCAAAAATGCCAAATTCATCATTTTGTTTTATATTAAATAGACTCAGCGGGACACCAAATTTATTATTAAATGATTTAAACGAATATGTTGTTCTACTAAATTCACTAAAACTTTTCCCTAGCAATTCTTTTAGAGAAGTTTTTCCACAACTACCAGTTATTGCAATAATTTTTGCTGAAGAATTATCTCTTATTATTGAAGATGTTTTTGTTAAAAAATTCAAAGTGTTCTTAACTTTTATTTGATTAATTTTTTTTTCTTTATTGTTAATTTTGTTTACGACGGCTAATGAAGCTCCTTTTTTAAAAGCCTCTTTCACAAATAAATTTCCATCTTTTTTTTTTCCTTTAATTGCAAAAAAAATATCATTTCTTTTAATTTTCTTGGAATTAATTGATGCTTTTCTTATTTTAGTTTTTGATGAGTGGTAACTTTGTTTGCTTTCTTCTTTTAAGATATTAATTTTTATATTTTTTGATAAATATTTATTTTTTATTTTTATTATTTTTAAAATACAATTTCTATCTGAAAAAATTTTTTTTGAACGTCCATAGTCTTGAATATTTTCATGGCCTTTTCCAGCAACAACCAAAATTTCACCCGTACGTAAATTTATAATTGCTTCTCTAATGGCTTTTTCTCTACTTGGTATTTCTTTAAGTTTTGATTTATTTATTTTTTTCTTGATCTCTGATCTTATCTTTTTAGGGTTTTCTCTTCTTGGATTATCGTCTGTTAAATAAATTTTGTTACAATAATCATTTACAATTTTCCCCATTATTGGCCTTTTAAATTTATCTCTTTCTCCACCACAACCAAAAACTATAGAAATTTTTTTATCTTTAAATTGATCTTTAAGATTTTGTAGACAAATTTTTAGCGCATCTGGTGTATGAGCATAATCTAGAATTACATGTGATTTATTTTTAATTTTACCTATATTTTCTAACCTGCCATTGACTGGTTTTATTTTATTAATTGCACTTACAATTTTTTTAAATTTTAACCCACTTTTCTTTGCTGCAATCATTGACATTAAAATATTTTTAATTTGGATTTTTCCTATTAAATTTACTTTAAAATTATAGAGGCGATTTTTATATTTTATAGTAACTAATTGATATTTGTCTGAATATTTATGGGATGTTATATGTAGGCTACTTTTGTTATTTGATATTGTACTTAAATTTAATTCTTTTTTTAAAGTTATATTTTTAATTTTTTTATATTCCGGAATTTCTATATCAGTAATTACATTTGATCCTTTTTTTATTAATTTTTTAAATAAATATAATTTTGAATTTAAATAATTTATAAAATTTTTGTGATAATCTAAATGATCATGTGATAAGTTTGTAAAAACACCAGTTTCAAATTGTAAACCATCTAATCTATGTTGTGTAAGACCATGACTTGAAGCTTCTAATATTACATTATTTACATTTTTTTTTTTTAATTTTGACAAATGATATCCAAGTTTTATTGGGTCTAATGTTGTATTTAGTGTTTTCAAGTTATTTGATGTTGTTTTTATACCTAATGTTCCGATTGAAGCTACTTTCTTTCTATTTAACTTTAAAATTTGAAAATAAAATTCTGCAACTGATGATTTTCCATTAGTGCCCGTCACTGCAATCAAATTTTTGGGTTTATGTTTAAACACTTTAAAAGCTGTTTCAGCTAATAATTTTCTAACATTTTTTGTTTTTATAAAAAGTATATCATTTTTCATGCCCTGAAATTTTTGATTTGATATAATTATTTTTGCTCCTTTTTTTATTGCGTCATCAATGTATTTATTTCCATCAATCTCAACTCCTTTTATTGCAAAAAAAATATTGTTCTTTTTGCAGTTTGAGCTATTAAAACTTAACCCAGAAAAAAAATGACTTTTATATTTAGGGTTGATTTTTTTAATGTAATTACCAATTAGCATGAGTTAATTAATTTCTATATATTTTGTGGCTAAAATAGGCCCAATTTTTTCTATAATTTGGCCTGCGACCTCCACAGAAGTCCATCCTGCTGTATTGTATGGTGATCCCTTATAACCTCCCTTTTTGTTTCTATATTTGTAATAATAATCTTTTGATGTTTTTGGAGCTTCTAAAACAATTATTAAAACATATTTTGGTTTTTCTACTGGAAAAATCCCAACAAAAGTATTTATTTTAATTTTTGAATACCCCCCATTTTTTGATGGTTGTTGTGCAGTTCCCGTTTTTCCTCCAACCTCATACCCTTTAACATCAGCTAGTCCGGCTGTTCCATCTTTTGTTGATACAATTTTTCTTAAAATTAAATTCATTTTTTTAGAAATACCTTCTTTTAAAATTCTTTTTTTTGTTTTTTTTTTGTTCAAATCATTTTTAATCAAAGTTGGTTTAATATCATAACCACCATTAGATATAATTGAATATGCTTTCGCTAATTGTAAGGACGTTGTATTTATTCCATGTCCAAACGAAACAGTTTCTAATTTACACCCCTCGTGCCACTCAATTAAAGATGGTCTTCCTACTTCTTCAATATCAAAATCTATTTTTTCTAAAATTCCAATATTCTTTAAAAAAAATTTATGTTTTTCTACTCCTATTTTTCTTGCGATTCTAACTGATCCGACATTTCCTGATCTAATTAAAATCTCTTCAGCTGTTAAATCTGATGGCATTTTTTCGTCATATTCTCTGATAATTTGGTTGTCGCCACAATTTATTGATTTTTTTGAATCTAAAAATTCTGTATCTGTCGCAATGACATTTTCATTTAATCCAGAAGCAATAGTAAAAGTTTTAAAAACTGAGCCAAATTCATAAAGGCCTTTTGTTGCTCTGTTTATATATTTTATATCTTTTAAATTTTTTCTTTTATTAATATTAAAATCTGGCAATGAAACCATAGATAATATTTCTCCATTGTTAACATTCATGAGAATTCCAGCACTTCCTATATTTCTAAAAATTTCTTGAAATTTTATAAGTTCTTCTCTAATTAAAAATTGAATATCTGTATCTACAGTTAGTTTTAATGGTTCTTTTCTAGTTTTTAACTCATAGTCAAAAAATTTTTCAATTCCAGATATTCCATTATTTTCATTATCTATCTGACCAATTATATGGCTAAATAGATTCTCTTGAGGATATAATCTGGTTATTTGTTCTTCAAATTTTATAGCCTTATCTCCAAGGAGACGAAGCTTTTCAATGTCACCCTGGGTAAAATTTTCATTTAAACGAAAATATTTTTTTTTTTTTATTCTTTTTTTAAATTCTTTAAAGTCTTTATTGGGAAATATTGCTTGTAATGTTATTAAAAGTTTTTTTTTATTAATAACTAAATTCGGATTAATTCCAACTCTTTGTGTATTAACCGCTTTAGCTATAAAATTCCCATTATTATCTAATATATCAACTCTATAATTTTTTTTTATTGGTAAAAACTTTTCTATCTTAATTTTTGAGTTTAATGACCCCAGATAAAAAACTTTAAGAGAAAATATTATACAAATTATAAAAAATATAAAAAATATAAATGCTATTCTATTAAAAGTAATATTTAAATTTGTTTTTTTTTTCTTATAAAAAAACTCATTTTCATAGTTTTCTAAAACTAATCTTTCATGATTATCATTATTCATTGTCACTTTTTTTTTTATTAAAGTTTGAAATTATTAATTGATTTTTATAAAGATTTATTTGTTTAATTTCATTGATATCTAAATAAATCAATTCATTTTCAAAATACTTAGATTGATAATGCATTAATTTTTGAGGTGTAGTTAAAAAATTATAATCCAAAAGAACTAGTTCAAATTTATCTTTTAAAACCCTTACATTTTCTTTGGTATTAAACATCTTATTCTCTAGTTTCTTAGTAGAATTTTTTGTTATTGTTGTAATGGCTATCAAAAAAAGGATAGAAAATATTAAAAATATTTTTTTCATAATTTTTCTGAATAATTTTCAATATCAATTAAGTATTTAAATTTATCAAAAATATCAGTTTCAAAATCATAAAAATTATTTTGTTTAATAGCGTATCTTAATTTAGCAGATCTTGAAGGTGGGTTATCGTTAATCTCTTTAATTGTTGGTGTTACAGGTTTTTTATTTATTAATTTTAACAAATTAACTTTCTCTTTTATTTTTGGCATGTATCTAGAGACACTTTTAGACTCGGATAAACTTTTAAAAAAATATTTTACAATTTTGTCTTCTAAAGAATGAAAACTTACCACTACAATAATTCCATTTTTTTTAACAATTTTGGTTGTATTAATGAGTCCATAAATTAATTCACTAATTTCTTTGTTTACAAAAATTCTTAATGCTTGAAAAACTTTTGTGGCACTATGAATTTTGAAATTTTTTTTTCTCTTTGTGGATACTATAATTTTTACTAACTCTTCAGTAGTGATATTTTTAATTTTTCTTTCTTTTACGATCTTATAGGCAATTCTTTTGCTTTCTTTTTCTTCCCCAAAAAATTTGAATATTTTTACTAGTTCTCCTTCTTCTAATTTATTTATCACATCCTTTGCTGAAAATTCATTTAAGCCCATTCTCATATTTAAATCTCCAGTATCATTAAACGAAAGTCCTTTTTTAGGATTCTTAATTTGTTCATATGAATATCCAAGGTCAAATATAGCTCCTTTTATATCTTCATCCTTAACTTTTAGATTGTTAATTTGACTAAATTTTATATTTTTAAATATAAGTCTATTTTTAAATTTATTTTTAATTTCTAAAAATTTTTTTAAAGAGTTTTCGTCTCTATCAATAGCTATAATTTTTGAATTAGAATTTTCTAAAATTTTTTTTGTATACCCACCTTGACCAAAGGTACAGTCTATAAATGTGCCACCATATTGAGGGGTAATAATACTAATTATTTCATTTAGCAATACCGGATAATGCTTCTTTTTTTCTGGTATTATGGTGGCTATCATTTATTTTTTCGAAGACCATTAGTTTTTTTGTCTTCTTAAAAATGCTGGAATTTCCAAATCATCTTCATCTGATTTTTCATCATTGTTATCAGATACTTCTTCAATCAAACTATCATTTTCAGAATTAAAAAGATTTGGAGATTCATTTTCAATTCCAAAATTTTCTAAACCATTTGCTGGTTGCTCTGTTTCATTTGAAGAATCAAGTTCCTTCTCTATGAATGATTGCTCATATGTACTAATTGCATCGTCTTCATTAAAACTTTCAATTTTATTTTTTTGATTATTTAACAGTTCTTCATTATATTCATTGTTGGTGTTTTGTATTGATGAAGATACAGTAGAATTAGCAGTTTCTGTTAACACTTCATTCTCAAGTTTTAATGCGTTTGCACCATTAGTTATTGAGTTGGAATTTGTGGTTGAAAAGTTAAATGTTTGACTGGAGCCTGTATTAGAAAAATTAGAATAACCAGGATTTCTATTTTGAATTCTATGAACCATATTGATTACTGACTTTGCTTCTGGCTGTTGTCCATCAAGAGACGTTGCTACAATTGAAACTCTAATTTTACCATCAAGAGTCTCATCTGTTATTGCACCTATAATTACTTCTGCTTCAGAATCAACTTCAGCTCTTATTTTATTTACTACTTCATCAACTTCAAAAAGTTTTAGATCTTGTCCTCCGGTAATATTAACTAGTAAACCTTTGGCTCCTTTTAAAGTATAATCATCTATCAATGGATTACTAATTGCCATTTCTGCAGCTTTCATAGCTCTTCCTTCTCCTTCTGCTTCACCAGTACCCATCATGGCTTTACCCATTGAGGCCATTACAGTTTCAACGTCAGCAAAATCTAAATTAATTATACCTGGTCTAACCATTAAGTCGGTTACGCTTTGAACACCATGCATCAATACATTGTTTGACAAATTAAATGACTCTTGAAATGTTGTTTGTTCATTTGCAATTTTAAACAAATTTTGATTTGGTATCACAATGATTGTGTCAACATGTTTTCTTAGTTCTTCTAACCCTTGTTGGGCTCTTCTCATTCTTGAAGGACCTTCGTATAAGAAGGGTAATGTTACAACGCCAACTGTTAAAATATTTAATTCCTTAGCAGCTCTTGCAATAACATGTGCTGCACCTGTTCCTGTTCCACCACCCATTCCGGCAGCAATAAAAACCATATTTGCACCTTGTAAACAATTTATAATTTCATTTAAAGACTCGTCTGCTGAAGCCTGGCCAATATCAAGTTTTGCACCTGCTCCCAAACCCTTTGTTGTATTTATACCAATTTGAATTTTGGCTTTAGCCTTGCTAAGTTTTAAATCTTGTGCATCTGTATTAACAGCTATGAACTCTACACCTTGTAAGTTATTATCAATCATTTCATTAATTGCATTTCCCCCTGCTCCTCCAACTCCTAAAACTAATATTCTTGGTTGTAACTCTTTTATCTCTGGTGCTCTAAAGTTAATTGTCATTTTTATTTCCCCTCATTGTTATTAAAAGATTTTTCCCATTTAAGGCTTGCTCGATTTAGATGGGCTTTTTTTCTTGCGTTTACCTTAAATTTTTCAAATGCTTTTGGTTCCCATATTTGAAATGTTTTGCCTTGACCAACAAACAACATACTATTTTTAATTTTTGCATGTTTTAATAATTTTGTTGAAAGCGAAATTCTACCTTCACTATCAAATTGTAAATTCATACTTTCAGATAAAATTGATGTTGCAAAAAAATCTCTTTTTTCTTCAAATGGATTTAAAGAGTCTATGCTTGCTGAAAGTTTTTCAATTCTGTCCTGTGAACAGGCTTCAATAGATTGATTATTAAATGATGGATAACAAACAACACCATTATATCCTAAATTTGAAAGATGAGACCTAAAACTAGCTGGCACTGACACCCTTCCCTTTTTGTCTATTCTGTTCTCGTAAGTAGATAAAAACATATTTTTTATATCTCATAAATTCCTTATTTGGGAATATATGGGATAATATGGGTATTTTACCCTATAGTCAATATGTTCATTTTAAGTAATTTTTCACTATTTAATCTAATATCTTAATAACAATGCTGATTACTAATTCAACAAATAGATATTCTGTTAATACACTTTAAAAATGAAAAAATAGAACAGAGCAGATTCAATTGTGAATCAAAACATGAACATTCAAGATTAAATAGATTTAATATGTGGATAAGTTTGCCAGATAAATTATAAGCCGGGTTCTGTCATTTAAACTTATCATTTGTCTAGGCTTAAGATCACTCTTAAGCTCAAGCAACTAACCCTGATGACTAGCCAAAGACGGCTTTTAGTTTTTCAACAATGTCACCTCTACTTAGTCTTGCTCCCAGTGGGGTTT
>Ga0114997_10004957_pt1 | contig 10249 bp, 9 predicted proteins | sample ArcticOcean_MG_C_2_FD_87045 | JGI IMG/M metagenome (GOLD analysis project Ga0114997, IMG submission 87045) | Marine microbial communities from western Arctic Ocean - ArcticOcean_MG_CB4_136 | ecosystem: Environmental > Aquatic > Marine > Oceanic | place: Arctic Ocean: Canada Basin | collected... | reverse complement strand
TGTGGTTTGGGCTTCTCAAAATATTGATCCAAAATATACAAATCCAGAATTAACTACATCAGAACCTTATGTTATGGGTTCTCATGCTACATGTTCAGGGGCTTGGGTCAGCGGACCTGAAGATTTATCCCCTCCAGAATATTTTTGGGGTTATAACAGAATGTTAACAGTAGACGGTTTATTTGGTGCTGGAGATACCGTAGGCGGCAGTGCTCATAAATTTTCATCAGGTTCTTTCACCGAGGGTCGTTTAGCAGCTAAAGCAGCAGTCAAATATATAGAGGACAAAAAAGCAGAAGGAATAAAGGTTAGTGATAAACAATGTTTAGATCTTAAAGAAGTAATTTACAAGCCACTTGAAAATTACACAGTAGGAAGAAACGAGATTACTGGAGGAACCGTTTCACCAAGTTATATTTCACCCATACAGGGATTACAAAGATTACAAAGAATTATGGATGAGTATGTTGGGGGCATTGCAACTAACTATATGACTAATGAAAACATGTTAAATAGGGGATTAGAATTATTAAATTGGTTAGAAGAAGATCTAGAAAATGTAGGAGCCGAAGACTACCATCAACTCATGAGAGCTTGGGAGCTAAAACACAGAACAGTCACTTCACAATGCGTTACTGAACATACAAAATTTCGTACAGAAACTCGTTGGCCAGGTTATTATTACAGAGGAGATTATTTAAAATTAGATGATGAAAATTGGCATTGTTTGACTGTATCTAGAAGAGACCCAAAAACCAAAAAGTTTACAATGGAGAAGGTACCAGTGTACCACATAGTAGACGAGAAGAAGGAAAAGAAAGCTTCTTAAAGACCAATGAAGCTATTAGCCAAATCAGACAAGGAAGTAGAAGATATTGCTAAGCCTATTTGGAACAATCTAGTAAAATCATCAAATATTAAAGACTACGGAGGTTTTACTAAAGACTTCTCATCCCAAATGCTTTATGGCGCTAACGAAGTGGAACTCGGTAAACAATGGGCAAATAATAAATTACTAACCAGTTTAGCTGAAAAATATGACTTTTTAGGCTGCATAAGAAGAGATCAATTTATTACAGTTCTTTACAAACAAACAAGCAATACCTTACCAGGTGAATTTTTAGGACGCTTGGTGTTAGGGCTAGAAGATAATGCAGTAAAAGTTTTTGGTGCAACTATTTACTAATTTTTTAATATTGTTTTGTAAAACGAATAATTTATGATATTAAAAAATGCATGCACCTAATTAATTTTAAAAATTTGACTAAAATTCACAATTTTTTATCAATTAAAACAGCACTCAATATAGGTCTTTTAATATTTTGGTGTGTCATTATTGTGGGAACTTTTAAAGAGTTTATTTAAGATTTTTTCTAAAAATCTTCATTATTCATTGACATAATATCTTTAGAAGAATATTTAAGTGTATATGGAAATTTATCTTCCTATTGTACAAGTTTCTATTAATATTTTTTTATTGCTCTTCTTAAGTTTAATTGTAGGAATACTTTCTGGCATTTTTGGAGTTGGTGGAGGATTTTTAATGACTCCATTTTTAATTTTTATGGGTATACCTCCAGCTTACGCAGTTCCAAATGAGGTAAACAATATATTAGCTACATCAGTTTCTGGTTCTTTAACTCATTATTTTAAAAAAACATTAGACTACAAAATGGGTTCAATGATTGTTGTTGGAGGTATTTTTGGAACTCTTATAGGCATAACTACATTTACATATTTTTCAGAGATTGGAAAAATTAGCTTAATTATATCTTTGCTTTATATGTATTTATTAGCAATTGTTGGTACTTTAATGATCATAGAAGGCCTTAAAGAAGTTGATCAAGCAAGAAAAAAAATAAAAATTAGAAAGAAACTACATCAACATAACTGGCTGCATGGATTGCCCTTTAGGATGAGATTCCCTAAATCAAAATTATATGAAAGTGCGCTAACACCAATTCTATTAGGATTAATTGTTGGTTTTGTTGCTGCGATGATGGGCATTGGTGGAGCCTTCTTGATGGTTCCAGCAATGATATATATTGTCGGTATGCCAATTAAATTAATTCCAGGAACTTCTTTATTTGTAACAATTTTTATAAGTGCAATTGTTACAATTTTACATGCATTTAATTATGGTTCTATTGATTTAACTTTAGTCATACCACTTATACTTGGTTCAATCTTAGGTGTTCAGCTTGGACAGAAGTTTGGCCAGTACTTGGACAGCTCACATTTAAAATCACTGTTTGCAATGTTACTCTGTACAGTTGCTATAGCTATTGCTTATGACTCTTTTTTTAAAGATAAATCTAATGAAATTGTTAATACAACAATATTAAATTCTGACCTAAATTCATTTGCGCAATTTACTTTAAATTTTTCAAATACCTCTCCGGTTTTGTATGGAGCTTTTGCTATAGTTCTCGCAATAGTTCTTGGGGCTTTTACTGCGGGTATAAGAAAAATTGTTAGTGATTTTAGAAAAAAAAAATTAGAGGATGTTAAAGTAACAAAATAATTTCCTCAAAAAACTTCATATAAATAATACTAACAACACCAACAGTTGTAGCGGCTATTAACCCAACTACAAAAGGTTTATAACCCATTGATTTCAATTCCGATAAATTTGTAGACATACCAACAGCAGCCATTGCCATCGACAAACAAATTTTTGCAGTGTCTTTTGTATAATTTATAAAACTATTCCAAGTGTTGCCATTGTAGCTTTGCATTTCAACCATTTGATCTCCAATATTTCTGATAAAAATCATCGCTATAAACCCTAGAACAAAATAGGGGAAAATCTTTATAATTGAAATTTTTGAAGAACTAACGTTCCCTCTATTATATAAATAACCAAATAAAGGTATCATTATAACTAAAAAAGAGTTTCTTATTAACTTAGTAACAGTTGCAATGTTAAGTGTTTCAGGACTATTGAACTGTTGATCGTATATAAGGCCGGCAGCAGCAACTTGTGATGTTTCATGTATAGCTGTTCCTAAAAAAAGACCTGCATACAAAGAGTTTCCTTCAAAATATAAATTTGCAAAGTATGGGTAGACAAGCATCGTAAATACACCGAATAAAGTAATGTTAGCTATAGCATAAGTTACTTCACCCTTTTTAGCATTGATAACCGGTGCAGTTGCTACTATTGCAGTAGCTCCACAAACGCTTGTACCAATCGCAATTAGATAGGACATCTTTGATGAAATTTGAAATTTTTTAATTAAAATCTTAATTATTAATAAAACACTAGTAATACATACAAGAATTAGAGGGACAGCAATTGTTCCAAACTTAATAAACTCTTCAAAGCTTAGTCTAATACCCAAACAAATAATTCCAAATTTCAAAATGTATTGTTGTGTAAATGCTAAACCAATTTGAAAACCTGGTCTAGGAATGAAAGCGTTGCTCATTATAATTCCAATTAAAATGGCTATCATAACAGTTGATATAGGACTTTTTTCCATACCTAATAATTCTATGCCAATAATATTATTTATACCGTCTGCAAGCAAATAAAGTATAAGTGCTAAAATTATGCCGGGTAAGTAAGAAACTATTTTCCTAATTTCAATCATGGACTTTGGGTATCTCTAATTTGAGTCTATTAAAAATGCTTTTAAGTCGCATTTTTAATACCTTAAATAAAATTATTTCCTTTCATATTTTTGTTTTGAGGGAATAACACCCCTTACTCCTCCTCTGGGATCTTCTACGTCACCACTTCTTCTTGGTATTAAGTGCACATGACAATGCATAATTGATTGCCCAGCATCCTTACCAATATTTACACCAACATTAAACCCGGTAATTTTATTATCTAAATTTAAAAGTGTTTTTTTTTGAGATTTTAATATGTCACTTAGATCTCTTAATTCATCACTGTTAAGATCAAAAAAACTTTCAACATGCCTATTAGTAATTATTAAAGTGTGATGTTTAGTGACAGGGTAAATAGTATCTCTAATTAAAAAAAAGTAATTTGAAAAAAAAATTATATCGCAATTTTTTTTGAGGCAAAAAACGCAGTTCTTATCATTTAACATCAAGCACTTCTGTAAAGCTTAGTCATGACAAATTCTTTATGACCTAAACTTTCAGCACAAGTTAATCTACCATTTGCCACCTTGATAGTAGATTTAATTAGTTCATCTCCAGCTTGATCCAAGTTCATTTCTCTAGAAAGTATCTTTGATACATCACAATCAATATGTTCACTCATACTTCTAGCAGTTAAGGGATTTGCGGTTAATTTAATAACAGGCTCAATAGGATTTCCTACAATATTTCCTTGTCCAGTAGGGAACAAATGTATATTAAAACCACCAGCTGCTTGCAGAGTTATACATTCAGCTGCTGCTGATGACGTGTCCATAAAATACAATCCTTTGCCTTTTTTTGGTTCTTCAGCTGGCTCGAGCACATCAATAAATTTTAGGTTTCCAATTTTTTGGAAATTACCAAAAGCTTTTTCTTCTATTGTCGTCAGCCCTCCAGCTATATTACCAGCTGTTGGTTGACTTTCAGAAAGATCGTCTGTTGCTTCTTTTAAAATAAAATCATTATATGAATTCCAAGTTTTCATAAATTTTTCTTTAGCCTCAGGTGTTGCCCCTCTTGTCGCGCAAACTGTTTCGGCTCCCGTAAGTTCTGATGTTTCACCAAAGCATAGATGAACTCCTAAAGGTTCTAATTTTTCCATCAAATTACCTACTGTAGGATTTGACGCCAAACCTGACGTAGTATCTGACTCACCACATTTAACTGAAATCCATAAATCACTCATTGGACATTCTTCTCTTTGCTTTTCGGAAGCCCATTGAGAAAATTCTTGAGCTTTTTTTGAAGCTTTCATTATAGTACCAATATCTCCAGTACGTTCTATGTGAAATCCTTCAACAGGTTTTCCAGTTTTTGCAATCTCGTCGACTATTCTCTTTGTCCACTTTGGTTCAATTCCAACAACTATTACAGCTGCAACATTTGGATTCTTTCCTGTTCCGATCATTGTTCTGAAATGTAATTCTAAGTCTGCACCAAATTGAAGTCTTCCATAAGAATGTGGAAGAGCAATTGTTCCTTTAATATTGTTGGCAACTGATTCCGCACATGCATTTGAAATATCGTCCACTGGTAAAATGATTACGTGGTTTCTTGTGCCAGCTCTACCGTTTTCTCTTTTATAACCTAAAAAACTTTTTGGAATTTCCATAATATATTACCATTTTTTTGTTTTAACGTTATGAACATGTACATGATCACCTTTTTTGATAGGTTTAACAACTTTGCCAATGTCATGACCGTATTTTAGGATAGTATCACCTTCTTTTAGATCTTGAAGTGCAATTTTATGACCTAATGGGATTTCAGCAACGGAACTAACTTTAACTGTTTTGTCATTTTCCATGATCCAAGCGCTACAATTTTGGCCTTTTTTTGTAGTTTCTATTACAACCACCGCTACATTATCTTTTTCATCGTGAATGATTAGATCGGTCTGTGACATAAAATATATACTGGATATAACCTATATTTTGATATATTGGAAGAAAGTTTTTAAATTAAATCACGGAGTAAATTATGGCTAAAATGACCACAGAGGAAGCTTTTGTAAAAGTTTTACAAATGCACGGTATCGAACACGCTTACGGAATAATAGGATCTGCATTCATGGCAATTTCAGATATCTTTGGTAAAGCTGGAATCACTTTTTGGGATGTGGCACATGAAACTAACGGTGGTTTAATTGCTGACGGTTACACAAGAGCGACAGGTAAAATGTCGATGGTTATTGCTCAAAATGGTCCTGGTATAACTGGACTTGTTACACCAATTAAAACTGCATACTGGAATCATACTCCTTTATTATTAGTTACACCTCAAGCGGCAAATAAAACAATGGGCCAAGGTGGTTTTCAAGAAGTAGAGCAAATGAATTTATTTAAAGACATGGTTTGTTATCAAGAAGAGGTTAGGGATCCATCTAGAATGGCAGAAGTTTTAAATCGAGTTATAGAAAAAGCAATCAGAGGATCAGCGCCTGCACAAATTAACGTTCCAAGAGATTACTGGACACAAGTTATAGACATAGATTTGCCTCCAATTGTAAGACTTGAGAGACAATCAGGTGGAACTGAAGCAATTAGTAAAGCAGCTGATTTATTATCGAATGCAAAATTTCCTGTAATTTTGTCAGGTGCAGGTGTCGTTATTGGTGGCGCTATTAACGATTGTGTTAAATTAGCTGAGAAATTAGATTCTCCTGTATGCTCTGGCTATCAACACAACGATAGTTTTCCTGGAAGTCATCCTCTAGCAGTCGGACCACTTGGTTATAATGGTTCAAAAGCTGCTATGGAATTGATTTCAAAGGCAGATGTAGTTCTGGCACTTGGCACAAGACTCAATCCATTTTCAACTTTACCTGGCTATGGAATTGATTATTGGCCAAAAGATGCAAAAATAATTCAAGTTGACATGAACTCAGATAGAATAGGTTTAACAAAAAAAGTTTCTATTGCTATTTGCGGAGATGCAAAAATGGTTTCACAACAACTTTTGGCTAAACTATCTTCAAAAGCAGGTGATAACGATAGGCAGAAAAGAAAAGATTTAATTCACCAAACTAAATCAGCTTGGTTGCAAAAACTATCCAGTTTAGATCATGAAGATGATGACGAAGGTACTGTATGGAACAAAGAAGCTAGAGAGAGAGACAAAGACAGAATGTCACCAAGGCAAGCATGGAGAGCAATACAAGCCGGAATGCCAGATGATGTTATTATTTCTAGCGACATAGGTAACAATTGTGCGATTGGCAATGCCTACCCTACGTTTGAAAAAGGAAGAAAGTATTTAGCGCCAGGTTTATTTGGCCCTTGTGGCTATGGTTTCCCAGCTATACTGGGTGCCAAAATAGGTTGCCCAGAGACGCCTGTCATAGGTTTTGCGGGAGATGGTGCTTTTGGTATAAGCATGAATGAAATGAGCTCATGTGCACGAAAAGAATGGCCAGCGATTACAATGGTTATTTTTAGAAATTATCAATGGGGTGCTGAAAAAAGAAATTCAATTTTATGGTTCGACGACAATTTTGTTGGTACAGAACTTGACCCTGAATTAAGTTATGCAAAAGTAGCAGATGCTTGCGGCTTAAAAGGTGTCACTGCAAAAACAATGAGTGAAACGACTAAAGCAATCAAGCAATCTTGTGAAGATCAGAAAAAAGGTATCACTACTTTTATTGAAGTTATTTTAAATCAAGAGTTAGGAGAACCCTTTAGAAGAGATGCCATGAAAAAACCTGTTGAAGTTGCTGGTATTAAAAAAGAGGATATGAAACCTCAAAAAGCTCTTAATTAAAAATTTTGAATAAAAATAAAAATGAAACTGAAGTAATTGCTAAATATATTCTTGAAAAAAAGTTTTAAAATTTTTAAATAATTTATGTACGAAAATTTTGGTCAATATATTTTTGGTAAATGGAAAAAATCATCTGACGGTGGAACGTATGATGTCATTAACCCTGCGACGGAAGAAATTTTAGGAAAAGCTTCTAAAGCAACCGAACAAGATGTTGAAGAAGCACTAAACTCTGCACAAAAAGGATTGATCGTATGGAGGAAAACTGCTCCTTGGGAAAGAGCAAAAATTATAAGAAAGATTGCTGATTTAATTAGAGATAAAAAAGAAATTCTTGCAAAGTGGTTAACTTTAGAGGTCGGCAAACCTGTAATCGAAGGCCTAGGTGAAGTGAACGGTGCAGCCGATATATTTGAGTGGAATGCTGAAGAAACAAAAAGAATTTATGGTCAAATTGTTGAAAGCAGATTTGAGAATACAAGAATGTTTGTTAATTATGAGCCAGTTGGTGTTGTTGCTGCCTTGGTACCATGGAATTTTCCTATTATTTTAGCTTCAAGAAAAATCTCTACTGCTTTAGCCGCAGGTTGCTCTGTAATATGTAAGCCTGATGTTATTACTCCAGGCTGTGTAATGGAACTCATAAATATCTTACATGAAGCAGGTGTTCCTCCTGGCGTTGTTAATTTATTATCTGGCGATCCAGCCAAAGTATCTCAACAATTAATTTCATCAAATATAATTAAAAAAGTTTCTATAACAGGATCAACAAGAGTTGGTAAATTAATTTTAAAACAGGCCGCTGATAAAGTACAGAGAGTTACAATGGAATTAAGTGGCCACTCACCATTTATCGTTTTTGACGATGTAGATATTAATAAAGTTACAGATATGGCTATAGCAGCTAAATTTAGGAATAATGGTCAGGTATGTATTTCACCAAACAGATTTTATATTCATGAGAATAAAAAAGATGAATTTACAAAATCATTAGTAGATAAAGTCTCTAAATTAAAAATCGGCAACGGAATGGATAAAGATACAATTCTAGGACCTCTAACCACAAGTAAGCGTTTGGCAGAAGTTGAAGATTTAGTTGAATTGACTAAGAAAGAAGGAGCAAGAGTTCTTTGTGGCGGAAAAAGACCAGCAGGTTTTAATAAAGGATACTTTTATGAGCCAACTATATTTGATAACGTCAAAGATAATTTTACCATAATGAAACAAGAACCATTTGGGCCAATAGTGCCAATATTAACATTTAAAGATAGAGATGAGGTAATAAGGAGAGCTAATGATAACGATTTAGGTTTAGCAAGTTATATTTATACCAATTCGATGGAAAATGCCCATAAAGTTTCCGAACAAATGGAAACTGGAACCTGCGCAGTAAATACATCAGCTGTAGCCTTTGCCGAAGTACCTTTTGGTGGAATGAAACAAACTGGCTATGGTCGAGAAGGTGGCTCAATGGCTATTAAGGATTATTTAAATATTAAATATGTCCACTTAGGTATAAATTATTAAATTAACTCTAAAATTTATCTAAAACTATTGTGCAATACAAAAGTTGGAATTATCATTGAATTAATAATATGAAATTCTATGTTTATATGCTCCACACTAAAAGTAAAAAAAATATTACATATGTTGGATATACAAATGATGTCAAAAAGAGATTAAAATTACATAATTCAAGTAAAGGTGCTAAATTTACAAGGGGCAGACAGTGGAAATTAATCTACAAAGAAGTTTTAGCGTCAAAAAGTGAAGCAATTTCTAGAGAATATTATATAAAGAAAAACAGAAACATAAGAAACAAAATTAAAAAATTATATATATGAAGATTTCCATATTACTGCCTTACAAAGAAAATTTTTCACCAGAATATCCAGGGGCCGTTTCTATCTTTGTTAATGACACTATCAAAGTAAGTAAATATAGAAAAAATATAACAGTTTATGGAAACACATCTTTTAAAACAAAATTTAATACTAATTATGTAAATATAGAATTAAAAAAAAAAGTTTTTGGTAGTCAGTCTAAGTCTTATGTTGAAAAATTTGTTAAACACGAAAGATTAAAACCATCTGAATTAATTGAAATTCACAATAGACCAAATTATTTGAAATACTTATCCGGAAAACTAAACACAAGAGTCTACACTTTATTTTTTCACAATGACCCTCTCACTATGGTGGGTTCAAAATCTACTGATGAAAGAAAATATTTACTAAAAATTTGCTACAGAATTGTTTTTAATAGCAATTGGTCTAAAAAAAGATTTTTAGAAAATATGGAAAATAAGTTTATTAACAGTGAAAAATTACAAGTTGTTTTCCAATCAACATCTAAGCCTGCTCACATTGAAATAAGTAATAAAGAAAATTGGATTACATTTGTAGGAAAATTAAATCGTGCTAAAGGTTATGATGTTTTCGGTAAGTCTGTAGTAAATATTTTAAATAAATATCCTGATTGGAAAGCTAAAATTGTGGGTGATGAAAGAAGAGAAGAAATAAATTTTCAACATAAGAATTTAGATAAATTAGGATTTTTAAAACATGATAAAGTCTTGGAAATATTTCGTAAATCTAGTATAGCTGTCGTTTGTTCTAGATGGGACGAACCATTTGGGCGAACTAGCCTTGAAGCAGCAGCCAATGGTTGTGCTGTAATTATAACTAATAAAGGGGGCTTGCCAGAGACAATTACTAACGGCATAATAATAAAAAATCTTTCAGTTCCAGCTTTAGAAAAAGAAATAAGAAATTTAATTATAAATAAAAAGAAAAGACTAGAATTACAAAAGTTATCTGCGGATAATTTTTATTTAACAAATAAATATGTTTCAAATTTAATTGATGAT
>Ga0114997_10004952_pt1 | contig 10259 bp, 7 predicted proteins | sample ArcticOcean_MG_C_2_FD_87045 | JGI IMG/M metagenome (GOLD analysis project Ga0114997, IMG submission 87045) | Marine microbial communities from western Arctic Ocean - ArcticOcean_MG_CB4_136 | ecosystem: Environmental > Aquatic > Marine > Oceanic | place: Arctic Ocean: Canada Basin | collected... | reverse complement strand
CACTCTTATCAAGAGAAGAAATATTTAAAGCAGATGATGAAGATCAGTATTATCGAGTACCAATGGATGGTCGCGATCTAAATTATAGTCAGTACACTAACCAAGGAGAGAGTAATATTTCTCTAGCCAAGGATTATAATTCCCATAATACTATTCGACTGGCAGTGCCAGATATCAAGAAACTTTTACTATCTTTAGACTTCATACAGGATTCTTTAAATGCTTAAAGTAATGACAGTGCTTGGAACTCGACCTGAAATTATCAGGTTGTCGAGAATTATTAATAAGCTTGATAAATATTCCGATCATACTTTAGTCCATACAGGGCAAAACTTTGATTATGAGCTTAATGAAGTTTTTTTTGAAGATTTAAATATTAGAAAGCCAGACTATTTTCTTCAATCTGCAAAATCGACTCCTGCTGAGACGATTGGTCATGTGATCATTGCCTGTGACGCAGTAATGGAATCCGTTGAGCCTGACGCTCTATTGATACTAGGAGACACTAATAGTTCACTGGTTGCCATTGCAGCTAAAAGACGAAAAATTCCTATTTTTCACATGGAAGCTGGCAATCGCTGCTTTGATTTTAATGTCCCTGAGGAGATTAACAGAAAAATTGTTGATCATATTTCTGACATTAATCTTACCTACAGTGAAATTGCAAGAGAGTACCTCCTCAGAGAGGGCTTGCCTCCAGACCAAATTATTAAGACGGGGAGTCCTCTAAAAGAAATCCTAGACCATAATGAGAAACAAATTTCTAATTCTAAGATATTAGATACTCTCAACCTTTCGGTGCAAGATTATTTTTTGGTAAGCTCTCATAGGGAAGAGAATGTGGATAATGAAAAAAATCTTACAAAACTAATTACCATTCTTAACTCTCTTGCTCAGAAGTATAAGAAACCAATTATTTTTTCAACTCATCCTAGGACAAAAAAGAGATTGAAAGCTCTTAATCTCAGCTTGGAGAAAGAAATTAAATTGTTAAAACCATTTGGTTTCTTTGATTATCTAAAATTACAAAAATCTGCTAAATGCGTTTTATCTGATAGTGGGACTATTACAGAAGAGTCATCAATTTTAAATTTTCCTGCACTAAATATCCGTGAATGCCATGAGCGACCAGAGGGTTTTGAAGAGGCTGCTGTAATGATGGTGGGGTTAAATGATGCAAGGGTTCTAGATGCCTTGGTAGTTCTAGAAGATCAGCCTCGGGGGGATGAGAGGCTGTTAAGGATGGTTGAAGACTATCAGCCGAACAATGTTTCTGACAAAGTTCTGCGAATCATATTAAGTTACACTGATTTTATAAATAGAGTGGTATGGAGGAAGGAATAAACAATAGGATACTTGTTGTATCCCAATACTTCTGGCCAGAAAACTTTCCTATCATCTATGATTTATGCAAAGACTTAGATTCCAAGGGCTATCAGATTACCGTATTGACTGGTTATCCCAATTATCCAGATGGGGAATTGAACTCTAAATTTAGAGCAAACCCTCTAGACTATTCATCGCTTGGCAATATTGAGATTATTCGTGTTCCAATATTCTTAAGAGGAAAATCTAATAAGCTGAAATTATTCATAAATTATTTAAGTTTTGTTATTTCTGCAACTTTTATAGGGGGATGGAAGATTAGAAACAAAGTGTTTGATTTTATATTTGTTTATGAGCCATCGCCAATCACCGTTTGCTTGCCTGCAATCGCATTTAAATACTCTCGTAAGATCCCATTGGTTCTTTGGGTTCAAGATTTATGGCCTGATAATTTAATTGCGATTAATGCTATTCACTCAAAGTTTATAATCAGATTAATAAAAAAATTAGTGTCTTTTATATATCGATCTTGCGACTTATTGCTGGCCCAATCTCAAGCATTTTGTGAGGAAATAGAAAAATATGAAGTAGACCCATCTAAGGTTAAGTATTTTCCAAATTTTTATAGTGAAATGAACCTAGTACCTCTTAACAATAATCCTTTAGAAGCTAGCTCGTTAAGTCAAAAGTTTAAGATATTATTTGCTGGAAATATTGGAGAAGCTCAAGACATGCCTTCAATCTTGGAGGCAGCTCAATTACTCAAGACAGAATCTATTGGTGCAATAGTAATCATTGCAGGTAATGGAAAAAAATTTCAATGGGTTAAAAATGAGATAGAGAAAAAAAATTTAAACAATCAAGTAAGATTGATCGGCCATTTCCCAATGGAATTTACCCCGGCATTATTTAATTCAGCAGATGCATTGCTAGTCTCTTTGAATAACAGCAAAGCCTTTAATAAAACCATCCCAGGCAAGATTCCATACTACTTAGCCTCATCAAAGCCTATCTTGGGAATGGTAAACGGGGAGACTGCTAGAATTATTAGAGATGCAAACTGTGGATTTGTTGCTGATGCAGGCAATACCCAAGCTTTAGTTCATAACATCAAAAAATTAATGAGCATGAGCGCCACTCAACCTGAAAGGCTCGGCATTAACGGGCTGCATTATGCCAAAAGAGAATTTCATAAGAAAAACTTAATTTCTAAATTTGAACTCTGGATTAAAGAGCTTTAGTTTTATAGCTAATATATAATTATAAAAACGCTATAAATACGATGATAGTGTCACATGAGAGTAAAAAAGTAGAGCAAAAGAATAATCTTTAAATTTTATGAAAATATTAATCACTGGCGCTGCTGGATTTATTGGCTTTCATCTATGTAAAGAATTCATTCTCAAAGGGCATGAGGTTGTTGGAGTTGATAATATCAATGACTATTATGACTCCTCGTTAAAGTATTCTCGTATAAGCCAGATTCCAGCTAAAAATTTTTCTTTTATCAAAGCTGATATTTCTTCCGCCAAAGACCTGGAAAGTATTTTTAAAGAGCATGATATTGATTATGTAGTTAATCTTGCGGCTCAGGCTGGAGTCAGGTATTCAATCTCTAATCCTCAAGCATATATCCAAAGTAATTTAGTTGGGTTTGGGAATATATTAGAGATGTGCAGAAACTATAAGGTTAAACATTTAATTTTTGCCTCAAGTAGTTCCATTTATGGATTGAATTCTACAATGCCTTTTTCTACGAACGATAGCGCGGATCATCCAGTTTCACTTTATGCAGCAACCAAAAAATCTAATGAATTAATGGCTCACTCTTATGCGCATCTATATGATCTCCCAGTAACAGGACTAAGGTTTTTTACCGTATATGGTCCATGGGGCAGACCAGACATGGCATATTTCTTATTTACAAAGGCCATTCTTGAGCAGCAACCAATTAAAGTATTTAACCAGGGCTTAATGAAGCGGGATTTCACATATATTGATGATATTATCTTTGGAATTACATCATTATTAGATCTCCCTCCCACAAAAAATCTAGATTGGAATTCCCTAGTCCCTGAGCTAGGCTCTTCTTCGGCACCATATGCCATTTATAATATTGGAAATAATCAGCCAGTTGAATTGAATGAATTTATTTCCGCTATCGAGTCTGCAGTTGGCAAAAAAGCTATTAGAGAATATTTACCAATGCAACCAGGTGATGTTAAAGAGACTTTTGCTGATATTAGCCCATTAAATCGCAAGATTGGGTTTAAGCCATCTACATCTATCCAAGAAGGCATGAAAAACTTTGTTCAATGGTATATCAGCCATTACTCATAGCAAATCAAACCTTTGCCTAATCAGAGGGCGCAAACTATAATTGTGCGGAAGATATTTCGCACCCTAAAAAAATGAAAAAAATTGCTGTTATCGGCGCAGGTTATGTTGGTTTTTCTTTGGCAGTTTTACTTGCCCAATTTAATAAAGTAATGGTACATGATATTAATTTGAGCAGAGTCAACCAAGTAAACAATAAGCAATCTACCATTGCTGATCAAGATATTGATAATTTTTTGGAAACCAAAGAGCTGGATATTAGAGCAACCATTAATTTTTCAGAACTATTTGATACTGATTTTTTTATAGTAGCAACACCCACAGATTATGATGTTGCAAATGATTATTTTGATACCTCTTCTGTAGAAGAGGTCATTAACAAAATTTTTAAAATTAACAAGACTGCTTTAATAGTTATTAAGTCAACCGTTCCAGTTGGCTATACTAAGAAAATTTGCCATGAATATGATTCTGATAGGATTATTTTTTCTCCTGAGTTTTTAAGAGAGGGCAGTGCATTGCACGATAACCTTTATCCATCGAGGATTATTATTGGATCGGAAGCACCTCAGGCCATAGAGTTTGCTAATCTCTTGGTTGAGGCATCCCATAAAGATAATGTTTCATTGCTTTATACCGAATCTGATGAGGCCGAAGCGATAAAGCTATTTGCTAATACCTATCTGGCCATGAGAGTTGCGTTTTTTAATGAGCTAGATAGCTACTCACTCTTCAAGAATTTAGATGCCAAAAAAATTATTGATGGTGTCTGCCTGGATCCAAGGATAGGAAATTTCTATAACAACCCATCATTCGGTTATGGTGGCTATTGCCTCCCTAAAGACACGCAACAGCTTCTTGCTAACTACCAAGATATACCACAAAATCTCATACAGGCTACTGTTGAGGCAAACAAAACTCGTATAGAGTTTCTTGCCGATCAAATCTTAGTCTTAAAACCAAAAATAGTTGGCATATTTAGGCTAACTATGAAATCTGGATCGGACAACTTTCGCTCTTCATCGGTACAAGGCATTATGCAAAGACTTGTATCTGAAGGTGTCAGGGTTATTATCTATGAGCCGGCAACAGATTTACAGCAGTGGGAGGGCTTGATAATTTTCGATGATCTATCTCTCTTTAAACAAAATGCAGATATAATTATTGCCAATAGAAAGTCCCCAGAACTATTAGATGTTGAGCATAAAGTCTTCTCTCGAGATATTTACCAACAAGACTAACTTATGTCTCGTCATATAATTTATTGTTTACTACTGAGATGTATTATAATCAAGCCAAACATTCACATATTTTGATATGACCATTTTTAAAAAAAATTATTTACTAAAATTGATAGCTATAATGGGATTTTCATTCTGTTTCGTCTTTTCTACCCAAACCCTCTCTCAGTCCATGCCTGATCTGGATTTAGAATTTTTAGAGGGACTTGACCCTCAGTTTAAAGAGTCTTTGCAAGAAAGAGGCAATGAAGCTGAAGAAGATCTTGCTCTTAAAAATCTCTTTAGATCGGAGACCAGTATAGAAACAAATAAAATAATTTTAAAGAACATACAAGAGAAGTTAAAAAGGCTTAGCTCCAGAATGGATGGTAAAGATCTTGAGGATGGGATTAGACTCTCTAGGTTCGGAGATGCATTTTTTAACTCCATTCAATCATCATTTATGCCTATTAATATGCCAAATTTAGGCTCCAGCTATATTGTGGATGTGGGGGACACTTTCAAAATATTGCTAACAGGGAAAACTAATAAAGAGTTAACCCTTGAGGTTCAGCGTGACGGCTCTTTACTCATTCCTCAAATTGGTCAAATTCAGGTTGCTGGCAAGTCTCTTCAGGAGACTCAAGAAACAATGTCAGAATTTATGAAATCCGTTGCGCTGGGAGTTACTCATTATTTAACATTATCAGAGATTCGCGATGTTCAAGTATTATTGACAGGAGGGATTAAGCAGCCAGGAATTTATACCCTTAGTGGCGGCTCTAGTATTCTTCATGCTTTAAATGTTGCCGGAGGCATTTCAAAGCAAGGATCATATAGAAAAGTTTCTTTAAAGAGAGATGGGCAGCTTATCCAGACATTTGATTTATATGATATTTTTATCAATGGGTCATTTGCGGTAGATAGAACCCTTAGATCTGGTGATGCCATTATCGTAGATCCTGTGGGCCCATTGATACCTCTTTCTGGAGGAGTGGTAAACGAAGGTCTATATGAAGTACTTCCATCAGAGACTGTAGAGGATATTATTCGCTTTGCTGGTGGTTTTTCAGAAGGTTTTAATGGCTTTAGCTCTTTATTAGTCCAGCGAAACACTATAGATAAAACAGAACTAATTACACTTAGCAAAGAAAAAATTAATAGTTTTTTACTTAGTTATCGCGATTCAATTCTTGTCCCGTCTTACCACAGCGTTACTGAGCCAATTTTAGAGATCAGGTTAGAAGGGAGTGTTCTGAAACCTGGAATTTACTATGTCCCACAAGGAGAAAAACTCTCGGACGTTATAGCAAGAGCAGGCGGATATAGGGATGATGCTTACCCATTTGGAGGTGCTTTATACAGAGAGAGCAATAAGGTAGCAGAGAATCTTGTATCAGAGCGTATCTATAAAGATACCATTAACTTTCTAGCTTCAAATCTAGGCAACCCTGTTGCGCCAACTGGTGGCGCGGGGGATGCTGCCATTGCTCTAATTTTAGAGGAGTTTAAGGCTGCGACCCCCATGGGTAGAGTAATAAGTGAATTTAACCAAACCAAAATAGCTAATAATCCATATCTTGATATCTCGTTAGAGGATCAAGATCATATAGTGATTCCACCATTATCGAGTCAAGTATACTTATTAGGTGAGTTTAACAATCCTGGCGCCAGAAGATATAATTCAAGTCTTAGCCTCAAGGACTATATTAGTAGTGTGGGCAGGCTTAAAAAATCATCAGATCAAGATCTGTTAATTATAGGACCAGATGGAAATACCTCTTATTATAAGTTAGCACGTCTCAGCAGTATATTTTCTCAAGAGTATGAAATTTATCCTGGCACTATTATTTATGCTCCCCGTAGCATAGGCAAGGTTGAGGGTGTTCAATTTGCTTCAGTTGTTGCTCCGATACTAAGCAGTTTAGCGATTTCTCTGGCTTCCTTGAACTCTATAAATAATTAGCGTTACTAAACTTAGAATTGAAGAATAATTTTAAGGGGTATTTCCTAGTATTTTCAATAGTATGCACTTTTCATGCTCATGCCTCCATTAATGAGTATATTTATCCATATAGCTCTCCCAGCTATTCTAACTATGGAACAATTGGCCTGGTTCAAATGCCTTCAGCAAGATTTCAGCCCGAGGCTAGTTTAGCCTTATCATGGTCACATAATAATCCATATATTAGAGGGTCATTGATTGCATATCCATTTAATTGGGCTGAAATTTCATATCAATATACGGATATTAATAATGCCCTTTACAGTGATTCCCCTCTATTTAGTGGGAACCAATCATTCAAAGATAAGAGTTTTGATGCAAAGTTTAGGCTGGTTCAAGAGAGCACCTATCTCCCATCTATTGCTGTTGGCGGAAGAGATATAGCAGGCACAGGGGTTTTTTCATCTGAGTATATAGTTGCTAGCAAAATGATTGAGAATATTGATTTTTCTCTTGGCATAGGTTGGGGCGCATTATCCGGTAACAGCATAACGAATCCGCTTGAAAGAATTAGCTCTAGATTTAAAACTAGAGAGAAACTGGATGATTCTCAGGGTGGAGAATTCCAATTTAATACATTTTTTAGTGGGCCAGCAGGTTTATTTGGAGGTTTGGAGTGGTATATACCTAATGCCCATGGAGCAAGATTTAAGATTGAATATGATGGGACTAATTATTTAGAGGAAGGGTTTACAGAGTTAAATTCTTTTGTTCTTGAGAGAATTAGACCTGCATCATCTAAAGTTAATGCAAGTTTTGTATACCCTCTTTCTAATAGCTTGCATTTGAAGTTTGGGTATACAAAAGGGAATACACTCAATTTTGGGTTTTCATACTTCGGCAATTTTAAAAAAAGAAATGCCATAGTGCCAAAAAATGATCCAGTGGCTAAAATTCCTAATAAAGATATTGTCAAAAGAATTACTAGCAAAGAGGATATTTTACTTTACAAGGCCACATTAAAATATTTAAGCGAAAGAGATTTTTATGTCCAAAAGGTTAACATAGCAAAGAATGAACTTTCTGTAATGTATTCTCAATCTAAGTATGAGAATTATGCAATGGCAGCTGGACGAGTGACATCAATCTTAAATGACATTAGTCCGAGCTATATTGATAGTTTTACTTTAGTTAATACAAACGGGGGTATAGACATGCATCAGATTGAGATTCCTCGAGCAGATTTCAATAGATTTAAAGAGTATAAATATACAACTCCCTTGAAAAGGGAGGTAGCAATTAAATCCCCTGCCCTTGATCCAAGTTATGAATTTACTCCACAGTCTACATTCCCATCCTTATTCTGGAAGATAAACCCTGCTTTGCGAACTCAGGTGGGAGGTCCAAACGGATTCTTCTTTGGCGATATTCGCCTAGGCGGCCATGCAGAAGTTCTTTTCAAAAGAAATTTTTCTATTGTTTCATCAGCTTCAATTGGGCTTATTGATACTTTTGATACTTTAAAAAATCAACCCAATAGTATTTTGCCTCATGTCAGAACGGATATCGTGGCTTTTTTAAAAGAAAGTAGAAAGTTCGCAATTCAAAATCTACAAGCGAATTATTATATAAAGCCCTCAAAAGACCTTTTTGTTAAGTTGTCGGGAGGTATTTTTGAGGAAATGTTTGGAGGCATCGGATTTGAGACGTTGTATAGACCATTTGATAAAAACTTTGCCATTGGAGCCGAGCTCTGGAGTGTGAAAAAGCGTAAATTCAACCAGCGATTGCAATTTCAAGATTATGAAACTGTTACTGGATATATTAATTATTTTTATCGAGAGCCTAGAAGCCAGATTTTACTAGCCGTTAAAGCTGGTAAGTTTTTAGCAAAAGATTCGGGATTTAATATAGATTTTTCTAGAAGATTTAAAAGCGGCTTAAGGATGGGTGCATTTTTTGCAGTAACAGACATTAGCAAAGAAGAATTTGGAGAAGGGAGTTTTGACAAAGGCTTTTATTTCTTTCTGCCCATTGATACCTTTTTTAATTTTTATACCAAAGGCGAGGTTGGATTCGGTTTAAGGCCGATCACTCGAGACGGCGCAGCTTTTTTAAACCACTCCCATCACCTTTGGGGAGTAACCGATCAAGCGCAATTAGGTAATATAACTAGAGACTGGGATACATTCTATGATTAAAATTTTTATTACTCTGATACTTATTCAGTCCTGCGCTATCGTTGGCTCTTCTCAGGTTCCAGGAATCTTATATAAAAGTATTGCTGGTTATCCTGATCTCAAGATTACTAAAAACTTTGTTGACCAACAAGAGTACTCTTTCGTTAAAGCTCAATTTGGTAGAGGTCCAATTATCATTCTAACTCTTGCTTATATTGATGGAGAGGATTATGAGTGGAGATCCTCAGATAACTCTAGCATTGTGACTAGAAACGGCAAGCTCATCAAAACATCTGGTTTAAAACATAACTTAGCATTATTGTCTCACTTACCTCCCATGCTCTTATCAAGCGAAAGCGAGTCAAGGTACCTGATGGAGCTTAGCAATCCTAACGCGATAATAGAGGTTAAAGCAGATGTGTTGAGATCCCCTCATAGAGAAAATATTTTTTATTTAGATTTTTATGATGCTGTTGTTTTTGAGGAGACACTGACTATAGATGCTCTCGACATCTCCGCGATTAATAAATACTGGGTGAACGATCAAAATCAGGTTTTAGTAACTAAGCAGTTCGTCCATCCTTTTCTCTCGCCTCTCCATTTAGAATTTTTCTACAAGTATTAAACAAAAAAAGAGGGCGTTAGCCCTCTTTTAATAATTCAACTAAAATTTAGCCATTTACTAATCTAGTAGCTGTTGCTGTTACTGTACCTGGAACTTCTATCTGAGTTTCAGCAGGGATAGATATGGTTTCTTCAATTTGATTTTCAATCTCAACCTGAATTGTTTCTTCTATCATCACTTCAGCTGGGACTGTGATCTCAACTGGAACTGTGATCTCGACTGGAACTTCCACTTCCACTTGGACTTGTACTGGAACTTCTACTGGAACTACGACTTGAACAGTAACATCAGTATCAGTATTAGTAGAAACACCGTCGACTGTAATTGATGTTGCAGTTGTTGTCACAGTGTCTGTAGTAGTATCAGTAATAGTATCCGTTGTCGTATCTGTGGTAGTCAGAGTATCTGTGGTAGTCAGAGTATCTGTGGTTGTCAGAGTATCTGTGGTAGTCAGGGTATCTGTCGTAGTATCAGTGGTAGTAGTCGAGTCAGTTGTCGTATCTGTCGTTGTTGTTGTATCTGTCGTTGTTGATATTGAGATAGGCACTTCATATTCATAGACTTCGGTTGGTGCTGGCGTTGGTGCTGGCGTTGGTGTTGGTGCTGGCGTTGGTGCTGGCGTTGGT
>Ga0114997_10004948_pt1 | contig 10263 bp, 5 predicted proteins | sample ArcticOcean_MG_C_2_FD_87045 | JGI IMG/M metagenome (GOLD analysis project Ga0114997, IMG submission 87045) | Marine microbial communities from western Arctic Ocean - ArcticOcean_MG_CB4_136 | ecosystem: Environmental > Aquatic > Marine > Oceanic | place: Arctic Ocean: Canada Basin | collected... | reverse complement strand
TCTCTCTCTCTCTCTCTCTCTCTTTGTGTTGTCGCGCATCGGGGTTTGGGTCTCTCTTTTTGTCGTCGTCTTCAAAATCTTCCGTGTACTACTAGGGAAAGATACGATGAAAGAATCAGATAACGAGTTCCGTCGCAACCCCCCGGAGGAGGAAAAGAAAGATGAGATGCAAAGTGCGAAGACAACAACGAGGAAGGAGAAGCCGAAATCTGCGCGAGGCGCGCCGCCTTCGGGAGATAAAGAGGATGGTTTCACGCGCCGAGGAGGAGGAGGAGAAGGAGGAGAAGACGCGTCGTTTTTCGTGCCGCCGCCGCCGCTGAAACAACACGAACAACAACAACAACAACAACAGAAGCAAAAGAAGGTCACCCAACCAACACTCGTTCCCGGACGAGCGAGCAAAAAGAATTGGTGGAAAGAGTTACCGGAGGAAAAGTGCGATCCAATCACGTTGGAACCGTTTTGCGAACAAACGCACGCGCCGTTTGAGTTGCTCGGGAAGAAGTTTAAGAGAGAGCAAAGCTATTCGTCGTTGAACGACGACGAGGAAGGCGGCGGCGGCGGCTTTACCGCGGGCGGAGGAGAAGGAGGAGAGAAGGACAACGAAAACGCGGAGGCGGCGGCAAAGATGATGACGACGACGACGATTCAGACGACGACGTCTGAAGAGCAACTACAAGTGAAACATCTGTTCGACCCGGAGTCGTTGGCGGAGTACGTCGTGAACGCGAAGACGTTTGAGAATCCGTTGACGAGAGAGGCGTTGGACGCGAGCGATTGTCAAAGGTTGGACGAACATTTGCGGAAATTTTCTTTGAAAAAGTTTAGCGTCCACAGAGCGTATGTAAATTTACAAAAAGAGAAGAAAGATGAGCTGGAGAACGCGGAGAGGAGGACGGAGGAGCAGAGAGCGAGGATGCAAAGAGAACGGGAAGAGTTGAGGAGAACGTTGGCGTCGTCGATGTTTACGAGCATTCGGGAGCGAAGGCAAGGCGAGAATAGTAGTAGTGGAAGAAATCATCATCATCAGCAGCAGCAAAACGGCAATAGTAATAGTAGCAATAGGAACACCACCACCACCACCACCACCAACAGTAATAATAGTGAAGCTTCCGCACAGCAAGCTTTAGCGGCGAATTTAGAAACGTCCATCGAACAACAAGAAAACGCGTTTCGAGCGTTTGGCGCGTTTGCCATGGTGGACGACGATATCGCCATGTCGCGCGGGCAAACGTTGAGAGCGGCACATACTTCGTTTAGCGGTTGGTCGAATCCAGAGGCTATTCGAAGGCACGGAAGTAATAGCAATATCCCGCTGTCGAGCGCGGAAAATTTCCCGAGTTTAGGATCCGGGGGGAGTTCGACCACTCGAATCGGTACCGGCGGGTGGAGTCGAATGGCGCAGAGAGCGTCGAGTTTGCACGACGATGGCGGTAGTGTCGTTCGACGACCTCGAGTTCAACCACCACCACCGACGCAAACTATTTCATCGTCGTCGGAGCCACGGGCGAACCACCACGAAAAACAACGAGAGCGTCAACGAGAGGCTGAGTTTGCCGCCGCGGCGCTTCCGAACGATTCGGTAAACGCAGACGAAGCGAGGCGCGCGCAACTCGCCGCGGCGTTTGGCATTTCGAATCCAGATTCGCACGTCTCCGCGTTTGCCGTATCGGGAGCGAAAAGTGCGTTCAAACAAGAACACTTGAAAGCGGCGAAAAACAATCCTCGTTTGTGCGCGCAAATCGAACAGAAATTCGAAGAGATGGCGAGAGACGCCAACAATCGTCGCGCGACGTTTCCTCCGATGACAAAATTTCTCCGCGGCGTCGTCCACGAATACGCCGCGTTGTGGGGATTCACTTCGCAAAGCTACGGCAACGAGCCGAACCGACGCGTGGACGTGTTTCGAACGACCGCGTGTAAGAAACCAACGATTAACTTACGCGAGGCGATTTTGGCGCACGACGAGTTGAAGAAAGAAAAAAAGGAGAAGGATCGAATGATGATGATGATGGCGACGACGACGACGTCCAACGGAGTAGGAGGCAGTACTCCTTCTTCAATGAACCAGCCACCCGAAGACGCCAACGAGGACGAATACTTCCCCGGTTTTACTTCATACCACACCAAACGAAACGGCGGCGTCGAATACGAACGTCTCACCGCCACGTTTTCCGACGGCGCGGACAAAAAAACAGTGTTTCTCATGCTCCGCCCTTGGGCCGGTCAATTCGCCGTCGAAGTCGACGAAAAGGAATCCGACGATTTCGACGACGCGGAATACATCGCGCACTTCAAAAACCCAGAGGCTTTGAAAAAAGCCAGCGGCGTCATCGGTGGCGGCGTCAAAGGAAAGTTCAAGGTGAAATACAGCGAAAAAATAGGAGGACTTTTGACGCGACAAAGCCAATTAACAACAAAGGTCGGTGGTAACGGTACTGCCTCCTCCTCGAACGAGTTTGAGAAAGAATCGATATCGTCTGTATTATCTCCGCCGCCAAAAATCTTCGAGCTCAGGAGGAAGAAGAAACCGTAAAAGAGAGAGTGACGAGAGAGAGAGAAGTTTAATAAAAGTACCGGTAGTATTCCTCTTCTAAGAGCAAAGAGTTCGCACGCGTAAAGTGAAAGGAGCGAGCAAAGAAAGAGTTCGCACACGTAAAGTGAAAGGAGCGAGCAAAGACATTCAATTTAGGGTGTGAAGCACAAACCCTAAAACAGCCGAACACCCAAAAGTCACACGCGCCTCAAATCAAAATCTTCATCATCTCGTCGCAAGAACAACAACACTCGGAAAGAAAAGAAACCTTCAGTCGTCGGGTTCTGCGGTGGTAGTGGTGGTGGTAGTGGTGCTGCGCGCGCGTACCTCTCTCTTAAGCAGCGGCAGACTCAAAAGCAGAGAGTAGTAGTGAAAGAAGAGATAAAAATGGCGTTACCCCCAAAGAGCATTCCTCAGTCGCCGCGGACGGCAACTCGCGTCGAAGATTTCGCGCAAAGACAAAGCTGGTACGTCACCTGCCTCTCCGCGTGGTCGGACGACAGCAGCTCGTTCTCGTGGCTCTTCGTGACGCTCTTATTATTCTTGGCGAAAGGGATCATCACGACGCTCGAGTGCGAGGGCGATTGGTTGTCCGCGGTGATTGTCTTATTCGCCGCGTTGATTCCGTGCTGCATGTGGGCGGTGTTTTTCGTGTACATGTCGAAACGAGGCCACAACGACCAGTTTCACGAGCACTTATCTTTTGGGGTTTTAGCGCAGACGTTTTGGTGTGGGGCGATTGTGGCGCCGATCGCGGTGTATACGGTGAGAGCGTTCGCGGCTGGGATCGTAACCGCGTTGCTCGGGTATTCGGCGATGGCGTTTAGCGCGGAACCGCCGACGAACGAGGAAGGTCAAGGAGGCGTCAGCGTGGAAACGATCATGGCGACGGCATGGTTGGCGTTCATTTTAGCCGGATTTAGCGAAGAGACGGCGAAGTATTTCGTCGCCAGCAGGTGGGTGAGAGCGAAAGACGACAGTTTAGGGAGCAAAGCAGAGTTGGAGGAGGATATGGGGGGATGTTCGTACGCCATCGGCTGGTCCAAACGAACTCGGTCGCCAAGGAAGGTTGTTTTGTTAGCCATGGTAGTCGGCTTAGGATTCGCGTGGATCGAGAACGTTCAGTACGGGGTGCGAACGTACGAGCAGATGCAAAATACGCAAGTTTTGATGGACGTGACGAAAGCGGATATTACGGTGGTGTGTACCGATCCGCTACACCCGAGGATTGTGGTGTTGAGCGGGTCGTTGGATACTCCAATCGCGGAGGCGGTGATACCGAACGAAGCGGCGGCTGCGACAGCAGCGGCGGCGCAAGAAGTGACGCAAGAAACGCAAAGCATCCCAGCCTTGATCACGAGCACGAAGTCGAAATCTATAGCAGCGGCGGCAGAAAAAGCAAAAGCAGTAGAAGAAGTAAACGACGCGCAAAGAGCGTACGCTCAAGAGCAACAACACATAATTCAACAACAAAAGCAACAATCACACAAAATGAGTTATTTCATGTCCACGGATTCTGGATGGATCCCGTTTATCGGGAAGATGACTGGTATTTCAAGAAAAAGCAGCGGCGGTAAAGGCCAATTGCACCCGGTGTACGACGATCGCGAGATCATTTGGGAGTTTAAGAACCAAATTTTGCAAGGCATCTACGAAAGTTTTGCGCAAACAAAATTGTCTCTCGAGAAGGCGACAGATGGCATGCATTCGTACATCACGAAGGGGATATTGAGACCATCGAACGAGAAGGAGTACTTGCGATTATCCAGCGTGAGCGCCGCCGAGGATGGTAGATTGACGGTTGGGAAAATGGGCGAACAAGAGAGCGACGGCGAGGGAGGAGAAAATAGCAATAGTGGCGGTGGCATTAGCTACCCGAACAACAACAACAACAACAACAACAACAACAACAACAACAACAACGAGGGGGAACAACAACAGCAGAAAAGTAGCGGTCGTTTGGGCGTTGTCACGGATGATCCGAAACAACGCGAAAGCGTCATCGTTCGCGCGTTGACCCGGTACGGTTTCGCCGATCCGAACGGCAACCAGACCGAAGTCGCCATCACGAGCTGGAACCAAACTGCAATCAACTGCACGGTACAAACCATGGACGGGCGTCCATTGTATGACGAAGAACGTGGTGCCACGGCGACGATGATAACCGTTACCAGAGGCTTCATGCCCATGCACGCCATCTGGGCCGGTCTTTCTGGCATGCGGTACGTCCGAGCGCACTGGATCATCCAAGCCTCAAACGGATTTTTCATCGATCCAATCAAGTGCATCTCCCGCTCCTGGCTCTACCACGGCGCATTCGACTTCTTCCTCATGTCCGCCGACCAACTCCGCATCGCCATGCAACCCGAAGTCACGAACCCGTACGTCTCCTGGTTCATCGTCATGGCCGCCGGCACGTTCATCATCCTCTCCTCCTGGGTCCATTTAGTCCAAGAAGGCGACCAGTTAGAAAGAGACTTGAACCGAAACGGCTACCCGGGGTCCCAAGACATCGCCAACGTCGCCTTATGCTCCAGTCGACGCCGAAGAGCGTACTGTTGCATCTGCGAATCGTGCTGTTCCCCGAACGGGGGCGACGATTCAGACGACGACGACCACATGGGGGACTACGACGACGATCGCCACGCGCCTTTGTTAGACGCGCCAAAGGGTGAATCGCCGCCGAGTAAGTACGGCAGCGCTTAAAAGAGATTGAAAGAAGAAGAAGAAGAAGAATTAAAGGCATCGTGTTATTAGCGCATAAGAGGATTTTTTTAATACCAACTTTATTACTACGAAGTCTCGTATATTAACAACCAAATCCCATGATAAACAGAGAAAGAAGTCACACGAAACTGTCCCTTTAAATTCATTTAATTCCATTCATCATGGACTCAAAATCACATTTTTTCGCGTTATCCTCTTTACGGAAACCGCTTTTTGGCATTTTCAGGACCTTTTTCGTAGAATTTAAAAGGCCACACGCAACCCTTTTTCTTTCTCCGCCCCTTTTGGTCTCATAAGAAAGATAACAACGACACAACAAAGAGCATCCCAAACCGCGCGATGGTGCCTCCAAGAGAAGAAGTTTCCGCGAGAACGATGCGAGCGAGGAGGAGGACGTCTTTAAAGAAGAAAAAGACCAAAGACGAGGACCTGAGAGAGGACGAGGAAACCGACGATGAGGGTGACGGGGAAAACGACGCCCCGGATGGATTAAAAAAGGTACGGAAATTTAGTAGCCGACACCACCGGGAATATCATCATCTCGATGATATCGACGAGGATAACGCGGAAGAGAACGACAATTTGACGAGAGGAAGTCGACGTCCTCCTCCTAAACAACACACGGATGGAACAATACATAACACAGGAGGAGGAGGACAAGTTCCGACGGGGACAAAGAATACTAATACGAGGCCCGAGACAGATTTGGGAGCAGAAGACCACGGGAGGAAATCTTTCTTTGGTATCGACGCGACGACGACGACGACGACGACGACGACGACGACGACGACGACGACGAGGACGACGGGAACACCGCCTTCTCCTCATCCTTTATCGCGAGGAAGGAACACCCATGGTGGTTCGAAAGAGGGAAAACATCATCAACGGTTCGTCATCTCGTGGAAGAAAATCGTGCGGAACGTGGCGCCGTTTTGCGTGTTGAGCGTTCAGTACGGCGCGCAGCCTCTGTTGACGAAGAAGTTCATATCGGCGAACGTTTCGAGCTTAGGCGTCGTCGCGGCGACGGAGTGCGTGAAGATTGCGTTGTGTTTGATTTCGATGCGAATGCAAGGTCCGAGGGAGATTCGTCGGCAGTTTGGGAAGGTGAGGTTGAACGTGTTTGCTTTGAGCGTGGTCCCTGCGATTGTGTATTCCATTCAAAACATGTTGATGCAGTACGGATACCACTCCGTCGACCCGGTGTTATTCAACTGCTTGAATCAAACGAAAATCATATGGACCGCGTTGTTCGTGTACGTCGTGTTTGGGACAAAACAGACATTCGTTCAGTGCTTGAGTTTACTCGGGTTGATGTTAGCGAGCGTGATTTTACAAATCAAAGAGATTTTAGAACCAGCGGTGGACGCGCAAAAATCGTTGGGATCGAGCGGCGACGTAAACGGAGCGGACGCGAGTGGCATGACGGTGATTGCGGAGGAAGAGTACGCGAGATATTTAGGGGTAATTGCCGTAACCGCGGCGTCTTGTTTGAGCGGACTCGCAAGCACGAGCACTCAAATTTCGCTGCAAGCGTTGCGACGATCCGCGCAAGTGTTGACGATTGAAATGGCCATCGCTTCTATACCGATCGTCTATTTCGTCCACGTCTCCAAGCTGGCATTTGGCGACGAGCTCTTCGTGCAACAAGCGCAACCTCATCTCCATGCAGAACAAGACGAGGCGGCGGCGACACCAACACCAACAGCTTTAGACCGATCGCACAGTGGTAACCTCGTCTCCCCCGCGGCCATCCAACGTCTCCTCTACGCCGGCTCCACCAAATGGTCCTCCATGTTTGACAACTTCACCGTGATCACGTTCATACCGATCTTCACTTCCGCCATCGGCGGCATTTGCGTCGGTCTGGTTACCAAAAACCTCGGCTCCGTCGCCAAAGGATTCGCCATCACGCTCGGTTTAATCTTAACCGGCGTCATCGAATCCGTCACCAGAGGCGAGATGCTCCAAACCGAACAAATCGTCGGTCTCCTCTTGGTCGGTGCGTGCACGCACGCGCACACCGTCTACGCCATTCACGAACCGTTAGTCGCGAATAGTCAAATTAGAATAGCTCAAGCAAACGCGGAGAGAAGAGATAGACAGAAGAAGCGCATTCGGGACCAGAGCGCTAAGAAATTCGCGTAGTAAGAGTAGAAGTCAACTGGATAGAGTTTTATTTCATTGCTTTACAAAATCCCGCGCGCGCGGGCCCGCATAATACACATACACGTAAAAGTACTCCAGCAGCATGCAACACCACCTCTGCTGCTGCTTTGCGACGATTTCGTCTTCGTCTTCGTTCTTCTCCGCGTCCTCCTCTGCGTCGTTTACGTCGTCGTTTACTAAAACGCAAAATCATCATCGCGCTGGTTTACCCCTAACGAGAAGAACATCGACGACATCATTATCATCATCATCAGCACGAACAACGCGAAGAATTCGACGCGTAGGATTGACAATCACCATGCAATCGTATTACGGCGTCTCAGATCCCGACGGCACGTGGAACGAAACCCAATCCAACGCGTTCAATTCGTTGATTTCTTTAGCCAAAGGGCAAAGAGATATGGTCCAGTGCGGTGAGGCGTGTTTATACGAACGCTCGAAAGAAGTCGAGGAAAAAGATATCGCGAGCACGGAGGTGCAAGAGTTAGTTTCGGAGATGTTAAGGATAGTGAAAGGACGAGGCGTTGGTTTAGCCGCGCCGCAGATTGGCGTGAAGAAGCGGATATTCGTGATGGAAGATACCGAGGAAGGCATGTCGGACGAAAGCGAGGAAGAGAGGGAGAGGAAGAAGCGGTATCCGTTTAAAGCGAAAGTGGTTATCAATCCGGTGTTGATACCGATCGGAGACGCGAGCGCGGCGTTTATGGAGGGGTGTTTATCCGTGCAAGGCTATAGGGCGCTCGTGAGGAGACATTTAAAGGTGAAATTGAAAGGCGTCGCGCCGGATGGAAAACCTATCGACGTGGATTTAACTGGGTGGCCGGCGCGCATCGCCCAACACGAGATGGATCATTTGAACGGTGTTCTCTACGTGGATAGAATGGAGAAGAGAACGCTGAGAAGAGTCGATAAAGTCAACGCTCCAGTGCCGACGGAGAAGCACGACGAATTCGGCGCGTGCGCTTCTGTCGGCGAAACCGCGACGGGCGGCTCGTACCTCTCCAACAAGTCCGCCATCGCCGGCGCGGAAGACATAGAAACATTAACGAAGAAGAGCAAAAATAGACGGAAACGGTGACGACGACGACGACGAATGATGATAACGCGCGAGTTTAGTAACTCTCTCGACATTTTAGTCAATAGCCAAACGGCGTCGTTACTTGACGACAACGACAACCATAATAATAATAATAAACAACTAGATGAGCAGATCGTAATGCACGGATCCGTCGTACAAAAGCCTCACCGGCGCCCTCTCTGTCACCTTCCCGGTCTTCTTATTCGTTTTCTTCGCGTACTCTTCGCCGTACGTTTGTATGCACACGTACCCGCTTCCGCTCGCCGCGTTCTTCGCCATGTGCGCGGGTAAATACACCATTATCGGCCGTTTCACCAGCTTCGCCAGAACCAATAACTCCGTCTCGCCGCCCCAAAAGTCGTCCTTCTGAATTCTTCGACAATATCCTTCGATTCCGTCCGCCTCGCCGCCGTATTTAATCGACATGTTCGCCTCCGCGTGTTCTTTCCTTTTCTCCTCCTCTCTGCACATTTGCTCGAAAACAGCCGTTCTCAACGTATCCGCCTCTCTCGTTTCTTCCGAGGACGTTAAGTTTAATTTCGATAGGTGCGCTAAACCTAACGCCAAAGCGCGAAACATGCACCGTCCGTCGCCTTTGATTTTTATTCGCTGGTAGTGTTCGCTCTTCTTCTTGTTCTTGTTCTTCGTCTTCTCCGATGCTTTGGAGATTTCCCCAAAGACGCTGTTTTTGATGTGGAGGATGCGTCTCAGAGAAGAAGAAGATGAAAAAGAAGACGGCAAACTGCCATCGTTCGTCGTTCTGCGATGATGATGATGCTGATGATAACTGCCATAATTGGAAAAATCGTTTGTTTCTCCAAAAGAGGAAGAGGAGGACATTTTCGTGTTCTCGTTCGGGTGCTTGTTCGTTATGAGGTGCTCACAAAACAAAAATTCTATTCTTTAAACCGCAAGCGGACTTTATCGCCGTCGACGGAGGAAAACCTTTCCTCTCTGACGTACCAAGCTTTCGGGCACGTCATCTTCGCCCCTTTTAACTTTTTCGTCCATTTCGTCAGAAGTTGGTCGATTTGTTTCAACTCAAAGTCGGACAAGCGCTCGTCGCCGGAGTTTGGTAAAATTCTCGCCAACGTGCAGTGCGCGGTGGAGGTTTGTTGGACGCCGCGAACGCCGACGGCGTTGGAGGCGAGCGAACTGCGACATTTTTTGAGCGAATCATCGACGTCGTCGAAGCACAAGAGAAGGGCCCCACTAGTGGCTAAGACGACACGATCGACGACTAACTCGACCGGTTCGCAGGTTTGGAGGACTTCTTGCGCTTTGGTGGCTTCGTCCAGGATGGCGCCCGAGGCGGAGCGTTTGAATTTGCTTTGCGTCGACGATATCGGTGTCGACGCGTGCGCGAGATTTTCGGCGCTGTTAATAGCCGACGGCGGCTTGAGTTTAGACAGAGGCGTTGGTGGACATAACACGCGGTCGTAGTTTTGAGCGACAGAACGTTTAACTCTTGGCTTTGGCTTGTCCGGTAGTACCGTTTCTCCTAATCCTTTTGGAATGGACGGTTGCTTCTCCATCGTTCGCACCGACGGCGGCGGCGTCGACGGCGGTTCTATTTCTTCGTCGTTTTTCTTAGCTACTTCTCTTTGTGTGTCTGCTACACTACTGCCATCGATCAAAAACTCTACCGGCTCCTCTCTCGTCATTCCTTCAATCGGTCGACTAAAAAAGAACATCGTCACGTGATACTGCGCTCGATTACACACGAACATCGGTCTTTGTTCCACTTTCGTCGCGT
>Ga0114997_10004946_pt1 | contig 10268 bp, 13 predicted proteins | sample ArcticOcean_MG_C_2_FD_87045 | JGI IMG/M metagenome (GOLD analysis project Ga0114997, IMG submission 87045) | Marine microbial communities from western Arctic Ocean - ArcticOcean_MG_CB4_136 | ecosystem: Environmental > Aquatic > Marine > Oceanic | place: Arctic Ocean: Canada Basin | collected... | reverse complement strand
TTTTGGGTCAACAAATAAATCATCTAAAAAACCAATATATTTACCTTTTAGAGGTCGTGGCATTCTCCTAAAGTGAGCTAAAGCAACAATATCTCCTTCAGTTACATAAACTATTCCACTAACCTCATGATTCTTGTCATGCAGCCAACTCCAAACTGTTTCAAGAATTTGATCATTCATTTCAACTTTATAAAAAGCAGAATATGCTTTGTAAAGATTTTGCCACTGTTCTTTATCGTTTAATTGAATATTTCTAATCTGATTGTTCACTATCGTTCCATAATTTATTCCAATTTATATTAGGTGAAATTCCATATATTGAATTTATATTTGCACAGTGGATTGATAAAGATGGTATGGGAGAAAAACAAGATTCTATTTCATAAATTTTATGTAAAGCTAATTCTGCTGGGTCGTTTTTACCTAAAGCAAATTGCATTAAATTTTCGAAATATTTATTCAAATTTTCTTTGCTGATTAAAAAGGTACCTAAACTTTGTTCTGTAGTTCTCCAGTGTCTTTTATTTCCTAAAAATATGTAGGTAGGATTGCAATTAGCATATAAATAAGGGTAATCTGTAGGACAAAGTAAAATTTCTTTTTCTAATTGAGTGGCAATTCTTTCATAGGTACCAATCATTTCTAAAATACAAATTTTATCATGAATATAATCGTCTTCAACAAAGTAAATAAGATCATCTGAATTTTCTTTTGCTAATAAAAAACATTTTTTTAAACTTTCAAAATTTGAATCGAGATCTTTTGTTCTAATGTTATTTTTTTGAATGTGAATTATTTCATAGTTAATGTTAAATTTAAGTAATAATTTATTCATTTTTTCAATAAAATTTACATTTGAGCCATCATCCACGATTGATAATTTTATATTAATTTTGGTAAAATTTTTTTTAAAATAATCAATTGATTTTAGTATTGAATTTAAAGATCTTAGAGAATATTCATCTTTTTCTGCTTCAAAAACTCTTTCTTTATTTTGTTTCCATAACTTAACTCTAGAACAAGATCTAAAATAAATATTTAATGATTTGACTTGTCTTTTAATTTTGATTTCTCCAAGAGGTATAGAAATTGATTTTTTTCCAGCAATACTAATGTTGTCAAAAGCATTTTTGTTCAATGTCGGGATTGTGAAATTATTTTGATCAATAATTTCATACCCTAGAATTCTGCAGATTTTTATAAAAATTTTTTTAAAGAAATTATTTTTTTTTTTAGTTGTAATTTTTTTCATTTATCTGATAGATTTTTATTTATTTTATATTATTATGCCTATTAAATCATCCCAAACTCTTGTTCAAGAAGCATTAAGTGAAATTACAACCATTCATTCTAACGAAGCTTTAAAATTATTTGAGAGTAATACCTGCAATTTAATTGATATTAGAGATATTAGAGAACTAGAGAAAGAAGGAAGAATTGAAAATTCATTGCACATCCCTAGGGGCATGCTTGAGTTTTGGGTGGACCCCAAAAGTGTCTATTTTAAAAATAATAAACTGGATATAAATAAAGAAATGATACTTTTTTGTGCGGGTGGTCTAAGATCTGCATTAGCAGCAAAATCACTCAAAGAAATGGGTTTTAAAAAAGTGTCACATGTGGAAGGTGGATTTGCAGCAATGAAAGAAAATTTATTTAAAGTTATTTATTCATAAAGAGAAATTCTCTTAGTGTAAAAAATTTTAATTATCCAATAGATCACAATACCAACAGGACCCATAAGATAAGTTATTACCAGAGGAATAAATATTATTATTTTCGAAATAGAAATTTTTTGATAATCATTAACAATCCAAGCACCACAAAATAAATTTATAGATAAGAAGTGTATCCAAAATAAAATTACAAAAGATGTATCAGAAAATAAATTTATCAGTTCGTGAATTCCTAGATACAAATTGAAACTTGTTAAAAAATTAAAATTATCATGAAAAAAAATGTAAATTAAATAACAGTAAATGATGCTGAATATTAAAAATGGAAAAATTGAGATAGTAAAAATTTTACATATTTTAGACTTAGGGAAAAAAAATAGCACAAACCAAAAAGGAAATACTCCAATATTCAGCCATAAATAAATCATTTCTAATGTAAAGTATGTATTAATATCTTCGAACATATGAAAATATATTATAATACAACTAACAATGATTCCAAATAAAAACAAAAAAAAAACACTAGAAATAACTGTGGATGAAATGAGAAATTTTTCATTTTCTTATATTGAAAAATATGCGCCATCAAAACAACAGTTAAAGACCTATTTATTAAAAAAATACATAAGAACATCAATACCCAACGTTCATAAAAAAGATATTACCAACTTAATAGATATAGTCTTGACTGATTTAGAAAAAACTAAATTTATAAGTGATAAATTTTATTCAGAAACTAAAGCAAAACATTTAATTCAAAAAGGAAGTTCTATTAATAAAATCAGAAATTATTTATTTTCCAAGGGTATTAATAGTGAATTCATAAAAGATACTATAAACAAGATTTACGAAAACAACGAAGAACAAGATTTTTTTTCTGCTATTAAGATATGTAAAAAAAAAAAAATTGGACCAGCAAGAACTGAAGATAATAGAAATTTATTTTATAAAAAAGACATTTCTCTTTTAGCTAGAAATGGTTTTGATTTTGAAACCTCAAAAAAAGTAATGGATTTAGAAAAAAATGATTATTTTAAAATAATAAATTTATTTTGATTTTTTTTCATCTTTTTTAATTAAAAAATTAATTTTATTTTTCAAGTAGTTCTTAACAAAAACAAATATCAATAAACCAAAAATCGAAACTGATACAATGATAATTAATGTAATTCTTATTTGCTCGTTCATTAAAGAATTCGTTTACCTTTCAAAATTAATCTTGGATTTCTAAAGTCTTTTTTGCCATATAAAATTTTATTACCATCAAAATCTGTTAAAGTACCTCCTGCATGTTCTAAAATTGCATGCCCTGCTGCTATGTCCCATTCGCATGCTCTTGCTTCAGCGACATATAAATCAAAATCTCCAGCTGCAATCACACAGAATTTTAAAGAACTTTTCATTCGTTGATATCTTTTAACTTTAAATTTTTTATGAAGTTCTGAGATTTTTGAACTTAATTCATTTGAGTAAGAAACAGCAGTTATTGTTTTTTTTTGGTTGTTGTTGTCTATTAATCTTGTTTCTTTATTATTTGTGATTTCAAAACTATTTAATGGACCATAAGAATAGAATAATCTTTTTTTATCAGGAGCATTAATTATTCCTAGTACTGGTTTTTTATTTATTATTAAAGCAGCATTTATAGTAAATTCTTCCCTGTTGTTAATATAGTCATGTGTGCCATCAATAGGATCTATCAACCAAAAATTTTCTAAATTTTTATTTTTTTTATTTTCAGAAGATTCTTCAGATACAATTGGAATATCAGGTGTTAATTGAGATATTTTTTTAGTTAATATTTTGTTAACTTCAATATCACCATTAGTAACTGGAGTGTTATCCAACTTTATTTCTTTTTTTAGACCTTTTTTTCTAAGGTCAATGCAAACATTTCCAGCATGTCTAAAAGTATCCAGTAAATCTAGCGTAATTTTTTTTATTTTTTCTAAATTCATTTATTTAATTTTTCTAATTTAATATTTTTAAAATTAATTACTTTTTTGCCAACATTTTCAAAATTTACAGTTATTTTATCATTAATTATTGATTGAACTTGTCCTATTCCCCAATCTTTGTTGCTGGGGTTAATAACTTTATCACCTGGATCAAAATCTAAAATCATTTAATTTACTTATATAAAATATAAGAATAAATATCATTATATATGAAAAAATTTAATTCTATGGGTTTTGATAAAAATCCTAAAGATACCTTGGTAGTTGTTGCAATGTCAGGAGGCGTAGATTCATCTACAGTTGCAGGTATAATGAAAAAAGAAGGTTTTAATGTTATTGGCATAACATTAAAACTTTATGATGATACAAAAAAAACATCTCAATCGAGACAATGTTGTGCGGGGCAAGATATATTAGATGCTAAAAGAGTTGCTGATAAACTTGGTATTGAACATAAGATTCTTTACTATCAAAATAAATTCAAAGAAGGTGTGATTGATAATTTCATTGATAGTTACTTAAATGGAGAAACTCCAATTCCATGCATACAATGTAACAAAACAGTTAAGTTTAAAGATCTTCTGAATGAAGCAAAAAATCTAAAAGCAGATGCATTAGTAACAGGACATTATGTAAAGAGTATCACCATTAATGACAGCACCGAAATGTATAGAGGAATTGATTTAGGTAGAGATCAAAGTTATTTTTTATTTAACACAACTAAAGACCAATTAAATTATTTAAGATTCCCACTAGGAGATATGCAAAAATCTGAAACAAGAGATATAGCGCGAGAGTTAAAGCTTAACGTGTCTGAAAAACCTGATAGCCAAGATATATGTTTTGTACCAAATGGTGACTACGCAAGTGTTATTGAAAAAATTAGGCCAAATTCATTTTCTAAAGGAAATATTAGAAATATTGAAAATAAAGTTATAGGAGTACATGATGGAATAATTAATTATACTATTGGACAACGCAAAGGCATTAAAGTTGCCGATGTTAAACCATTATATGTGATTAAAATTGATTCTGTTAATAATGAAATTATTGTCGGATCAAAAAAAAATCTTATTAAAAGAAAAATTAATTTAAAAAATGTAAATATTCTTACAAATGATATAAAAGATTTTTCTAAAGAATTATTTGTTAAAGTTAGGTCTACTGGAAAATTAATAAAAGCAAATATTAATTTACAAAATTCTGAAGCTGTTGTTGATTTGCTTGATGATGAGTATGGAATTTCACCAGGACAAGCATGTGTTTTTTATTCAGAAAATAATAACGGGCATAAAGTTCTTGGTGGTGGATGGATTAAAAAATAATAATTAATTATTTTTTTTGTTTTTCCACATAAAGAAAGTTAATAAATAAAAACTTATGACTCCGATAAAGTAGTCCCATTCTAAAGCATGTTTCAAATATTTATTTCCTTCTACTGAAACAAGAGGAATGCTTATAACAGCCACAATGATTAAAATTGAAACTAATATTAGCTTGGCTCTTAAAATTCTAGGATTAATAAATTTAAGCAAATCATTTTTAAATGAATAAAGAGTAATAACAAGATAGGTTTGAGCTACAATTTCAAATATAATAAAGCCTAACATTACAACTCTTCTAAATAATTTATAGAGATCATAATCAAATTTTACACCTAAAAAAATTGAGTGAATAGAAAGTAGAATTGCCGAACCAATGCCAAAAAAAACAATTTTACTGATATTTTTATGATCTTTTCTAAATGATGTAATTATTTCTTTGTTGTATTTCCAATATTTAATTAAAAGATATGAAGTAAAAAACATCGCTGGCTTAAAAATTAGATAAGTTGGAAATGCTCTTGCCGTTCTGCTTATTGAGGCACCACCATCGATATACGGTAATGTAAAATTTATTACATCTTCCTGATTTGGAAATAGTTGATGAAATTGAGTAATTAATATTAGACAAGTATTTAAAGCAACAAAAGGAACAATAAAAATCCATATGCTTATGGATTTAACTTTGGCAATTTTATCCATTTGTCAAATTATTTTTTTTTGTTCTTTTTTCTAGCTCTTCTCTTTTTAGAGCCCATTTTTCTACGACCTCTGTGTTTTTTTGGGTAACCCATAAACTCCTTATATAAAATATTATTGACTTATTCGAGGGATATAGCATTCTCATCTATACTTATCAAATTTTTTTATGAGCAAATCATTCAAAACTTTTCTGAAACATACAGCAAAAGATTACCATAATCAGTCAGTTAACCCTCCTGTAGTTAGAGCATCAACTATTATTTTTAAATCAATGCAAGACATTAGAAAAACTCAAAATAAAGCAAAAAGGGATCCTACTGGTGGTCATTTTGATTATGGCAGACAGGGAACTTCTACAACTCATGTTCTTCAAAAAATTTTAACCAAAATGGAAGAATGTTATCACGTTTTTTTAACACCAACAGGCTTTGGTTCAGTTTTTTTAGCAATTTTTAGTGTAGTACGACCTGGCGATGAAATTCTTGTAGCAGATCCTGTTTACAGCCCCACTCGTCTTTTGACTCAAGATTTTTTAAAGGAATTTAATATTAAAACAATTTTTTATAATCCACATGATTTAAATACTTTAGAAAAAAATATAAATAAAAAAACTAAATTAATTTTTGTTGAAAATCCAGGAAGTAATTCATTTGAATTTCAAGATTTAGGAAAAATTCTATTAATAGCAAGAAAACATAAAATATTTACAGCGATTGATAATACATGGGCTACACCGTATTTTTTTAAACCAATTAAATTAGGTTTTGATATGTCTATTGTATCAGCAACAAAATATTATTCAGGTCACTCAGATGTAATGGGTGGAACTTTGGCTGTTAATAAAAAAATTTTTAAACAGGTTCAGGTAACGGATAAAGTTACAGGTTTAAGATTAGGTCCTGATGATGCTTACTTAATTACAAGAGGCCTAAGGACATTAGATGTTCGCTTAGATAGACACGAAGAAAATGCAAAAAAAGTTGCAGGTTTCTTGTCAAAATATAAAAATATTAAACTTCTTTACCCTTATAAAAAAGATTCATTTAACTTTAGAATGTGGAAGAAATATTACTCTGGCGCCACTGGTTTAATGGGCCTTAGAATAAAATCAAAAAATAAAAATTCAGTTATTAAGTTTGTAAATTCTTTAAAACTATTTGGTTATGGTTATAGCTGGGGTGGCTTTGAAAGTCTTGCTTTACATCAAGAAACAAGAGAACAAGGAAATAGAAAATATTTAAACCTAGCTCAAGATGAACATTTAGTTAGATTGCACATTGGTTTAGAGGACCCAAAAGATTTAATTAATGATTTAAGAAAATCGCTTAAACATATTAAATGATTTCAGAAAAATTTATTAAAAGTAATACGTCATTAGTAACTTTAATTGCAGCTTGTTTAGTTGTTTTAATATCTTTAGGTGTCAGACAAGTTTTTGGTATGTTTTTCATCGATTTTAATAATGATCTTGGCATTACAAATACTGAGTTTGGTTTGGCAATAGGTATTCAAATGTTAGGATGGGGTCTAACTGGACCTATTTTTGGAGCTATAGCAGACAAATATGGTGGACATAAAGCAATTAGTTTAGCGTTTATTTTTTATATTCTAGGTATTTATTTTTTGTATGCAGGTCCAAATACTGGTATTTTTTTTCAAATTAATTTAGGTCTTTTTATAGGTATTGGTCTAGGAGGAACGGCAATCAGTATTCCAATGTCTATTGTGGGTAAACACTTTCCTCTATCAAATAGAACTATAGCCATGAGCATAGTTACATCAGTAGGTTCATTTGGGTATTTTATATCACCATTGTACACAACTTATTCGTTAAAAAATAATGGCTGGGTAGAAACATTGTTTATTTTTATGATTTTTTTAATTATTGGTTTCTTTATTGCATTTTTTGTTAAATCACCTTCAGAGTCCCAGTTTATTGAAAAACCAAATGATCAATCTACATTTGATGCTCTTAAAGAAGCTCTTCAAAACAAAAACTATATACTTTTAACAGCAGGTTTTTTTGTATGTGGTTTTCATATTACATTAGTTGGGACACATGTACCAACTTATGTGATTGATAAGGGTTTAGAAGCATGGACTGCAGCTATGATTTTATCATTAGTAGGTTTTTTCAATATTTTTGGTTCATTATTAAGTGGATATTTATCAACAAAAATAAGAAAAAAAAATATACTAAGTGCAATTTACCTTTTAAGAGGTGTTTCAATCATTCTATTTATTTCTTTGCCACCGAGTAATTTCTCAGCCTTTTTATTTGGAGCAAGCTTTGGTTTTTTGTGGTTGAGCACAGTACCCGCAACCGTTGGCATCGTTGCACATATTTTTGGAACAAAGTATTTAGGTCTACTATATGGAATTGTTTTTTTAAGTCATCAAATAGGATCATTTTTTGGTGCTTATTTGGGAGGTTTATTTCATGATCTGTACGGTTCGTATGACTATGCGTGGTATTTAGCTATTGTTTTATCAATTTTTGCTGGAATTATCCACTTGCCAATTAAAGAAAATCCGATTTTAAGATTAAAAACAGAATAAAAAATTGATTAAAAAAAATTATCCAAAAAAGCTTAGTGATATCAAAAAACCTTTTATCATTTATAAAACGATAAAAGGATTTGATCTTTACACAGATTTTTCTAAAAAAATTATTTTAACAAATAACAATATCTATAATTTTATTAATAAATTAGATAAAAAAAAATTAAGAAATAAAAAAACAGATTTATTTATAGGATTTTTTGGGTATGAAATATTAAATAATTTAATTGAAGTTAAGCTTCCAAAACAAAAAGGTTTAAAATTTCCTAAAGGAATTTTTTACAAACCAGAAACGAATTTAAATTTAAAAAGTAAACTAATTTATAAAAATAATAGTTTAAATAATTTAAATAATAATTTTAAAATTAACATAAACAAAAAATCATACACTAAAATATTTAATAAATTTAAGAAGAAAATTAAATCAGGTCAAACATATCAAATTAAGATATGCACTAAATATCAAAATAAATCAAAAATTGATCCAATAGATTTTTTTTGCAGATTATCAAAAACCAACCTATCACCAGAAGCTTTTTTAATTAAAGATAAAAATTTTTCAATAATAAGCTGTTCACCTGAAAATCTAATAACTAAAACAGGCCAATTTATATCAACCAAACCAATTGCAGGTACTTTGAAAAAAACAAAAAAACTTAATAAGATTAAAGCGCTAAAATTTTTTAGAAAAAACCTTAAAGAAACTAAAGAACATAATATGATTGTTGATATGGAACGAAGTGATTTATCAAAAATATGCAAACCAGGATCTGTAAAGATAATCAAAAAAAAAATAGTAGAAGAATATAAAGATCTTTACCACTATGTGAGTTTAATAGCTGGGAAGTTAAAAAAAAAAACCTCTACACTTGATATCATTAAGGCAATGATGCCAGGTGGATCTGTAATTGGTTGTCCCAAAATTAGTACACTTAATTTGCTAAATGCACAGGAAAAAGAAAGTAGAAATATTTATACTGGTAGTTTTGGATATATTAAATTTAATGGAGATATGAGATTTAATATTATTATAAGAGCAATTTTAAACTATAAAAATTATTCTGAAATCTCAGTCGCATCTGGTGTTGTTATCGACAGTAATGCTAATCATGAATTTAATGAAAATTACATTAAAGCTAAGGCATTAATGGATCTCTACAAATGATTTATATAATTGATCATAAAGACTCTTTTACACATAATGTTGTTCATCAATTTGCAAATTTTGATAATGTAGAATGTGATAATTTTAATGAAATTAATGAAGCTAACTTAAATAAATCTAAGATAATCGTTTTTTCTCCAGGCCCTGGTTCACCTAAAGATTATCCTGCTAGCTCCAAAATCTATAAAAGATTTAAAGGAAAAAAAAAAATAATTGGGATATGTCTTGGATTTCAACAAATATTACATAGTGAAAAAGCTTTAATTGTTGAACAAAATAAAATTTATCACGGTTTTCAATCAGAAGTAAAAGTAACAAGTAACAACTCTTTATTTAAAAAAAATCAAAAATTTAAAGTTGGCAGGTATCATTCTCTTAAGTTAAAAGAACCCTTTTATGCAAAAAATTTTGAAATCACTATTAGATGTGTTATTTCAAACATTGCAATGGGTATAGAAAACAATAAAGATAAAATTTATGGATTTCAATTTCACCCAGAATCTTTTTTAACTAAAAATGGTAACTTACTTATTAAAAAAATCTTATCAGCATAAAAATCTAACTGAAGTTAGTTTTAAAGACCTTTGGGGCAACAAAGGTGTTTTTACTACAATGTGGATATTTGGAAAACCACCTAAAATTTTATTTTTTAAAGATCATATTAAAAATCTGATTAAATCATTAAAAGCTTATAATTTAAATAAACCAAATTTAGAAAAGAATATTTACAAGCTAATAAAACTAAATATAAAAAAAAATAAAAACTATAATCATTTATTAAGAGTTGCTGTAAATAATAAAATTATATCTATATCATTAAGAAAAAAAATAAAAATTAAGTTAAAATTTAATTTAAAATTAGTCAATTATAAAAGAACTCAAC
>Ga0114997_10004942_pt1 | contig 10271 bp, 9 predicted proteins | sample ArcticOcean_MG_C_2_FD_87045 | JGI IMG/M metagenome (GOLD analysis project Ga0114997, IMG submission 87045) | Marine microbial communities from western Arctic Ocean - ArcticOcean_MG_CB4_136 | ecosystem: Environmental > Aquatic > Marine > Oceanic | place: Arctic Ocean: Canada Basin | collected... | reverse complement strand
TTGCCAAGTTTTACGCTTATCATGAGTGTAAACACCTTTGACATTTTCCCAAATAAACATTTTAGGTTTAATTTCATCTATAAGGCGTACAAAGTCATAGAATAGAGTACCTCTAGCATCATCAAATCCTCCTTGGTGCCCCACAAATGAAAAACTCTGGCAAGGGCTGCCTCCAACGAAGAGATCTACATCGTCTCGGTACTGACTTCCATCCAAAAAAGTCACATCCTTGTGAAAGTGCCCCTCGGGAACCCCATAGTTAGCCAAATACGATTCTTCGACAAATGGCGTCTTTCCACGAGAAAGATATAGCATATCTACTGCTTTTTTACGAAATTCATGATTCTCAATAGAAGAAATACAATGAATTAACACCTCTTCCAAATTAGGTGCAATATATTCTTTTACATCATTATTAGATCGTATCTTTCCTGCCTTTTGCACACCTGTCAATTTTTTATCAAGCAATTCAAACTCTAAAGATAAATCTCTCGCTTTCTTTTGAACTCCTGTAAGATATTGGGGGTGAATATTCTTAGATGCATTATTGCATGATGGGCAAAAAATTGCTGAATTAGAAAGTGAATTGCCATCAGATTCCTTCGAAAAATAGGATAAAGGCATGATATTTCCTGTCACCAATTGAAGTTTTTCTTGACTAGAACAATTCCAGCAACTTCGTAAATTATTAAGTCCCGGGAATTGTATGCCGATATTATCTAAAAATTCTAACAAATGAAACATCTGATTTTTCTTCGTACACTTTTCTGTCCAATCAATATTGCTGTTGTCACATGCAAAAACAATGTCATGTTCTATTCCCATTCTTTCAAGAGAATGTTCGATTGCGCCTATGCCAGAGAAAACTGTTGCTACTCGCATCTGGCCCATTCTTCAAGCACAGAAACGATAGTACATGATACTTCTGGTATTAATGTGCCTTTTTGTCTTTCCAGAAATTATATTCATGAGGCAATGCATCATAAATTTCCTGCGAAGATGTAGAATACCAATCTGTGGTTAATTTCATTTGATTACGTAAATCGGCCACCAATCTATTGAGATTACCTGGCCTAGATTTAGTTGAATACCCCCTCAATAATCTCTCATTTTTATCATCCCAATATAACATTCTAATCAAACCAATCAAATTACGATTAGAGATTACCTCTATTCTGCCAGCTGTTTGTTCAACATCATCTCCAAAAGAATAAATTTTACCTGATAATAATACATCTGCCTTGTGTGTTGTATCTTTGTTATAGTCATATATTAGGTATGGAGTAAGTGCAAGGTGCCTCCGGCCACGGAGTGATTCTTCTCCAAACCCTGAATTTAGACGAGGTATGTATTTTGGATAACGCTCAACTTTGTCTTCCGCCTCCATTTTAACATCTCGTGTTCCATCATCTGATACAGGGCAGAATTGATCGAAATAAAACAATACAATTGATGCCCAAAAATTACGATTACGAATAGAGACCTGCCGAGACAAATTAGCACTGTCAAAAGTCTCACAAAGGTAACTTCCTAGCTCCAATTTACTATTAAATTCCCTTGCAAATTCAAGATATATTATATGATTGAACGGTTTAGAAAAACTATCATCATTGAGTAAATGTCTTGGTATTGGCTCTCCTGATGGTGCAGAATCTTTCAAGTAATTTCTAAATGCATCTACTCCTTTATCGTTTAAAATTCTAAATCTTGACATATTAAGCATCTCCATATTCTCTCATCAAATTAGATGTTAAAGAACGTTTTTCCGAAAAATTCGCTACTACAGATGCAATCCAATTCGATACCATATCAATGGATTCATACTCGCCCTCTTCATCAGTTTCTGGAGCGGGTGTATCGGCTAGATTTTTGGCAAATCGTATCCAAGCTCCTTTCCAGGTTGGATCATCATGCCATTGATGGGCATTATATTTTTGGTGAATCAATAACCAATTAAGCATCCCCTCAAAAACTGAAGGCATTATAGTTCCCATCGCAAACATTTCTTCATGCACTGGATAGCCTGCTTCGAGACCTTTATTCCACCATTTCTCATTAAATATGATCTTTGGATATTCTATTGTTTCATGTACTTCAAGCATCCAAGGTCTTTCGCCAATATCTCTATAATCGGGGATGATTAGACTCCTACGTGATTTAGTATCAGGTAAAGCAAGTGTCACAGTGTGCTTCTTACTAACCGCCAATAAAACTCCGTTCTTCGCAACTCTAATGACAAAGTTAGCACTTGTGTATGAATCTAAATCTGATAATCGGATGTCACTTGGTGCAACTGGATTATAGAATTGCCCATAATCAAATCTCATGAAAGACATATCTTGTGAAGCATCGACATAAACATTAGCATCATCAGGAATTTTCTCTAATTTACTTGATTTCGTCCAATCCAATTCTATCTCAAGTGTAGGAGCCCCACTTGCCATCTTACTAATTCTTCCATCAATACATTCCTGTGGAATCAATATTCTTCCTGTATAATTAAAATTTCTAGTGGTCATATAATCTCCTCGCTACGAACCATAACAGGTTTTGCATAGACATGCAAGTCTCTTTGATCATCAAATCCGATCACATCAATAGAATATTCTTCAACAGGCCCTTCCACAGAAAACACAAGAACATTCTTTTCCGCTTTCCTGAGTTTGACTTTGTCTAATTTAATTTCAATGTTGTCATCAGATAATTCAAAATCAAAACTCTTCCATTTCTTTAAAGGATCTGACCCATCGTCCCTCGCATATCCAATCTTTACAGCGAATATATAGGCAAGCTTGTGGGAAAAATCTCCAATAATTCTGAAACCAGAATTCATTTTTTGAATTTCCCAAGAATGATTGTTGCTAAGATCCTCAGTAGGGGCGGAGGGGCCAATAACAATTTCTTCTGGAATTTCTTTTGTATTCTTCTTTCTTCTCTTTTTCTTTTTCTTTGGTTTATTATTAATTTCTTGTTCAACCTCTTCGGAAGGGAACCAATCATCCAACCAATCAGTCTCAAGTACATTTTTATTTTCTTGTAAATATTCAATTAAATGTGATGCAGAACTTCTAAAAAATCTTACAACAGGGCCTGCATAATGATATTTTTTCTCAACTCTAGAGATCATGTGTTCGGTATGTGCAACTTCTTCACTATCTCTCAGTAATTGTTCAAGCGGACCCTCAGCAGCAATTACGATGGCAATCAATCCGGATTTTTTCGGGATATATTCCTTCTTGGGAACTGATAAATAACGTCTTATCCAAACAGCATCAGATCCACCATAGGATTCTTGTTTCCTTAGTAGAATAACAAAGGTGGATTTATCAGAATATCTTTCACGCTTTCCATTTACGTCTTTTTTGAATATTGGTAAGGTAACTCGCACAGCTAGGGGATTTCCTGAATCTAATTTTGATCTCATGGATTCATAAGTCCCATCTTGTATTAGTGATTTGGTCCAATGGGGCTCTCGACTATCTGAGAGAGTTTCTAGATCAAATGCTTCTTGCCCTTTTGACCACCAGGAAGCAAGTTCAACCATCCCATTCATACATGCAGGAGTTGACTTTGCCATAGCTCCTGCAATATCTGTACTCCAACTCATTCGCTTGGTAACTGATTCAATCGTCTCTGAATTAATTTGCACTGAGTGATTACCTACAACTTCAACTGTTAGTTTACCTTGACAAATGGGTAGAAAATAATTACGAATCATAGATTCTATGATTTCTTCTATCGTGTATTCTCTCTCTGGAAATGGAATAATCACAGAGAGTCCGTTTTCTTCCCCTCTTGAAAGTTTGAAATCTTTACAGATTTCTTTGAAGAATTTTTTTTCTTGGTTCGGTAAGATTCCAATGCCCCCATGTTGATCAGTTTCTTCAAAACCATAATCTCCATATGGCTGGTAATTTGAAGTATTAATTTGATGGCCCTTTGATATTGAATTGCCGAAAACTTTCATACTTCCGTCTCCAGATTTACTGACTGTAAAAAAGGATTTTAACTTTGAAGCCAAAGCAAATGATGCTTTGCCATATCCGAATGAACCTCCTCTTTTACTCTGAGCTTGGGTGCGGTTTGTATTACGATGAAACCAGTAAAAATGATTTTTTTCTTCAACATTACCATCATCAAAGAAAATATTTGGATCTCCTATCAATCCCTGGGTATTAAAGTCTTCAACAACAACATAAGGCATATCTTCTTCAATAGAAGGTAGATTTGATGTTCCTGCTGCATTTAGATGCTCAAAGAGGCCATTGAGGTACTTATTCGCTTTTAAACGAGGCATTGCCTGATCTCCTATATGAAGTGAGATTCGCATATGAACAGGGCCATTTCCATCCGCAGCATCAAGACTATTCTGAGCTGATTCTCTGATTACTGCACCAATAGGAGGTAATTTTTCAAAATGGATTCCTTCGGAAGGATCAACGTTCCTCAATCCCCTATCACGTATCTTAATAAAATGCCATTTTGATAACCTTTTTCCTTCTTTCATCTTTTTTCACCTTTTTTATCACTAGAAATCTATACACTAATTTTTCCATTTATTAAATTCTTCTGGGAGTAGATTAAAAATCTGATCTGCAGTCATAGTCCAAAAATCATATGAATATCGATATTCATCCGCAAAACCACCTTTTCCGACAAATCTCCTAAGTCCTCCGTCAGGTACCGGATTATGATCTTGACAGTTCGTTTTCGGAGTTTCTGCAGATTCATCCCAATAGAGTCTGTGTAAAACCTCAACCAGAGCTTGATTCAACATTACCCATTCCTTAGTAGCCACTTGCTCCATCAACTCTCCTCCAACATGCAAGGATTTATTCTTCAAGAATAGCTTAGAATTATTCTTATGTAATTGAAATGTAGCAACAGCAGAGAAAATAAGATGGCGATAAATTTTTTGCCTTCCCTCCAAATCCAATATATATCTGTTTATGGCTAAACAATTATACTTTCCATTGTTATTTCTTTCGCATATCTGATTAAAATATGCTAATGATAACCAACTGGCAGCCAACGTATCATCTAGTAACAAAGTTCGATCTGATTCTGTAACAAATATTGAAGAAACTAAACGATCAGCTAAATCATACCTATCTTTGAAAACTTCATCAATATCTATCCTATTAACTTGTTTAGATAACGGTAAAATTTCTGAATAACCTGGATCAGATAAAAGAGAGAAAGGAGGATTTTCGTCTGAACCTTCGTATTTTATTCTATTAAGAAATGATTTAAATTCGTCCAAACCTTGTTGATTAAATTTTTTAATATTAACATTATTCATAATATCCCTCTCCTGTCTCCGTATTACTAATAATTTGAATTAATTTTGTTTTTTGATTTATATAATTCTTCATATGTTTAACAACATTTCTTTTCCAATTCATCAAATCTATTACCATTTCCGAACCAAATTCCCCTGAAGAGGGAAAATTTGTATCTGTAAATTTATTTTTAATAAAATTCAACCAATTTTCTTCCCAAGTATAACTATTATTCCCGATTGAACCCATTTCTGCATAGTTCGATATTATTTGATCTAATATATTTGAAATAATTTCTGGCAATAGTGAAGAAGAAACAAGTGAATCGGTCTTTATTAAAGAAGCAAAGTTGTTTATTTCTGAATTTACAACAATTGTAGGGGCATCTTCATCTGGAAAGTCAATTTCCCATGCTATTTCATCAGGTAATTCATCAGTTCTTAATTTTAGTATCGATTCCCCGTTATGTTTTATAAGTGATTTACCCGATAGGAGTGGTGTATTTTTTGTCCATGCCCAGCACCTACCTGGTTCATCGGATGTTGTTATCTTTAATTCCCATTTTATTTTCTTCCATCTTACGCCAAATAAACTACCAACGTCAATAAATTTAGATTGATGTTTGGAGTCCTTAAAAACATCAGAATTGATGCCTAAATCAACTTTTTTAAGTCTCAGATTATGCCTCATATAAATTGATACATTTGCATCATTTGGGATATTCGAGGTTTTTGATGAACCATTACAAATAACTCTAACTTTCTGAGGAGATGTATTATTTATTATCTCAATTGTGACTTCTTCATTCAGTAGCCCTTCGGATCTGCCATATAAATTTGCATATTGAGATTCTGTATACGCTGTAGACATACTATTCACCTCCTAATTTATGAAACTTAATTGCTGCTACTTTACGAGGGTCTTGTCCATTATACTCTATTTTAAAATCATCTTTTAGTATAGTCACTCTAACTCTATCTTTACATAATTGAATATTTTTAGCTTGGACATCAAAATCGATTTCTACGCCACTAAAGACCCAATCATCTATATTATGAATATCTATATTCCTGTAATCGGGGGGTTTATCTGGGTTTTCACCCCAATATTTAGGATAACCCATGCGAAGAATATATTGTTTATTCTCTAGACTTTCCCCTTCAGGTCTTTTTTTAACCTTAAATCCAATTTCTATTGGTTCTATTATAAAATTTCTAGTGTTGATGATTTTAGTCTTACGTTTCTTATCATCTGAACCTTTTTTCTCACCTTTCGAATTCTCTTCTGTTAAATCTTCACCATCATCTAATTCATTTGAAAATAGATTTTCCCATATATCTTCTGATTGAGAGGTTGATTCGTGAAATCTATCTATTAATTTCTTGCCGATATCAGTTAAGAATCGAATAATTGTCGGCCCATATTTATAATCATCTATTCTTTCAGATTTTGGATCCCATGATAGATGTGCTGGTCCCTCTGTGGCCCTCAACATTTCTTGGAGAGGGTTTTCTTCTCCCATAATTTTCATTAAAGAAGAAGTATTAAAATTATTATGTAATGGTTTTTTACCATTTTGCAGTGGTAAACTTATTTGTTCTCTGTAAAAATGTGCTTCAGCTCCATTTTTATTGCATTGTCTCAAAATAAGAGAATAATTACCATATTTTATTTCATTAACATTTTCCTCATTGATACAGATTCTGCCTTTTACCAAGATAAATTTTCCCTCATGGTAAGCTTTACGTGCACCAATAAAAGCTTCAGAATCTTTTTCTGGCATTATACGAGTGTAATCATTGACTGGACTTGTAGATTCCCTTGTATCTAATAAATTTAGATCGTAACACTTCTCACTCTGATCATTTAATTCACAATTAAGTTCGAATAATTCAATCATTCTTTCTTTTGTAGACCAAGCTGGATTTACTGAGTCGTTTCTCCTTTCGGCTATCTCATGCCATGGCAATTTATTTGATCGCAGTAAAGATTCAATATTTCCAGAATTGATTTGTCCGGAGCCAAACTCTGGATCATCATAATGTAATTCTAAAACACCTTCTGATATAGGTACTAAATAATTAGAAATTACACAAAGAACGATGTTTTTGAGATTATTAGCGCCATCCTTGAGGTCTCTTCGGGGTAATGGAACCACTAGAGATGTCCCTGGATCGTTTGCCTCTCTTTTTACACCAAATGTTTTACAAAAATGATTGATTCTTTCGTTATCATCTATTGGGTTCCACCATGAAGAATTTTCTGGATCTACGTCCTTTGCATAATATAATCTACCATTATATTTTTTGCCAAAGCGGTTATGTCTATTTACATAAGACTGCCCTGCTAACCATCTTTCATTAGTATCATTTTGGGTTGTTAGACAAAAAAATGTCCTAACTGAAGAAGCTAAAGGAATGGCCAATTTACCAAGCCCCCATGAGCCTCCTCTACCTTTTTTTGGTTTGGTTTCATTTTCAGCTCTCATAAACCATAGATAGGTATTATTCTTTGATTTTTCATCATATTCTGAATAATTAGATTCTGCTGTTTCGTCAGGTAAATATTGACTGGTATCTCCGATTAAACCAGTTGTATTATAATCTTCAATTAGTAATACTTCTATTCCATTATCAATAGTGCTGGGCAAGGGAAGGTCGAGATATTTCTTTATAATTTTGTCTTGTTGGGGCGTAGTTATGTGATCAATCCAGGGGTTTTGAGGGAGATATTCTCTTAATTTAGCAACATCAGATATATTCTTTCTTGTAAATTTTATTATAGCAGGCTTTGTTTTATCCAATATATTATCAATAATATTCTGAGGAGGTTCTCGACCTATAGATACTAAAGGCCCTTGTTTTGTAAAGCTTGATAATGCTAAAGAGGATGTAGGTGTGGCCTGTCCTACTGTAAACCATTTACCTATTTTTTCCTGCAACATATCAAATCCTCCTTGAGCCATCTATAATTTCTAAATGAGGTGTGCTGGAATGGCAGGCGGAAATCAGAGTTGCCAGTTGTCCAAACATTGAAAGAACAACTCCTTGTGAAAACGCAATTAGAGAAGGGTATTGAGGATAGGTATTCTTCAACAAATCACTCATCCCCTTCAATTAATTGAAACAACACCGCTGCTAAATTCGTATTTACAATTTTTTCACTTATTATATATTCATTTTTTTTACTCATAATTCTACACCTCTATTGACATCAAAATTTTCTAAAATTTTCTCACCTTCATCAGTTAGTGAATAAGTAACTATTCGCCTATCCCATGTTCTTTTGACTAATCCAAACACACATAATCTTGAAAGCGCTCCTCTCACATAAGTGCCAAAACCATTGATCTCGCCATTTCTAGGATATGCTTTAATTGCACCCAATTCTAAATTTTTAGATAGGTTATAACCTTCTTTAATGACAAAAAGAACGGTACACATCAGCCCCCATTCCTGTGAGATAAATTCCTTGATATGCGGCAAGAGGAAATCAATTTCTTCTTGGCTCATCGAGCTTGTATTATCGCTATATTCATCCAATTGAGGGTTTATCAATTTAACATATTTTAATCCCAAATTTGTAAGTCTGGTTACTTTGGTTTTTCTATCTATAGCGATAAAGCCCATTTCAGCACACATACCAGTTATTCTCCCCTCACCTCCTCCTTGAATTGTTGCAGTGAAATGATTTAAGAAACGAGACATAGATTTAGCACCTCTGAATTTCTCGTCTATCTTTGGAAATCCGGAAGCTAATTGGCTACCTCGTGAAATTCTTAATTTGATATCTTTATTTCTGAAGTATTTTTGTACATCAAACGCATTTTTACCAATTTCATCTTGCCATTGATACAACGTAATATTTTCACCTAATGATGCTAAAACTCTAAGAGTATATTTAATTGGTAAAAATCTAGAAAATTGCCCCCATAATTCATGATTGTATAAATGATTCATTTCTCCTGATTCATAATTATTTAAACTCACAACTATTTTTTCTTCATTAATATTAGAAATTGATAATGGGGGATCGAACTTATATCCTTCCGCAAATGATTTTGGAAGAGGTGTTATATCGATTATGACTGGACTAGCAAGCCTCCAAGATTTGATTGTGTATTCAGATAATGACAAACCTTCGTCAGCAGCTTTGGACAGTACTTCAGCTAAAGTTCTGGCATTTACGGAAATTGTAATTTTCTCTTCAGCATACATTTCTGGCAACACTCCTAGGAGGTAATGGTAGAGAGTTTGGGTATATTAATATACTGACGAAATGAAAAAAAAATGATGAGAAATGAATAAAAGATGTTTTTTTTTGTTAAAATACATTTTTTGTAGGATAAACATAAATTGAAATAGTTACAAATAGATTTTAGTATCATGATTTTATTTGTAACTTGTTATTTTACAAAACAAAAACCTATTTTATTTTTGAGGGAATTATTTGATACACATTACACTTCCATTTCTCATGAAATCCCAAATCTTCAGTATATCCTTCATCTAATAACCAATCTAAATTCCAAGATATTTCAAGAGAATATTCGCCATAATGTTGTTTTGCTATCTCTTCGAATGTTGCTGCAGAAAAGTGAAATCTGGGCGATGCGAATTCCAAAAGTATTGAATATAATTCCTTCAATGTGACAATTGTATATTGCCTCATTAATTCTTCATGCTCCAACATAAAAATTTTATTTTCTTTCTCATAATTTTCTCTCTCATAATCAAACTCTGATTTTCTATTTTCTATAATTTTTTTAAGGACTTTTGGGAGTTTTAATGACATTTTATTAGTATTTGTCAGCCAGTTGAAATTATAATCACTGCTAAATTGTCTAGAAATTTCCACAAGCATGGTTGGATCAGAAATATCCAATCCTTCAAATTCACTAATTATTTTTTTTGCTTCATCTATTTTCTTCCATGCCTTTGTAGGGAAATCTATCTTCATGATTTAATAACTCCTTGTCGGATTTTTTAT
>Ga0114997_10004940_pt1 | contig 10273 bp, 12 predicted proteins | sample ArcticOcean_MG_C_2_FD_87045 | JGI IMG/M metagenome (GOLD analysis project Ga0114997, IMG submission 87045) | Marine microbial communities from western Arctic Ocean - ArcticOcean_MG_CB4_136 | ecosystem: Environmental > Aquatic > Marine > Oceanic | place: Arctic Ocean: Canada Basin | collected... | reverse complement strand
TTAGAGTTGTTATGTCTCTAAATAAAATGCCCTTTTTTGGATAGTTTTGTACTGATCTTATATATTTTTTTAAATCCATATTTAGCTTCATTGTCTAACAAAAAAGTATTAATAATTAAATGATGAAAAAAAGAAAACTCGGGATAATTGGCGGCAGCGGCCTTTATAAAATGGGGGGTTTTACAAATACTCAGTGGAAAAAAATTAAAACATCCTGGGGGGAGCCTTCAGACGACATTTTAGTAGGAAAATTAGGTATAGAAGAAATCTATTTTTTACCCAGACATGCGAGAGGGCATAAAATCAATCCAAGTAATATTAATTTTAGAGCAAATATAGACGCTCTAAAACAATTGGGTGTTACTGATATTATTTCAGTTTCAGCCGTAGGATCTCTAAAAGAAAATTTAAATCCAGGAACTTTTGTAATTGTTGATCAATTTATTGACAGAACTTTCTCACGAGTTAAAACTTTTTTTGACGAAGAAATTGTTGCTCATGTTTCTATGGCAAAACCAACTAGCCCATCCCTTTCAAAATGTTGTGAGATAGCTTTAAAGAAATTAAATATTAACCATCAAAATGGAGGAACATATATTGTTATGGAAGGACCACAGTTTTCGACTTTAGCTGAATCCAATCTTTATAGATCATGGAGAGCAGACGTTATTGGCATGACAAATATGCCAGAAGCTAAATTAGCTAGAGAGGCAGAAATAAGATACAGCACAGTCGCAATGGTGACAGATTTTGATTGTTGGCATAAGGATCATGATGAAGTTAATGTATCAATGGTAGTTGAAACCTTAACAAAAAATGCTTTGAATGCAGAAAACATGATTAAAGAAGTTGTTAAAACATTTAAAGATTTTCCTGCCGACAAAGATCCTGCTAACAACTGTCTTGATACAGCTATCATTACAGATCCAAAGGTAAGATCTAAAAAAACTATAAAAAAACTTGAACATATAGCTGGAAGAGTATTAATGAGAGATATCTTAGTAAAGATTAAATGAAGATCGCTGGAAAACAATATCAAACAATCTGGTTTGAGAACGGCATTGTTAAAATAATTGATCAAACAAAACTTCCCCATCAATTTATTATTAAAGATTTAAAAACAGTTAAAGATTCAATTAATGCAATTAAAACCATGGAAGTTAGAGGGGCTCCATTGATTGGTGTTACCGCAGCTTATGGATTGGTTTTATCAATAATAGGAAATAATGACCAATCATTTTTAAAAAAATCTAGCGAAGATCTAATAACTTCAAGACCTACAGCTATTAATTTAAAATGGGCTGTAGACAGGATGATGAAAAAGTTAGCAGGTGTTAATAGCAGTGAAGTTTTAAAAATAGCTTTGAATGAAGCTAAAAAAATAAAAGAAGAAGATATTAATTTTTGTAAAAATATTGGTCTTAATGGTCTTAAAATTATTGAAGAAATATATGAAAAAAAAAATGGTACTGTAAATATATTAACTCATTGTAACGCTGGCTGGCTTGCTACCATTGATTGGGGTACAGCAACATCTCCAATCTATCATGCTCACAAAAAAGGAATTAAAGTTCATGTTTGGGTTGACGAAACGCGACCGAGAAATCAAGGAGCTAATTTAACATCCTATGAATTAAACGAAGAAGGAGTTCCGAATACCATTATTGCGGATAACACTGGTGGAATCTTAATGCAAAGAGGGCAAGTTGACATGTGTATTGTTGGGACAGATAGAACGTTATTTAATGGTGATGTATGCAATAAAATTGGAACGTATTTAAAAGCTTTAGCAGCCAAAGATAATAATGTTCCTTTTTACGTAGCTTTACCTAGCTCTACAATAGATTGGAGCATTAAAGATTTTAAAGACATACCAATAGAAGAAAGAAATTCAAATGAACTTTCACATATTGAAGGTCTAGACGAAGATAATAAGATTAGAAAAGTATTGATTTACCCGAAAGAGAGCAAAGTTATGAACTTAGCATTTGATGTTACACCTGGTAAATATATATCAGGACTAATTACTGAAAAAGGAGTTTGTACAGCATCAGAAGATGGATTAAAAAATTTGTTTAAATGAGTAACTTAAAAATTAAAATAATTAAATATTCAAAAAAATTAAATACTACAAATCTTTCAGCATTAAGATCAGGTAATATTTCAGTTAAAGCCAAGGAAAATGGTGAGGAAGGTTTTTATATAACACCCTCGGGTGCAAAATATTCTTCTCTTAAATCAAAGGATATAATGTTTGTTTCACTAAAAGGAATGTTTAACAAAAAAAAAGGTCAACCATCGTCTGAATGGAAGTTTCATCAAGATATTTATGTGAATAAAAAAGAGGCCAAAGCTATTGTTCATGCCCACTCAACATGTGCTACCGCAGTTTCTGCCCATCAAAAATCTATTCCAGCTTTTCACTACATGGTAGCTGTAGCAGGCGGTTATGATATAAAATGCTCGAAATATGCAACTTTTGGAACAAGGGCTCTCTCTAAGAATATTTTATTAGCATTAAAAAATAGGAATGCTTCCTTAATTTCAAATCACGGACAGATTGCATTTAGTGATAGTTTAGAGAAGGCTTTTGAACTTGCCCAAGAGATTGAAAATATTTGCCATCAATACATAAATGCCATAAGAATTGGCATCCCAAAAATTCTTTCAAAAAAAGAAATGAGAATAGTTTTGGAAAAGTTTAAAAATTATAAGAAAGATTAATTTTTTAATGATTAAAGTTGGCGAACACATAACATTAGACTTTTTAGGAGTAAAAAAAAACTATCCCCCTGCTTTTTTTGAAAAAATAATCTATAAAATTGCTAAAGCTGCAAAAGTAGAGATACTAAATGTTAAAAGCCACAAATTTGAGCCTCAAGGCTTTACTCTTATAGCTTTACTGTCTGAAAGCCACTTTAGTTTTCATACTTTTCCCGAGAGGAACGTTATAAGTTTTGATTTTTTTACTTGTGGTAAAGTACACCCAAAAATAGCTTTAAAAATTTTAAAACAAGAAATTCAACATAAAAGAGTAGTAGTTAATAGCTTTGATAGAAGTAGCGTAAGTTTATATGATGATATCTATAGTACTCCGGGGCAAAAAAAATATTATGTTGTAAATAATGTCTTAGAAACTTTTACATCAAAAGTTGGCCAATTTGTTGAGATTATGAATCTAGAAGAATTTGGTAATGCTTTATTTATCGATCACGAAATACAAGTTGCTGAAAAAGATGAAAAAATTTATAGCTCTAGTTTTTTTAAATCTAGTTATGATTTAAGCGAAAAAAATTCCAATGTTGCTATTATAGGCGGAGGAGACGGGGGCGTTGCTAGAGAATGCTTGGAAAATAATGCAGATTATATTGATTGGTATGAACTAGATCCAGAAATAGTTGAAACTTGTTATAAACATTTACCAAAAGTATGCTCTAAAGTTAAAAAGAGTAATAAAGTGAATACCTATTGGGGAGATGCATTTGAAAGTATCAAAATAATAGAAAACTCTAAATATGATAAAATTTTTGTTGATCTAAATGATGACCAGTATTGCATTGATTTAGCTAAAAATAATATGAAAAATTTAAAAAGGATCTTAAAAAAAGGTGGTGTCATAACTGCTCAAGTTGGTAGTAAAGATAAAAAACCTAAACAAGTGGAAAATTGGTCTAAAGTCCTTCAAAAAAGCTTTGGAAATGTAACAATTTCAGGTGTACACGTTCCTAGTTTTGACTGTAATTGGAATTTTGCATCTTCCTTAATGAAGTAGATCTAAATTAATTAAGCAAAAAAAACTGTAGATATAAATATTTTAATTATTTAGTATAATAAAAAATAGGAGAAAAAAATGATAAAAAAAAATATATTACTTGTAACACTTATCACTATCTTTTTTTTAGCTGGAAAAACATACGCAGCTGATATTAAGATTGGCACAGAAGGAGCGTACCCTCCGTGGAACTCTAAAGATGCTTCAGGCAAATTAATAGGATTTGAAGTAGATTTAGCAAAAGAACTTTGTAAAATTACTGGAGATACTTGCGCAATAGTTGAGCAGGATTGGGACGGAATGATACCTGCGTTACAAGCAGGTAAATTTGATGCTATTATGGCAGGCATGTCAATTACAGACGAAAGAAAGCAAAAAATTAATTTTAGCCAAGGTTATGCAGATGAAGTTGCATCATTTGCTGTTATTAAAGGTTCTAAAATAAAGATCGGTAATCTGAAATCAATGAGTTTAGAAAATATTGAGTCCGCAGAACAAAAAGCTCTTGATCAAATGAAATCAGCACTTAAAGGTAAAGTTGTCGGTGTTCAATCAGGTACAATCTTTCAAAACTTTTTAAAATCAGGACTAGTCGGAAAAGTTAATGTATGGACTTACAAAACTCAAGATGAAGTTAATCTAGATCTTTCTTCTGGTAGAATTGATTTATCATTAGCAGCCGCTGTGGCAACTACTGATTACAATTCTAAAGCTGGTAATACTTTAAAATTAGTGGGACCAACCTTTTCTGGAGGAATCTTCGGTAATGGTGTTGGAATTGGTGTTAGAAAAAGTGATTCTAAAATATTGAGTAATTTTAACTCTGCAATCGATACTGCAAGAAAAAAAGGTATCATTAAAAAATTAGCTATTAAACATTTTGGCTTTGACGCCTCAATGTAAATAAATTTCAGGCGGTAAATAATATTTACTGCCTGTAATAATATGGAACTTTTAGCTTTTGGTGATCAGGGTTGGGGAGATGAAATCTTTAAAGCTACATTAATGACAATAGCCGTAGCTATTGTAGCTTTTATCTTAGGTCTTTTGTTTGCTTTTTTAATTGTTTCGTTAAAACTTTCAAAGTACAAAATATTAAATTTTTTCGGAAATACATATACCACAGTATTCAGAGGTATACCTGAACTACTTATAATCTACCTATTCTTCTTTGGAAGTAGTGGGGCCATTATGTACGTGGCTAAAATTTTTGGATATAATGAGTATATAGAAATAAATGCTTTTATTGTAGGAGCTTTATCAATCGGGATAATTTCAGGCGCATATTCTACTGAGGTATTGAGAGGTGCAATACTTTCATTAAACATCGGTCAGTTTGAAGGAGCAAAAGCTCTAGGATTAAAAAAAACAACTTATTATTTTACTGTTATTCTTCCGCAAGTTATTAGAATAGCATTACCTAATTTGAGTAATGTGTGGCAAATAACTTTAAAAGATACTTCGCTTATTTCCGTAACAGGTTTAGTTGAAATTATGAGACAATCATATATTGCTGCTGGCTCAACAAGAAATCCGTTGTTATTTTATTTGTTTGCAGCAGTTGTATATTTAATACTAACAACTTTTAGCATAAAATTTTTTAATAAAATTGAGAAAAAATATAATTTTATTTAATTATGGATATAATTTTAAAAAACAATCTTGAGCTTTTTAAAGCAACTTTATTAACTCTTGAACTTACATTTATCTCATTATTATTTGGTATTATATTGGGTTTATTTTTTGCAATAATGCGACTAAGTAAAAACAAGATTATATTTAATATTTCATATTATTACTCATTCGTTTTTAGAGGAACACCTTTACTTGTTCAAATTTTTATCATCTATTTTGGTTTAGCCCAGCTGGAAATTATAAGAGAATCTTTTCTTTGGGCTATTTTAAAAAAACCCTTTTGGTGTGCTATAATTGCATTTACATTGAATACAGGGGCTTATACTTCAGAAATATTTAGGTCAGGATTTGAAAAGATTGATTTAAAATTGATAGAGGCATCAAAAAGTCTAGGCATGAATACTTTATCAACTTTTTTAAAAGTGAGATTTCCAATAGCAATAAAACAGTCTATCCCAGCTTATGGTAATGAAATGATATTAATGCTTAAAGGAACATCATTGGCTAGCACAGTTACATTAATAGATTTAACAGGAGCATCAAAGTATATAATTTCTACAAACTTTAATCCGATAGAAGTTTTTATGTTTACTGGCAGTATTTATTTGTTTATTACTTTTTTAATACATAATTTTATAAAGATAATAGAAAAAAAAATGAAATATTACTAATGATTAGGGTTTCTTGTATACAAATTAAATCTAACGACAATAAAATTTTAAATTTAAATAAAACAAAAAAATTGATAGCAAAGGCGTTAAAGCATAAAACTGATTTTATTGTTACGCCAGAGGTTTCTTCTTTTTTTTCTCTAGACAAAAAAAAACTTTTATCTTCATGCACCACAATGAATAAGGATTATTACTTAAGTGAAATTAGAATAGTTGCAAAAAAATATAAAAAGTGGATTTTAATAGGCTCAATGATTGTAAAAGTTAAAAATAAGTTAGTTAACAGATCTATTTTAATTAATCCAAAAGGACTAATAGAAACTTACTATGATAAAATACATATGTATGACGCTAAACTTAGTAAAAAAGAACATTACAAAGAGTCAAAAACTTTTTCACCTGGAAAAAAAATTAAAATTGCAAAATTACCTTGGGGTAAGCTGGGCCTTTCAATATGTTATGACTTAAGATTTCCAAATATGTATCGAATTATGTCAAAAAAAAATTCAATTTTTATATCTGTCCCTTCAGCATTCACCGAAACTACAGGAAAAAAACATTGGCATATTCTGCTCAAAGCTAGAGCCATAGAGAATTTTTGCTACATATTTGCTGCAGCTCAAAGCGGTACACATTACAACGGAAGAAAAACCTACGGTCATTCTATGATAGTTTCTCCAGATGGTAAAATATTGAAGGAATTAAAAAGAAAGGAAGGGGTAATAACAGCTTCAATTGATCCAAATTTTGCAAAAAACCTTAGAAAAAAAATTCCAAGTTTAAAAAAAAATTAATTAAATATAAGACTTAGCTTCTTTTATATTTGATCCTAAAGTATTATTTATTAGAAGTTTGATATCTGCTCTTTTATCATTAAATTTATAAACGTTTCTTGCAAGTTCAATAAAATTTTTTCCAAAATCTTTATTTTTTTCGGCTAATCTTTTACCATCTTCAATATCCCATAGTTTTAAATTTATTTCTCTTAAATCTTTAATCATGCTATCAATTTTAGATGTATCACCAATTGTTTCAGTGAGAGTTTTTTTTAATGAATTTAGTTCTTTTTTAACATCTTTAAGCTTTTCTGGATCAACAATTTTAGTTTTTTTTATTTCTAAAATGGTTAATTTGTCCACTAATTCACCAGCAGAAATTTCAGCAAATATTTTATTTAATTTAGTATTCATAATAATTTTTTTGACTATACTAGAAAATTAAATTTATGCAGTTAAAATAATGTCAAATATATTAATTATAAAACATGGATCTTTAGGTGATTTAATTCAAGCCCAAGGAGCTATTCAGGATATAAAAGAAACCTATCAAAACTCTAAAATTTTATTGCTTACTGCTGAACATTATTCATACTTGATGTCACAATGTCCATATATTGATGGGGTGTTAGTAGATAAAAGATTACCAAGATGGAATGTACTATATTTATTGAGATTGAAAAGACTATTAAAGAAATATAATTTTACTCACGTCTTTGATTTACAAAACTCTAAAAGAACTAAATTTTATAAAAATTTCTTACTCAAGAAATGTGTTTGGTCTTCTACAGATACGACATTAGAACCTGGTCAAAATAAAAAAGATTTCAATAAGGAACCAGTTCTTAAAAGAATGAAAGCGCAACTAACAAAGAGTAAAATTAAAACATTACACATCTATAAACCAGACTTAGCATGGTCTTTTGTAAATATTTCTAGATTAATTAAACAATATGCCAATAATGAATATATTTTAATTTTCCCATTCTGTTCTAAAAAACACGAAAAAAAAAAATGGCCGTTCTTTAAAGAATTAATTATTAAGATAAAAAAACATTATAAAAATAGATACCCCATATTAATAGCACCTGGCCCAAATGAAATAAATGCCTGTAATGATTTGAACGCTAAAGTAGTGCTAGAAAATAACAATCCAATTGATCTAAATCAATTAATCACTTTAATTAATAACTCTAAATTTGTAATTTCTAACGATACAGGTCCAGCACATATTTGTTCACATTTAAATAAAAAAGGATTAGTTTTATTTGGAAACCATACATCATCAAAAAAAGTCAGTATAAAAACAAAAAATTTAAATATTTTAGAGACTAAAGATTTAAAAGATTTAAGTGTTGATATAGTTTTTAAAAAAACAAAAGAATTTTTAGATTAACTGAAGGTATTTTTTTACGACTTTTCCCCAATGAAATTTCTTTGAAAATTCCAATGCGTTTAACCCCAATTTTTTATAATTATCTTCTTCAAAAATCTTAATGATTGAATCGTAAATTGAACTTAGGTCATCACCCTTGCATATATAGCCAGTTTCCCCATCTTTAATAGCATCTTTTTCCCCACCTTCATCACCACCAATCGATGCTTTGCCATAACTTGCGGCTTCTATAAAAACAATACCAAAACCCTCAACGGATTTTTTATAAACAATTGAAGGCATAAGAAATAAATCTGATTTATTAATTAAAGCTACTTTTAATTGTTCACTAGAGCTGTGTAAAAAAGTAACCTCATCACTTAAACCAAGTGCATTTTTTAATTTTAATAGGTTATTTTTTTCTTCACCATCACCAACAGAAATATATTTAATTTTTGGAAATTTTGGTTTTAAATTTTTAATAGTCATTAATACGTTTTGATGACTTTTTCTTTTGTCCAAGCGAGCCACTGTTATTATTTTTGGAAATGCATCTTTAAATATATCATCAGCTTTAATTTTAAATTCTTTTTCAATATTAATTGGATAATTGCAACCAGGATTTATTACTTTAATTTTTTTTTCATTTACACCCAATTTAATAGCAAGATTTTTTGTAAAAAAAGAGTTGGCAACTATAAATTTAGCTTTCATTAACGATTTAAGTATTCTTAAATTCATGGAAGTACCTACTTGATGATTAATTTCTTTTGAGTGAATCAAGCAAAAACTTGTTGATTTATTTAATGTATCTTGATTAATATTTTCTATACTTTTCCAATGATCAAAAAATAAACCTTTTATGTTATTATTTTTTACAAAGTCATTTACTAGGTTGGCTTTTCGATACTTTCTAAATATTTTAAATCCAGATACACGTTCGATGTTAATCTTGGAGTTATTATCGTAAATTTCATGCCCATTAAATTTATCAGCAAATACTTTAACGGGCCCATGTTCCAATAAAGCTACTGATAAACCTTCTATTAAATTTTGTATTCCACCAACATCAGGTGGAAAATTTCTTGTAGAAATAACAAACATTATTTAATCCACTTTATATTACAACCCATGCTAGGAATTTGAATTTTTGGGCCTTTTTGATTTTTTGCAATTAAGTTCTTTGCTATTCTTAGATCACTTTCTCCACTTTTTATTGGCTTTAAATCTTTTAGTTCTCTAATTCTTCCTCTATATTGTAATTCTAGATTACGATTAAAACCAAAAAAATCAGGCGTGCATACTGCTGCATATTTTTTTGCAATTTCTTGATTTTCATCAATTAAATATTCAATATTTTCAAATTTATTCTCATTTGCAAAAGTAATCATTTTTTCAAAAGAGTCTTCAGGATAATTTTTTGTATCATTTGACATTATAGCAACAGAATTAATTCCTCTTTTTCTTAATTCTTTACAGTCCTCAATAAGTTCAGAAATTATAGCTTTAACATATGGGCAATGGTTACAAATAAACATTATTAAAGTACCATTTTCTCCTCTTATCTTCTTTAACGAGACTAGCTCATTATTGATTGATTTCAGTATAAAATCTTCAGCTTTTTTACTAAAGTCACAAACTGGTGTTTTTGTTAAAGACATAATATATTATAAGTTATAAAAATAAATTATTCACTAATTTTATGATTTACGATTTTGAAAAAAATACACCAAATTTAGATCCAGAATGTTGGGTAGCATCCAATGCAGTTATTATAGGAAAAGTAGAATTAAAAAAAAATTCTAATATTTGGTTTAATGCGGTTTTAAGAGGTGATCTCGAACCAATTATAATTGGTGAAAACTCAAATGTTCAAGATGGAAGCGTTATTCATACTGATCCAGGTTGTCCAACAATAGTTGGTAATGGAGTTACTGTAGGACACATGGTTATGCTTCATGGATGTGAGATAGCAGACGATTGTTTAATAGGAATTGGTTCTACAATTTTAAATAAAACTAAAATTGGTAAGAATTGTATTATC
>Ga0114997_10004937_pt1 | contig 10278 bp, 5 predicted proteins | sample ArcticOcean_MG_C_2_FD_87045 | JGI IMG/M metagenome (GOLD analysis project Ga0114997, IMG submission 87045) | Marine microbial communities from western Arctic Ocean - ArcticOcean_MG_CB4_136 | ecosystem: Environmental > Aquatic > Marine > Oceanic | place: Arctic Ocean: Canada Basin | collected... | reverse complement strand
GATTAGACATTGCTTGTGCTAAAGCAGCTATACCAGAACCACCTGCTGCACCCTGTAGAGAACGCATGGTGTTTGCTAGACCTTGCTGTTGTTGTTGTGCTACAAAGTTTGCTTGCTGCTTATTTACTGTAAGATCTTCATACGGGTTATTTAAATTGCTATACACATTAGCCGTTGATAAATTATCAAATCGATTCTTAAATGTATTGTATTCTGATTCAGCAGCTGCTTGCTCTGCTCTTCTTTACCACCACCTGTTACACCGCTTATTATACTTGCAACTCCACCAGCCATATCCCCAACAGCACCCATTTGTGATGAAGACATGCCCATACCTTTACCACCCGCAGTTTCTTTGCCAACCCCAACATCACCAACTCCAACATCACCACCAATATTATTTTTATAGTTGTTTACAATACCTTGTTCTGGTGTAGCACCAAGACTTGGATATTTTTTCTGTAGTTGAGAATCTGCTACAGCTTGGGTGTCCTCAATATAGTTAGTCTGACCACTTAAGATATTACTAAAATCAAAAACATTTGATTTTTGATCTATACTTGGCCTATTTTTATATTCTTTTGGCGTCATACCATACTCGGATACAAAGTCTTTACGTGCTTGTATAATACCATTTTTTCCTAATAAACTACCACTACCAGTTCCACCCATGGCACCGTCTGACCATTCACCACCGAACCGATCTACAAATCTTTTTTTATCTTTTGCCATTTTTTTAATTTTTATTTTTATACATTTATAATCACACTTTTTTACACTTATTTACTACTTTCGAAAACCTCTGCTCCCACAGCAAATAATTCAGCGTAGTTTGCATCTTCATTTTTCATTTTTACCTCAGCATAATATCCTGTTAAACCTGACGCCCCCAACTCTTGATCTTTACCAAAGAATATAAAATCGTTAGCTACAGGTCTTTTAGCACTATTTTCCACGTTAACCGTTAACTCGTTTGTGCTATAATTAATACCAATCAACTCCCCAAGTTTATACACAGTGTTGTTATTTTGAAAGTAGATGATGTCAAAAGCCCCAACGTCTTGCTTATTAGACGTTGATATTACGTTCATTGGCTTTGCGCCTAATGATTCATTTAAATATCCGTTTATTTTTATTACTACGTTAGCCATATTTTTATAATTTTAAGGGCAATCTTCGCCTGATAAAGCACAGTTGTCATAATAACAAAGTCCGTGTGCATATACTGTAGGTACTCTAGTACTTGTTGTTGTTTTTAACTGTCCTTGTCCAGCAGCTGAGCTTGAGCAACCAGCAGAAACAGTGCTAAATTTAATTATCTTATTGTTAGTGGCGCCAGTAGAGAAGAACGTGCTACTACCAGATGGTACACTTGTTAGTGTTGCACCGTTACAATATTGCGCCGTTGAAACATACTGTATAGTTGAAGCGCTAACACTTCCACCCACACACACGTGTACCTCATGACATAACACAGATTCAGTAACATCTGTTACTGTTATTGTAAATGCTTTTGTGAATGATAAGCTGTTACCATCGGTTGATATTATTGTTATACTGTAAGAATTTTTTGTTTCGTAATCAAAAGCAGAACTTGCTCTTAGTTGATTACTGTTAATATTAAAACTACTAGCATCAGTACCACCTATAGTATATGTATGAGACGCATTATCACAATGTGTTGTACTTAAATTACCAACAACATCATTAATACTATTATTTTCAGCTATTGATGCACTTGACAAAATAATATTACTAGGTGCAACATTTATTAAGTTATCAACATTTAAATTCACTACATCGTTAGCTGTTCCAAATTTAAATATTTTGGCTATACCAGTTATTGTAACACTTGTTTTAGCGTTGTTAATATCAGCTGACAAATCTTCCCAACCAACCTCTGAGGTATTACTCAACGTGTTTATAGCACCAGCCACCGTACCGCTCCACTTATTGTTATCAAAAGCGTAGGGGTCACTAGCATCATTAGAGTGTATTAAACCAGCGTTAGATGTTACTGTATATGTCAATACAACCCTTGGTGTTGTATCAGGCTCTGTATTATAATCTCCAATTGATGTGAACGTTACAGGTGAGGCAATACTTAAACAACTTAATGATTTTGTGGCTGTTAACGAAACAGTAATATTTTCTCTTTGCTGTATTGTAACTGTTTTTACTTTTGGTGTACCCGTAGCGCCATCTAATGAGCCAGTTGTGTCAAATGTACTATTAGTTGTAGCACCACTAGTGCCACTAACAGCTTCTTTTATTTTTAATGTATATGTCTCACCACTAGCAGCGGTAGGAAATACTATATCCTCTGAGTATGCCGATCCTGTATTAGGTATTGAAACGGTTTTTGGACCAGTGGTTGTTAATATATTGCTACCATTAGCTTTTGTGCATTCAATAGTAACTTGTGAATTTTTAGCTCCGTATATTTTTAATGTTCTTGTTTCACCTGTAACTGGAACATCACTCTCGTTTAATTGATATTCTGTTATAGTATTTGATGCCGCAGCTAATGCAGATGTTGCTCTTGCTGTAAATTTAATAATCTCATCAGTTACGTTTTTATTAGGAAACGTATAGCTAAGCTGAAAAGCTCTTACTGTTAACGGTGATGCTGTGGTACCAGCGCCAGTGTCAGTGGTTACTATATCGTATCTTGATTTATCTTCTGTATTTTCTAAATCACATTCTGGTGGACTATCATTAAAATTATAATTTGTGGCTCTTGTAAATGTTTTATTGTTAGTAGTATTATCCGCTGTTTCTAAATCAATTACAACGGTTGAACCTTGTTCCCCTATTGCACTAAATGCTACAGCATTTTGAGTGACAGGTGTAGCAAAGTTAACACTAGTGTCATAAGTACCATTAACTGAGTATATTGGCTTTGTAACTGTTCCTTTAATATTAACAACAATTGTTTGATCAGCTGTTGCTGCAAAATTAAACGCAATTGGTATTGTAACTTGCACCTCATTGTTAAAAGGAAATACATCATAAGCATCCGCTGTTGTGGTATTTGTGAAAGTAACCGAACCCTCGTTAACACAATCTCCAAATGGCGCACTAGTTTCAGTTCCATGTGTTGAAAAATCATCAGCTTTAATAGCATAAGCACTATTTGGTTTTACATTTAGCACAATTGATTGTGCAAAACTACTATTTGCAGCTGAAATAACAATTTCAGTAGCCGTTATATCAGCGTTGCCTAACACACTAGTTGGGTCAGCAAGTGACACTTTTATTTCATACTCAGTTTGGCCATTATTAGGATCATCTATTGATGACATGTTACCAATACCTTGCACTGGAAATTGCTTAGCAGCACTACCTGATTGTAGGGTTGTCTCTGTTGTATTTGTACCTAAAATATTATTAAACCACTTACCTTCTTTATCAATAAATGTTTTAACACTACCAGTTTCTTCTGCTGTTTTAATAGACTCACAATACCAACCTTCAGCATTAGGATCAACTGTGTTTTCTGTTCCAGCCGAAAATCCTCTTTCTATAGTTTTATATTTTCTTGGGCTTGTTCCTTCGTAATTTAATGTTTTAAAATTCTTTATGCTAGATGGGCTATCATTGAATATTAATGTTAATTCAGAAGGAACAGCATTATTATTATAAAATTTATTTCTAATAGCATTTGAGTTATGTTTATAAAGATCACCTTGATCAAAAGTAAAATATGTATTGTTTATTGATAATCCGTTTTGCAAAACAAATGATTTTCTACTTGTCCAACCATCTACAGACTCAGTAAAACTTATAGTTTCGTCGCCAACTGAGGTGGCAGGGAAGTCATCTCTTAATGTAACGTTATAATTATTATTATAACTATCATATGTTCCTATTAGCTTCTTAGAAGTCGCTAGGTGAGTTCTGAAGTAATCTCTCATACCCTTTGATGATATTTCTGTTAAACCATCCCTAGATAATCTCAAAACTGATCCCCGTGACTTGTCAGTAAAATAAGATCTAAAACCGTGGCTACAGTATGATTCTGGGTTTTTTGATATTCCAAATTCTCCCACGAATGGTATTGCTTGACCAAGAACATTATTGGTTGCTGTTAATTGTATATTTCCATCGGCATTATAAACAGCATCTTTATTAGCTAATATTTTTAATATTTTATCTTCACATAACGTTATTATGTCTGTATTTCTTGTGTGAAGTTTTTGTATAGAACCATATACTGGATTCAAGTTTTTAGTTATTTTTTCTCCAGCGATGAATTGATTTAATGAATTAACATCACTTATAGAATTAAATATACCAGAGTATATTATACCGTGTTTTTGTCTATCTTCTTTGTATTGTTCAGCTAAAACAGAAGATACTTTTGGTCCTTTGTCTATAAATACTTGATTAAAATCATCTCTAACTCTATTTGATTCTACACCATTTCCAAATGAAAAGCAATTATGCCATGTTAAAGTTTGAAGATAATCTCTTTTGTTATTAGAATCTTGATCTAGTGTTATACTGTTTAATGTTTCTATAGGATACGTTTCGTGTGTCTCGTAATACAAATCTAAATCAATAGCTTCTTTTGGTTCTGTTTCAAATATACCAGGATTATCACTAAAAAATGTTTCCTCGTCATTAGCAAATTCTATAATCTGTAAAACTGAATAACCTGCAGCTAGATAAGAAGCTCCATTAAACTTTGCTGACTGCGTAATACCACCATTATCAACACCAGGTGTTGGGTCAAAAGGTAATAATTGATCAAGTTCTAGCTCAAGTCTCACAGCTTGATTTGACTGTAACTTCTTTTCAAAGTCTTGCATTGAGTTTCCACCTCTATAATTATAACAACGTCTTATGTCGTGGTTTTTAATTTCAAATACCGTTCCATCCCCGCTATTATCTCTACGCCATCTTAACTTAGTACCTGGAACTTGCAGTTTTTTCCAAAAACTTATAACATTAGGATCATCAACAAGATCAGATGACGGATTTTTTCCTGCGTGAATCGTGCTATTTCTTCCATTACCACCTAAAGTTAAACGAAGAGTAAGTTTTTTTGAGGTTTTGCTAGCACCAGTACCAACATCATTAATAAGGTTTTCCTCAGGAAGTGGTCTTTGATCGTCAAAATCATAAGCGTGAGCGTCATCAATTGATATTGCCGCTGCACCTTCAAATATATCTTTACCTTCTGGTCTACTATCAACAGCAGCTTCCGCGTGGTTTATATAGTATATTGCTTGAGCTTGAACAACTTCTACTTCTCCTGTTTCTTGCCTTTTTTCTATATGCTCTTTAACAAATATATCATTTTTTATTTTCACAAAAAACCTACCGTTAAACTCTGATTTATCAAGTTGTGACTCATCTCTATATATCTTGAGTTGATAGTTACCATTTGTGACTGGAACGTTAGTCACATCATCTAGTGTAAAATCCAAATCATCACCCCACCTTTTTTCTAGTTTTATTTTCCAGAAATCACCAGCTTCATTATAATCTGGGTTGGGTATTTCACCAACAACAGCGAAATCTGCAGCCCCTACATCTGAATTTATTTTTTCTATTTCTTCTATTTTATAGAAATCAGTTTGACCCTCTGTACCTTTAGCTATTCTAGCATATAGGTCATCTTTACCAATTGCTATATCTTTTAATTTACTGTCGTCAGCAGATATGTCTGTACCTGGAACATTAAAGAACGTGTAATCTTTTGTTGGAAACCCAGTTGTTGCAATACCAGTTCCAAAGCTAGTATCAACAGAACCTTGTAAAACTTTTCTAGTCTTTAAAAATTCAGGTATTTCATTGCTAATATCTAATATTTTATATTTAACTTTTTTTCCACGATCATCAGCAACAGGTTCGCTGGAGTTGTGGGATTTTTTTAATATTAAATATTCACCTGTTTCTACTTTATTTCTTTCTGAAGATGAAAAACTTATCCATATATTACCATCATCATTAAGGTAATATCTATCCATGGCTAAGTTATAATATTCATTAGATGTTTCTTTTATAAAAAATTTGTAATGACTAGCCCAATCTGGTTTTGCTATTGGATCTGGGCTTGATACTGTACCGCCATTGATACCAACAATTATTTCATTTTTTTCTGAAGCAGCTGTTTGATTTAACTGAACAACAGCGGAATCATCAGTTAACACGGGTGTTTGTCTACCGTGTTCATCCATAAACACAGCACCAACTTGATATGTTCTCATAGACTTTAGAGAAGGCTGTGGTATAAATGGATTTGCAACAGATTTATTATTTAGCTGCATTGTAAAAACTGGATTTTCAGGTATATTATAATTTTGCAGATAATTACCATACAATAATCTATTACCTGTAATTTCTTGAGCAATAGCTTTTCTAGGTACATTATCAAATGACCTTAATATCTGCTCTGAGCTAACTACCGCGTGTATTTGTTCCGATGTAACTTCAAAACCATCACCACTTAATTCCACTAAATTAAAATCACCCTCTGATTTAAGTGTTTTTAATATGTATACTACATTACTATTTGATTCTTTATATAATAATTCTACCTCAGTAACATCTTTTGGTTTAACATCGAATGGTCTTGTTGTTCCACCACCTAACAATAAACTTCTTAAAGTATTTACCATTGATGCATTAAAAGCTTCCTCTGGATCATATTTAAAACCATCAATTTGATCTGGTAAAAACGCTACTTCTGAAAACGGAGAGAAACAGGAGTATTGACCATCTACATATTTCCACCTATAACCAAACCTTGGTAATTTTAATTCATACAACGCTTCTTCTTGCTTCAATTCACAATCCCATGTATTACCATCCATTGTTACGTTAGTAGATATTTGAACGACGTAAGCACGAAACGTTTTTGACATACTTGTAGAGGTGTGTAGCTCTTTTAGTTTAACGTGCACTTCTAAATCTTCACCGTCTTTTTCTACTTTACATATTATAGTATCACCAGTTCTATAGTGAGGTTCTGCTGTTCCTACAAATTTTATTTCTAGTATGTGACCTTCTGTATAACCAGTTTCCTTAGGAACTCTTTCACCTGAAATAACTCTTGTAAATGTACTTTGTACACTACCTTCTGAAAATGTAGTGTTACCAACATTGCCTGCACCGCGGGATGTGTCCTTGATGTTGTACATCGTTATATTAGGTGCGTTTAAAGGACTTTTCTTTATAACTGTAATGTTTTCTTCTAATAAATCACCTTTATTAATTCCATTTATTTTTAATTTAGTATGTGTTGTATAACTTGATGTTGTACCTAATTTACATCTCGCTATATTAATACATTTTGGCTCATTATTATTATCTGTAAATAATAATAAACCATCTATTATGTTAATACCAGTTATGATATTATTGTTAGAAAAATTTAATATGTTATGTTTGAATGTTAAGGTTGGGTTACCTGTGAATGATTGTTTTGTAGATAATGTTAGTGACGCGCCGCTGATTGCTTCAACTTTAGTATGTGTACCATGTATGCCACCACCAGTTACTTTCATACCAACTTTAATATTTGCGTTTGATCCAGATAAAGTTGCTGATTTACTATTTACCGTATTACCGCTTAATGCTTGTGTTACCTCTTGTTTGTTGGATACTAATATTGGCGTTACACTTTCTGATTCAACATTATATTCTACTATAACATCTTCATTAACACCACATAATAACCAGTAAATGCAATTAGAATTTTCGTCTTTTATAGATCCAACACATTCAAATTTGTTTGTATTATTACGTAAGTTAGATATAGCGGTATTACCTAATGTATTTTGCGCAGCACCAACATTAGAATCTTCAGATGTAGCTATTTCGATATTTAAAGCATCTCTATACTCACCTTTAGGTAACAACCTCTCATCAAGATCCTTGTTCATTCGACCTGATGTAAAAACATTTTTTATCTCTGGCATATCTTATTAATGTTTAATCTGTTTTGATTTACCTCTCATTGTTTGTGCTAACTCTTGAGATTTTAAATTACTTAATCTTATTTTGGCTTTTCTAACAGCAGCAAATCTTTCTTTCTTATATCTATTAATCATATATTCAGGTATTTGTATCCTTGTAGATAGTATCCCATGAGCAATATACTTATATACAGCTTCTTCAGCAAATTTGTGAACAACAGCATCACCATCTTCTGCTAAACCATCACTTATATAATGCAATGTGATTATTTTACCCGAAACGTTAGAACTAAAATGTATTCTGCCTCCATTTAAATCAATGAAAAATGTACCATTACCCTGTGCAATTGTGGGGTCTATACCAAATCTCCCGCCTGTATTAGACTTACTTAAGCTCTCTATAGTCTCTTTATCACTTGATTTGTCATCTTTAAATTTTTTCCATGTTTCCGAGGTACCCGCTTCTGTTATATCACCTTGTGAGTCAAATATATATCTATATTCTGAATCCTGTAGTATACCTTTTGGGTTTGATGTATGTAAAGTTGGATACATAGGTATTTCAAGACCATTATTGTCCACCCAACATACTTTTGTGTAGTTGATATAATCATGCGGTAAGGCCATGGTTAAAGATGGTGGTATTTCTATCTCTTGAGACTTTGATGATCTTAGTGTATCATAATTTAACTCTTGAATTGCCCTTTGGGCATGAAATGCAACGTCAGCTTTTTTTACTTTTGTAATTACTTTTCCTTCCCCAACATACGCTATTAAAAAGTTATTGATAATATCATTTAGCTTTATATGTTGATAGTTACCAAATTCACGATCAGCATCCCCAAGTTCAACACTAATCGTGTCATCTGCAGCTGGAGCTGTTACAAATTCTACTGCACTTGTGGCTACTGTATATGTATATGTTCCTGTGGTTTGTATGATATTATTTATATATACTGAAAATTCACCGATTTTAGTTGGTAATGGATCAAAGTGTATTGTGGTTAAATTAAATACCGCATTTGTAATTGGTATAAAAGTCAAACTCACATCATCTCCTATTACCGCGGCAACATCAAGTTTTATATCAGTACCGTTTGTGATTTCTGCTATTTTATAAGCAACTGATGCAGTTAATCCATTTCCAGTTACCAACATACCAACAACTAAACCTGCTACATTGTCTAAAGTAACATCAACACTAGGACTTCCTGCGGAACCCACGCCACCGTTGGTATCTATTGAAACACTATTAGCATTTCCTATACCTAAAAACGTTTGACTTCCTCTGTAATACCCTTCATTAGTTAGTGTTTGTAGTGCCATTTATTTATGATTTTTCTTGTTGAACATTTTTGTTTTCTTCCGTGACTGCTACTTGATATACGCTAGGATCTTTTATAATAATACCGGATAATGCTAATATTTTTATAACTAATTCGTTCTCTTCTGATTCATGTAGATCAAAATTAACAGTATTTGCTACGTTATATAATGGGTTACCATTCACATTTGTATAAGCCCATTCAGCTTTTTGCGGTTTTCTAACATAAGTTATTGTAATATCGCTATCATCATTGTGTTTTAATTCGTTTAAACCAAAGACTCTTATTTTAACATATTTCACATTGCTAGCAACGTAACCGTTTTGTACATACATTAATCTTGTGTTTGTTGGCTTGGTTAATTGAGATGAGTTTAACAGTAAGTATTCGTTTTGTGTAACTCTTTCGGCTTCATTATTTTTGTAAGATATAACGCCGATCCTGTATGTATCAGTTGGTAGAGAAAAATAACTAAAATCTGTATCATTAGTAGACACTGCGTTATCAGTTTTTCTACCTAGCCCATCTAATGATATTGACGTTTCAAACAGTGCTATTCTACTTTCTGTAATATCTAACATGTCTGAGTATTCTGTTTGATTACCGTGAACTCTTTCAAATTGATTTATATCATAGAAGTATTGTTCAAATATATCCATTTGAGCGTGGTTAGCTAATAGATTGAACTCTTGTGGTGTTATATATCCTCTTTGTTCTTTATTCAATATGTTTAATACCTTTTGGTATACTGTATCTATTAAAACCATAATTTCTTTTTTTATATAGTGTAGTCACCCAATAGAGTGACTACTCTATAAGTGATTAATTATTTTAATCTTTTTTGCAAAGTGTTAAAAACTTCTAAACCTTCATCGGTTTTGAAGAATGCTGCTAATGCAGAGTATGGATGTTCATCAAAAGGAACTGTCATTAGTTTCCTTTTAGTTTCTCCCCACGTGAATGTTCTGTTATCTTGTGATAACCTAATTATTCCTGCTTCAGTAGCTTTTATACCTAAATTCCTT
>Ga0114997_10004936_pt1 | contig 10280 bp, 10 predicted proteins | sample ArcticOcean_MG_C_2_FD_87045 | JGI IMG/M metagenome (GOLD analysis project Ga0114997, IMG submission 87045) | Marine microbial communities from western Arctic Ocean - ArcticOcean_MG_CB4_136 | ecosystem: Environmental > Aquatic > Marine > Oceanic | place: Arctic Ocean: Canada Basin | collected... | reverse complement strand
CAATTATTGGATATAATTAAAATAATTGAAACTGTTGGATTGGATGGTGTAATTGCAACAAACACAACAATCGATAGGAGTCAAATCAAAAGCAATACTTCCTTTATTAATGAACCAGGAGGGTTAAGCGGAAAACCTCTTTCGGAAAAAAGCAATGATGTAATAAGATTTATTTCTAAGGAAAGTAATAATAGATTTCCAATAATTGGAGTAGGTGGTATTCATTCACCTGAAGACGCTATAGATAAAATTAATGCGGGAGCTTCACTAGTTCAATTATATACAGGTTTTATTTATGAAGGCCCTGGTCTAATTAAAAAAATTAATAAAAAGCTAGTTGAATCTATAAATTAATCAAAATAACTAAAACTATCTTTTGGAGAGATCGTTAGTATCGTCTTATAAATAAGTTGAATAACGTTTTCAACATCTTCTTTTTGAACCATTTCAACCGTTGTATGCATGTATCTCAATGGTAATGATATTAAAGCTGAAGCAACACCTCCATTACTATAAGCAAAAGCATCAGTGTCTGTACCTGTATATCTTGAAGATGCTAATCTTTGAAATGGAATTTTATTTTTCTCTGCTGTATCTATTATTCTTTCTCTTAAATTATTTTGAACAGCAGGCGCATATGAAATTACAGGGCCTTCTCCAATTTTAATTAATCCTTCTTTCTTTTTGTTAATCATAGGAGTAGTAGTGTCGTGACACACATCAGTTACAATAGCAATATTTGGTTTTATACGCTGAGAAATCATTTCGGCTCCTCTCAATCCAACTTCTTCTTGAACCGAATTTGTAATATATAAACCAAATGGTAGTTTATTTTTATTTTCAGATATAAGTCTTGCAACCTCTGCTATCATGAAACCTCCAGCTCTATTGTCAATTGCTCTGCAAACAAATTTATTTTTATTTAAAATTTTAAATTCATCTGGATAAGTAATAACACATCCTACATGAATGCCTAATAACTCAACTTCTTCTTTTTTCTTTGCACCTATATCAATAAATATATTGTCTAATTTTGGGGGCTCTTCTTTTCCAGTTTTTCTTGTGTGAATTGCAGGCCATCCAAAAACGCCTTTAACAATACCTTTTTTTGTATGAATATTCACCCATTTTGAAGGAGCAATTTGGTGATCACTTCCACCGTTTCTTATTACATATATTAAACCATCGTCAGTAATATAATTGACAAACCAAGATATTTCATCTGAATGTCCTTCAATGATAACTTTAAATTTAGCGTCTGGATTGATGACGCCAACAGCAGTTCCATATGTATCAGTTATGAAGCTATCTACATAAGGCTTTAGATAGTTCATCCATATTTTTTGTCCTGAAACTTCATATCCAGTTGGTGAAGCATTATTAAGGTATTCTGATAAGAATTCAATAGATTTTTTATTTAAAATAGACATGATTTGTTATTTATTGTCACTGTAAAAGTAGTGATATTCGTTAAAATCATTGCCCTTAATCATCCTTTTAATTTTTGTAATTTTGATTAATGAAAATTTTAATTTTTATTAATTTAACATTGTATTCATTTTTTTTGTGTTCTCAAGAATCTTCAAATGAATACAGTAATCAACTTTTTATCATTGAAGGTGATTCTATTCCTGTTAATGGAATATCTCTTAAAGAGGTAATAGTATTTTTGCCTCTAAAATTTGAATCACATTCTGATTTACTAAATTATATTTTGCTAAAAAGAAAGACTTTAAAGGTCTACCCTTTTGCAAAATTAGCTGCAGATAGATTGATAATACTTAACAATAGATTAGATAATATAAAATCTAAGAGAAACAGAAAGAAATATGTTAAGATGATGGAAGATTTTATATATGATGAATTTGAAACTGAACTTAGAAAGTTATCTAGATCAGAAGGGAATATTTTAATTAGATTAATAAATAGACAAACAGGAAATACAGCTTACGATTTAATCAAAGAGCTTAGAACAGGATTCCGAGCTTTTATTTATCAAACTACAGCATCATTTTTTAAATTATCATTAAAAGAAACTTTTGATCCAGAAAACGATCATCAAGATTATCTTGTTGAAGATATTATTCAAAGAGCATTTGCAAATAAAGACCTTGAGGAACAACAGTCAGCTTTAAATTATAATTTGGAAGAATTATTTTATAATTGGAAAAAGAAAAAAGAAAATTTAATTATTAATTAAATTTTCAGAAGCTCTCATTGTCTCGAAAAAATCTTTTAAAATACCTTCTTTGTTAAATTTCTCCCAGAAAACTACTTGTCTGTTTTCATCTCCATTGTAACCCCAATTTTTACCATCAAAACTAACTTTATAAGCTATCTTCATATGCCCTAAATCTGGGTTTTTTAATATTGATAATACACATAAGTCAAATAGAGGTCTTGTAGGATGTCTATATTTTACAAATAATTCTATTGAATAGTCGCCAAATCTATCAAATTCTCCACCATGTCTTCCAATTATTGGTTTTGCTATTTTTGGACCCATTCCTTTCATTTTTCTTTTCATTTCTTCAACACTTACACTTACAGCATCAGTGCCATTATTTTCACCATATCTAACTGTAACAATTTCTAATTCAACTCTAGGGTTTTTTAATATTTTATTTATAGAAGAAGGATCATTTTCAAGATTATATTCACCAGGTTTTGGCCAATTACTCCCAAGCCATATAACTTTTATTTTATTTGCAATTTCAGGAGCTTTTTTTAAAGCCAAAGCAATGTTAGTTAATTTACCAATTGAAAGAACAATGAGTTTTTCATTTTTTACTTCAGAAGCATTTTTAATTATAAAATTAACTGCTTGGTTTCCATCAAAATCTTCTTTATGAATTGTTTTGACTATATCTTCGTATCTTCCTGAAGCACCCGGTATTACTTTGATTTTATTTTTAAAACCACATAGAGTTACAATTCTTTGTGCTTCAGCTACATGATGTTTTAATTCTTTTCCAGAGTAGGTTTTGTTAACTGTTATACCTTTAACCTTAAAAATTTTTTGATTGAAAAGCAAATATGCGATTGCATGCTGATCATCAAGTTCATTATTTGCATCTGTATCTAATATAACTGTGAATTGTTTTGATTTTTTAGATTGAGATTTATTTTCTTCACAATTAATCAGACTAAAAGAAATCCAGCTAACAATAAGAATATTAATAAAGTTTTTAATCATGCTTATTTTTTAATTAATACTAAAACAATATAGTTATTTTAAATTATTGTTAAGTATATTTAATTTAATGTTTTTGAAACAAAAACTTAATAAAATTTCTAACGAAGAACGTTGGAATGTTTACACTCATTTACCCGCGATTATTCTGAGTATAATTGGAGGCATTGATCTTTTATTTATAGAAAAAAGTATTTTTCATAAAATTAATTTAGGAGATGTTATATATATATTTTCTTTAATTTTTTTATTCACTTGCTCTACTGTTTATCATTTAGTTAGCGGCCCTTTGAAGATATTTTGGAGAAGACTAGACCATATTGCTATTTTCATTTTAATAGCAGGGACTTATACTCCAGTATGCCTAAATACTTTAATTGAAACTCCTGGAAAGGTTATTTTATATTCAATTTGGACTATTGCTTTTTTAGGAATTCTTTTTAAGATATTTTTTATAAATAAATATGAAGTAATTTCATTATTGTTATATATAGGCATGGGTTGGATTCTTATTTTTGATATTAATTCAATTATTAAAATATTTAATTTTAATTCATTACTTCTTCTATTTATGGGTGGAGCTTTTTATACTACTGGAGTTGTTTTTTATCGAATGAATAATTTAGCTTATAATCATGCAATATGGCATGTTTTTATTGTTCTTGGTGCCATTTCACATTTTCTAATGATTAAAGAATTAATCTAAAAATTAAATCAAAAATGCTACTATTATTGCAAGAATAATGGTTAAAATTTTGCTTAAATTAAATATATGACCTGCATTACTTTCAAACATAATTGTTGTAGAGATATGAATAAGAATACCAAGGATTAGAGGCTCTACTATTTGATTGACACTTTCACTTAAATATAACCCTATGAAGCCTCCAAGAGGAGTCATTAAGGCAAAAAATAATATAGCAAATACTTTATTAGTTTTTGAAGATTTTGTCTCCCAAAGTAGAAGAGAAACAACTATTGCAATTGGAATTTTATGAATAACAATCCCCCAAAGTAGTTTATCTTGATTGTTTAAAGGTATTCCTTCAAAGAATGAGTGTATGCATAAACTTAATAATAATACCCATGGGATTTTCTCTAATCTATTAAGCTTTTGCGTGTGACCATGCTCAATTCCTTTCGAAAAAAACTCTAAGATAATTTGCGTTAAAATACCTAGCATAATTAATATCCCTGTACTATCTTTTCTTATTTTAAAAATTTCCGGCAAAAACTCTAAAAATAATATTGAAAGTAGAAAAGCTCCGCTAAATGAGAGTAAAAGCTTAGTTCCAATTATAGATTTAGGCTTAAAATATAGACCAATAAATGAGCCAAATATAACAGAAAAAAAAGCAAGAACACCTGTAATAATCATAGATTGAAAAATTAATTAAGTAGTAACTTAATTATTCTGATGTAAAATTAATCTATTTTTGATCTTATAAAATTGTATATGGAAGATAATTTTGAATTAATTGCCAAAACATTATTTGGAATGGAGAAGTTATTAGCTAATGAGTTGAAAATGATTGGCGCTCAAAATGTCCAAGTTGGTAATAGAATGGTCAGTTTTGTTGGTGATAAAGGATTTATGTATAAGTCTAATTTATCTTTACGGACTGCTATAAAGATACTTAAACCAATTTTAAAGTTTACCGCATCTAATGAATCGGAATTATATGATTCAGTAAATAGTTTCAATTGGACTAGTTATATAACTCCAGATAAAACAATTTCTGTTGATAGTGTAGTTAATGGGAAAATATTCACTCATTCACTCTACGTTTCTCAAAAGATTAAAGATGCTATTGTTGATCGAATTAGAACAGATACTGGAAAACGTCCTAATGTTGATTTAAATTATCCAGATTACAGAATACATATTCACATCGATCAAAAAAAATGCACCTTATCTCTTGATTCTTCTGGAGCATCCCTTCACCATAGAGGTTATAGGACAGCAACTAACATTGCTCCTATAAATGAGGTTTTGGCTGCAGGAATTTTATTGCATTCCGGGTGGAATGGTCAATCAGATTTTTTAGATCCATTTTGTGGTAGCGGAACAATAGCAATCGAAGCAGCAATGATTGCTTGTAATATACCAGCTAATGTAAACAGAAAAGAATTTGCATTTGAAAAATGGAATGATTGGGATGAAAATCTTTTTTATGTAATAGAGGAGTCTTTATTAAAAAAAATTAAACCTATTTCTGTTAATATTACCGGATCAGATAAATCACCTTCTGCTATTCAAAAAGCTATAGAAAATGTCAATAATGCAAATCTTCAAGATTTCATTCAAATTAAAAAGAAAGATTTCTTATATAGTAAAAAAATAAATGAAAATTGTTTACATATTTTAACGAATCCTCCCTACGGAGAAAGAATGGAAGGAGATATTGATAAACTTTATTCAGAAATCGGATCTACTTTAAAACATTTTTTTATTGATACTAGTGCATGGATAATAACTTCAAACATGGAAGCGATTAAACATATTGGGCTTAAAACTTCTAGAAAAATAAAAGTTATTAATGGCAAATTAGATTCACGCTTATTAAATTATTTAGTATATAAAGGGAGTAAAAAAACTCATAAGCAATAGATTAATTTTTATTTTTTTTAAATCGAAAAGGAAAGGAATAAGTTAGTGTGTAATTAAATCCTGCTCCAAAATTATTATTATCAGTTACTTTATTGAATCCAGGAACGTATAAATTTCCGAAATTTTCAGGTTGATTTTGATTTAACATCCTATTAAGTCTAATGCTTATTCCTAAATAAAAATTTAGCACTAATTCTGTTTTTACTCCAAAAACAAATTCTATCCATCCACTACTTAAACTATTTCTATCACCTGTTGCATTTCCTTCTCTGGTAATAGGAGTTTCCCAGTAATGATGAGTTATGTATACTAAATAATTATTTACTGAATGAGAATGGATACTGCGACCGTATCGTAATCCTATATATATTGAATTATTCATTCCTTTCCAATTATTAAAGAGATTATAGTCCATGCCTAGTTTTATGTATGTACCATTCGTTGTAAAGTTTATCTGTTCAGATTGAATTGTTTTTTTTAACGAACCTATTTCAACTGCAGCAAATAAATTTTTATAAAAATTTAAATCTCCAACTAATTCAAATCCTTTAAAATCAGAATCAAAATAACTTTGAATTGGCCTATAAATGTCTATCCCGGCTCTTAATGCGAAAGTTTGAGGTGTACTCTTAGTCAATTTACTTTCTACAATTTTTTCATTTATAGAATCCTTTGGTTGCAATTCTTGAGCATTAACAAATATGCTCAAAAGAAAGCTAATGATAAATAGCCAAATGTGCTTGATCTTCATTTGAAACAGTATTAGTTAGTAATTCAAAATGGTCCATCCAATTTAGGTTTCCTGAAATAAAATCAACTGCAGTATTATTTAAAATAAATTCAGTTCTATAACCACAAGAACGATTTATATATAAATCATTTCTTTGATAATTAAATTGTAATGTATCTGCATATATACTATCTCCAATGGTTTTAATAAATGCAAATTTCGTTTTATTAGTGTCAGCTTTTAAAGGAATAATTATTGAGTCAGAATTAACAATAGTTAAAGAATTTTCTTTACCAATTCCAGCTATAGTTATATTGTTTGCTGCTTTTAATTTTAAAGGATTTTTTTTATCATATAACCTTATAACTATCCTAGGAGTACCCTGAGTTTCAATTAAACATATGTCATCTTTTTCACATTTAACAAAGAAGGATATTGTAGTAAATAAAACTATTAAATAAAAGGTGAATTTCATTATTTGACAATCTTTTTTAAAAGTACAACATTTTCCACATGATGTGTTTGAGGAAACATATCCACTGCATTTATTTTTGAAATTTCATATAAATGTTTTATTAATGAAATGTCTCTTGCTTGAGTTGAGCTATTACAACTTATATAGATTATTTTTTCAGGTTTTATTTCAATAATTTGTTTTAAAACTAATAAATGCATTCCTTCTCTTGGAGGGTCAGTAATTATAATAGATGGTTTTCCATGATTGTTTATAAAAGTTTCGTTAAAAACATTTTTTATGTCTCCAACTTCAAATTCAACATTTTTTATTTTATTAAATACTGCATTTTCTCTTGCAGCTAATATTGATTCAGGAACAACATCAACACCGATAACCTTTAATGCGTTTTTTGAAATAAACTGAGCTATAGTTCCAGTTCCTGTATATAAATCATAAATTAATTCATCACCTTTTAAGTCTGCGAAGTTTCTGACTATTTTATATAACTGAAATGCTTGTTCAGGATTGGTTTGGTAAAAGGATTTAGCCGTTATTTTAAAGAAAAGACCTTCCATTTTTTCTGTTATATGATCTTTGCCATAAAACAGCTTAATTTCTTGGTCAAAAATAGTGTCATTTGCTTTTCTATTAATAACATATAGAAGAGAGTTTATTTTAGGGAACTGATCAACAATGTAATTTAATAGGGCTAATATTTCAGTTTTATTCTCTTGATAGAATTGAATTAAAACCATAATTTGACCATCTATAGTTGATCTTATCATAAGATTTCTGAGAAGTCCATTTTTATTTTTAGGATCAAAAAAATCTAATTTATTTTTATCTGCATAATTTTTTATAGAGTTTCTGATTTCATTTGAAGGCTCAATCTGAAGATGACATTTATTAATATCTACAACCTTATCCCACATTCCTGCTTTATGAAACCCTAATGCATTCTTATCTATTTCCTTATTACTATTTATTTCTTCAGTAGTTAACCATCTTTGATTAGAAAAAGAAAACTCTAATTTGTTTCTATAATAATATGGATCCCTAGCAGGCATTATAGGTATTTCATTATCAATTTTTATTCCCGCAATACGTTTTATGTTTTCTTTTACTTCTTTGCTCTTAAATTGCAATTGAGACTCATAACTCATGTGCTGCCATTTACAACCACCGCATACACCAAAATGTTCGCATTTAGGCTTAACCCTATATTTAGAAAGTTCATTAAATTTAATAATATTTCCTTCAAAAAAACCTTTTTTCTTATTGTAGGTTTCAATATCAACTATATCACCAGGAACACCACTGCTTAAAAAAATAATTTCACCAATAGAAGTTTTTGCAACTGTTTTTCCTTTAGTTGCAGTATCAAGTATTAGAATATTATTAAAATATTTTTTTTTATTTCTTTTACCCATTTGGCAAAAATATAATAATTAGAACATTAAAGTTTACTATAATCAATTTTTGATTTAATAAATATTTTTGTTTAGGGTTAATATATTGTAATTTAGAATTCGTTAAAAAAATAAATAATCTTCCCTATAAATGAAAAAAACTATTCCTTATAATATTCAAGATTATATTGATTTAGAAGATAAATATGGCGCTCACAATTATCACCCTATTCCAGTTGTTATTAAAAAGGGGTTAGGTATAAATGTTTGGGATGTAACTGGAAAGAAATTTTATGATTTTCTGTCAGCATATTCTGCGGTTAATCAAGGTCATTGTCACCCAAAAATAATTAAAGCATTAACGGATCAAGCAAGTTCTTTAACTCTAACTTCAAGAGCTTTTTATAATGATGTTTTAGGAAAATACGAAAAATATATAACTACATTATTTGGGTACGACAAAGTTCTCCCAATGAATACAGGGGTTGAAGGAGGAGAGACCGCTATTAAATTAGCCAGAAAATGGGGGTATTTAAAGAAAGGTATTCCTGAAAATAAAGCCAGAATTATTTTTGCAAAAGGTAATTTTTGGGGAAGAACTCTTGCTGCAATTTCAAGTTCTGATGACCCATTATCTTATAAGAATTATGGTCCATTTATGCCCGGTTATGATCTAATTGAATATAATGATTTAAATCAATTGGAAGACAAACTTAAAAACCCAAACACTTCTGCCTTTATGGTAGAGCCAATTCAAGGAGAAGCTGGAGTTGTCGTTCCAGATCCAGGGTATTTATCTGGAATTAGAGAGTTATGTACAAAGTACAATGTGTTATTTATTGCAGATGAAGTTCAAACAGGAATAGCTAGAACTGGAAAAATGCTAGCCACAGATTATGAGCAGGCTAGACCCGATATTCTTATTTTAGGTAAGGCTCTTTCCGGAGGTGTTCTTCCCTCATCTGCAGTTTTAGCAGACGATGAAATTATGTTATGTATTAAGCCGGGTGAGCATGGTTCAACATTTGGAGGAAATCCTTTAGCTTGTGTAGTTTCTCAGGCTGCATTAGAGGTTATTGTAGAAGAGAATCTCGCAGAAAAAGCATATGTTTTGGGTAAAATATTTAGAGAAGAATTAACTAAAAATATTTTAAACTTACCATTGGTTTTAAACATTAGAGGTAAAGGGTTGTTAAATGCTATCCTAATTAATGACCATCAGGATAGTGATACTGCATGGGATATTTGCACTAAACTTATGGATAATGGATTACTAGCAAAACCTACACATGGAAATATAATAAGGTTTGCACCACCACTAGTAATTAATAAAGAAGAATTAAAACATTGTATTGAAATAATTGTTAATACATTAAAAAGTTATAATTAATTATTATAAAGGATATCCATATGAACCCAACTCCAATGTATCTTGAATTAAGGTGTCTCCATTTTCATTTTCAAGTAAAAGATTTAAAACTTTAAGGTCATAATTTAAATAGGTAATTTCACCACTTTCATTCAATGATAATTTTGTGGTTATTTCTAACTCTCCATTTACAGGAAGTAATTCAGTCAATAAATTTGGAGAGGAAGGGGTAAGGATAGAACAAAAATATTCTTTAGTAACATTGCTATCATATTTTCGATAAACAAGTGATGTTGACTGATCAAAGTATCTTATCGTAACTCCATTTTCATATGGTAGAACTGAAGATATTAATAAAATAAGCACTTCAGATCCCTTTATTTTTAAAAATAAAGGATTGCTTATGCTAGCAGTGCAATATTCTAATGTTGATTCAGAGAAATTAACATTTTCAATTATTAAATCAGTGTCTTTGCAGGAATTAATTATAATAAAAAAAATTAATATAATT
>Ga0114997_10004935_pt1 | contig 10280 bp, 7 predicted proteins | sample ArcticOcean_MG_C_2_FD_87045 | JGI IMG/M metagenome (GOLD analysis project Ga0114997, IMG submission 87045) | Marine microbial communities from western Arctic Ocean - ArcticOcean_MG_CB4_136 | ecosystem: Environmental > Aquatic > Marine > Oceanic | place: Arctic Ocean: Canada Basin | collected... | reverse complement strand
ATTATGTGGAAGAGAATTAGCAATTGCAACAATGAATAGTGATTACAAATTTAAATATGTATTTCCACTTATTGGCAAAGATTTTCTTAAAATGACTTTAGGATTAACTGTTTCTGTAGCAATTGTTCTTGCAATTCACTATATAATTATTCCAAACGGATTTTTTTAAATAATTAGCCATTTGGACGTATTAGATCTATTTAAAACGGTCATATACATCTCAATATCTGAAGGATAAATGATTATTTTATTATTTTATTTATATTTATGTAATCATCAAAATCATCTATCTCATACCAAAAATTTTTGTATTCAAGACAATTAACTTTAATTTTATGATTGATAAGTTTATTTAAAAATCCAGTAAATTGTAATTTATTATCATTAATATCTTCATAAAATTTTATAACTAAATGCAAATATTTTTTTGGAATATAAATTATACCCATAAATTGACCATCAATATGTTTGAGATTTTTTTTGTTTATTTTATTGCCAATTTCTCTTAGGTTGTTTTTGCTACCAATCATAAAAGTTTCAGCATCATCAAAAATATTTTTTTTTCTTGTTTTCCAAACATTCCTCCAGTCTTTAATAAAAGGCACTGTAATATGTGTATTTTTTTTCTTAATTAGATCACTAAAGACAGTCTTGTCATAATATATATCCGTATAAGAAATTATAGTATCAGTTCTAGATTTTTTTAATCCTAATAAAGCTGAATAAACCATATCAGTAGTTTTATATCTGGTATTTTTGATAAAGTTTATATTTTTATATTTTTTTAAATTATTTTTTATATTTTCTGGTTTAAATCCAGTAACTACATCAATCTTTTTAATAGAAGATTTATAAGCGTTATCAATTATATTTTGAATTAAAGATTTGTTTTTTATCTTAATTAAACATTTATTTTTGTTAATATCTTCAAAAATTCTTGAACTTCTACCGGCAGCTAATAGTAAAAGTTTCATTGAAAAAATTTCTTAATGGATTTTAATATTAATTGTTGAGATTTCATGGGTCTTTCAGGGTGAAACATTAAGCAAAGTACTTTTTTATGCTTATGTTCAGCTATTTCAATTGAACCATCTTTGGTGTTTGATATATTTAGGTATTCATTGGGTAATTTCATTACACAATAGTTATGGTAAGAATTAACAGTTAAGCTAGAATAATTTATATATTTACTCTTTCGTAACTTAAGAGAATGATATTTTTGAACATGATTTTTTACCTTATGTAATTTAATTTTATTTAATTCAGCCATTAATTGAAAGCCTCTGCATATTGTCAAGATAGGTTTATTTTCTTTTAGGAAATGATTAAAGAGTTTTTTTTCATAATTATCTCGTATTTGGTTTAACTTATTTTTTTGGTATCTAAATAGATCTCCACCACCAGCAAGAATTAAACCGTCTGCATGCTTAGATCTATCTAATTTTAGGTCATTGTTTTTTAATGCGTTTGGAAGAATTTTTAAATCTAAATAATCTAGGAAATTTGAAAGATCTTGATCTATTTGAAAGGATATTTTTTTATGTTGGTCTAAAATTATTTTTGAAGATAAAATTATAGTTTTCATTTAGTGAATAATTGAATATTTTTTATTATTACAGTCAATATAAATTTTTTTTGAATTAGCAAAATTTTCATATATTTTATCTCCAACGCCAATTATTGCTGGTAAACCCAATTCCATACATCTTATAGCCATATGTGAGTTAGATCCTCCATATTTTGTAATCAAACCATTAATTTTATATGAAAACAAAAAATCAAATCCAGGATCTGCATTTTCAATTAAGATAATTTTATTAGATATATTTTTAAAATTTATCATTTTTTTTAATTCAATGATTTCACCCGTGGTATTTTTTTTTGTTATATAATTTTCTCTGCAGTTTAAATTGTAGTAATAAAGAAAATTTTTACTATCACTAATAACATCAGGAGATATAATTGATTGTGAAAAATTATAAGATTTATTATTTAAAGATATATTTCTTGAAATAATTTTTTTTAATTTTTCTTGTTCTAAATAATGAAAGGATTTTAAAATTACATCTATATCCAAATGTTCAAATTTCTTAAAATCAACATTAATTATATTAGCTAATTTTTTTAAATTTTTAAATATTTCATCAATAGATTTTGAAAATATCAATTTTGAATATTCACGCTTTTCTATAGATAGTTTAGCAAAGTCTAAAAAATGATCAAAATTAATTTCTAATTTATTTTTTTTAAAGATTTTATTAATTTTAAGTATTTGTTTATTCTTAAATTTAAATTTAAATTTTTTATTTATAATGGAATTTTTTTTAGTTTCATTACTTGAAAAATAATTTTTATAATTGTCTTCATAATTTTTGGTTAATATTGAATATGTTGATGGCCTTAAATGGCCATACTTTTTAAGAAATAAATTAAATGAATTATTTTTTTTTGATTTAAAATAATCAATATTAATTTCCTTAGAAACAGTATTTATATTTAAGTAAAAACTCTCAATATCTTTATCATTTAAATGTTTATTGGTTTTAAGGCTATCTAGAATTGCTTTACTAATAAATGCACACCTTGCTATACCAGCAAATGGCAGTGTACCATATTTTTTACAATCATTAATTAAATAATATATTTTTTGAATGTGACTTAATCTAGAATTGGAAATTTTATCAATTTTTTTTTTTAATATTTCAATTTTTTTTGTCTCATTGATTAATGTTTTATTTATTGGATTTATAATTTTATTTGTAAGATTTTTTAATGCTGAAAAATATTCCTTTTTTTCTATGTTATTCAATGGAAGATCTTTCCTATCAGATAAAGAAAAGTCAAAACATGTATTTATTAATTCAAATTCAATTTTATCATGTAATTCAGGTTGTTTGGTAATTTTTGTAATAAAAAAATTAATTAATTTTTCTGAAATTTTTTTATTTAGATCACCTGGTAAAAAAGAGTTTAAAGCCACTCTAAGGTCAATAAAAGGAGTTCCTGCAAAATTTAACATCAGTTTATTAGGATAGACATCTTTATATCCATAGTTTTTTCTTTGTATAGCCCAAACTGAATTAGTAATTAACTCAGAATATAAAGATGAAGCCAATTGTGAAGGTTTCTTACCAATCATTTCAGCAGGATTCCAGTCTGACATGTTGCTCATTACAGTTTTTTTTCCAAAAAGTGTTGGATTTTTTTGATTAATTTTTTCAAATTTTTTTTTAAGATTTGTAATGACATCACTCAGTTTTTTTTTTTTAATAAATCTTTTAGTTCCCAACAAAGGTCTACACTGCAAGATATAAACTCTCTTATTTTTAATACAAAACTCAATGTCAAGCCTATCATTGTCAAATTTCTTTTCTAAATTAGAAGTAATCTTTAATAATTTTCTAAACTTAATTGGAACAAATTTACAGTCTTTAAAAATTATTAGTGATTTGATTGTAGGATTAAATTTACCTGATGTTATCAAATTTGATTTTTTAGATGTATCAAAATTGATGTCATAGTAATGTGAATTTGTCGTTTTGTCTTTTGTAAAAATTACACCCGCTATCTCTGGATTTGATATAAAATTTTGTACTAATATCTGATCGTGATTGTTTTTAAATTTACTGATTATTTTTAATATAGAATATTCTATTTTGTCAAAATTATTATTTCTAATTAAAAATGAGTCGTATAGACCAGCATTACTCTGGGTTTTGCTATCTTCATTTAATGCAGAAGATCTAATTATAATATCTTTTGTAAAATTTTTCTTAATTTTTTCTATGTAAAAATTTTTTTTTTTTAAAAAATTGGCTTTATCAAAATAAAGAAAGTGGGGAACTAAATATTTATTAAATTTACTGATTATCTTAAGTGAATTTGCCTTAGTTAGAGTGGTCATGATAAGCTTTTAATTTCTATTATCTTCAAAGTCATTACTAAAAAAGTTCTGCAGTTAAACTATAAAATTCTTTAATTGTCCATTACATAATAGTTCTGATCTTCTGAATTAATTCTTTTGCTAAAATATCAGTAGATCTTTTAAAATTATTATCAATTATTATATCTGCTTTTTTTGGTAATTCTGGTTTAATATTAACGCCTACAATGTCACCACTATTTTTTTTATGATAAATTTTCTTTTTATTGACTTTAATAATCGATTTTATGTTAGTTTTTATATAAATTTCTAAATAATTATCAATGTTTTGTTTATTCCACTTTCTAGCCGAATGAATCATTCCAACAACACCAAATATAAGGTTTATTTTTTGTTCAGTAATAAATTTTGCAAAATTACAAAATTTTTTAGTTAATACCTGTCGGTCATGAGATGTATATTTAATAAATTTAAATATTTTTCTTAAATCATCACCACTAACTAATATTGTTGGACCATAAAATTTGATAATATCTTTCTTTATTTTTTTTGAGATCGTAGTTTTTCCTGAACCAGAGAGGCCAGTTATCCAAAAGAGAATACCTTTTTTTTTATTTAATATTTTCATTAAAATATTTTTTGTTTATATACATTTAACATAATATTCATAATACTTTATATATAAAGTTATCAAATAATAATTTTGCTTTACCGACTTGAAAAGTAGAAAATAATATTTTTTTAATTATTTGATGTTTATTCTTAAATTTTTTTTTATTTAACAAAGTTCTAATTAAATCTTTTTCATTTTGTACAATGTAACCAATCTTATTTCTGTCATTAAAAAAATTTAAATTATTATAATTCAGTTTTTTTAGATATTTTTCATAATTTGAAAAAAAAATAGTAGGTTGATTTGTTAAAAAAGAATATGTATATGCAGTTCCGGACAAATCTGAAATCATTAAATCTGAATTTATATAGGTATTTAAGTAATTTTTTGAATTGTCAAATTCTATTCTTTCTTGATAAATAAATTTTTTTTTTAATCGAATTATATTTTTACTACTAAAATTAGAGGGATGTGGTCTAAAAATAATATTATAATTAGTTTGTTTTAAAATTTGATAAAAAATTTTTTCAATTTTATTAATTAATGACAATTTAGGAAATGCATATTGATCAGTTGGAGCGATAATTATATTATTAGTTTGATTTTTTTTTTTAATATTTAATATCTTATGTTTTAAATAGTCTAATTTATAATATCCAATTATAGAAAGTTTAATTTTTTTGTTTTTATAATTAGGAATCAATCTATTAAATATTTTTTTTGACTTTGGTGATGGTAGTAAAATATGATCATATTTGCTCAATCTTTTAAATAGTTCTTTCTCTTTTTTTTGATTTACTAAAGGTGTATCGTAAATATCATGATGCAAATATATTCTTTGACATTTTTTTGGAAAAGTGTCGCAAACATAGTTATTTATAAATAAGTCAACACCATTAATATATTTCATAAAATGTTGTTTAATATAATTAATTTTATAAAAATTTATTTTAGAATTATCTAAAATTATTACTTTTATTTTTTTTGAATTTGGAAATTTTAATAATTTATCCATATAATAGTTAGAAATATTTTTAAAACTATCTTTAGGATGATAAAAGATTAAAACTTTATGACTTATAATCTTATAGTAAAAAATTAATAAATTTATAATTAATAAATTTTTTACTGAAATTATTGTTAATATTATTTTTTCAAAAATCATTCTTTGAATTTATTTTACTCGTCCATAAATGTCAGCAAACCTGATAATATCTGTTTCTTTCAAAATTGAACCAACCTGTGCTTCAATGATTTTAACTGGTTTTTTGTTGGGGTTTTGAATTCTATGAACTGTACCTAATGGGATAAATATAGAGTCATTAAGTTTTTTTGAAAATTTATCTTTATTAAGAGTAATTATTGGTGTTCCTTGTGTTATCAACCAATGTTCAGCTCTATGATGATGTTTTTGCAAACTTAATATTCCTTTTGGTTTAACATATAATTCTTTAATTAAAAAACCTTTACCTTCAAACAAATTAACGTACCTGCCCCATGGTCTGTAATAAACATTCTTTTTCTTAAAATATATATTTTTATTTTTATTATACATTTTACAGATCTCTTTCCAGCTACCAAGATCTGACCAAGGTATGTCTAATTTAATCGCATTAATTTGTTTATTTTTTTCTAAAATTGCATAATCAAAAGATTTAGCGGTCGCTTTTTCGAAAGATACTTTATTTAAGTAATAGGTCTTATCTTTAAGTCTCGCTTTTGAAACAGCATTAACACAATTTTTATAAATAGTTGGTTGGTACTTCTTAAAATTATTTATTATTGAATCTTTTCTTAAAAAAAACATTCCAGAGTTCCAATAACCTTTTTTTTTAATAACTTGTTTAGCTTTTGCCTGTTTTGGTTTTTCAATAAATTTTGTTACTTTATTAATATTTCCTTTAATTTTTTTGGTTAAAAAATAGCCGTATTCGCTAGAAGGTGTTGTGGGCTTAATACCAAAAATGAATATATTTTGATCAGTTAAATTGGCTTTATTTTTGCTTATAGCTTTATTGAAAATACTCACTTTTTCTATCAAATGGTCAGCTGCAAAAAACATTAAAGGTTGTTCGTTTGGAATATCTTTAAGTAGTGCCGAAGCTAAAATTGCTGGTGCTGTATTTCTCTTAGATGGCTCTAATACTATTATATAATTTTTAACTTTAGACTTTTTTAGATACCTTTTTACTAATTTTAAGTACTTAGCATTTGTGCTGATAATTGGATAATCAAAAGTTGGTCCTTTAACTCTTTCTAAAGTTTTTTCTAATAAATTCCATCCACCAAAATCTATAAACTGTTTTGCTAAATTATTTTTTGATTGTGGCCAAAGCCTGGTGCCAGCGCCCCCACATAATATAACGGGTTTAATTTTCATCAAATATCGGCGTAAACTTTTACTTCTTTTCTTTTACCTGGATGAGTTGATGCACCTAGGTAAGCAGGACCTACGGTTTGAGCATATTTCCAAATAGTTCCTGATCCAAAACTTGATTTTTTTGGTTTCCACTTTTTACGTCTAGCTGCTAATTGAGATTTAGTTAATCTAACATTAATAGTTCCTTTTTTAGCATCAATATCAATTATATCTCCATTGGATAAAAGTGCTAAAGGGCCTCCTAAAGCTGCTTCAGGCCCCACATGACCCACACAAAAACCTCGTGTAGCACCAGAGAACCTTCCATCAGTAATTAGAGCAACCTTTTCTCCCATACCTTGTCCGTAAATAGCACCAGTAGTTGAAAGCATTTCCCTCATACCAGGACCTCCTACTGGACCTTCATAACGGATAATAATTACATCCCCTTCTTTGTATTTTTTATTTTGTACTGCAGACATTGCCGCTTCTTCATTATCAAAGCATCTTGCTTTACCAGTAAATCGTAATTTTTTTAATCCAGCAATTTTAACAATACCACCATCTGGGGCTAAGTTACCTTTTAGACCAACAACACCACCATCTGGTGATAGAGGATTATCATATTTTCTTAAAACTTTTTGATTAGTGTTAAATTTAATATTTTTTAAATTTTCTTTGATAGTTTTTCCAGTAACTGTCAAACAATCTCCATGAATAAATCCACCGTCATAAAGTGTTTTTAATAACATTGGAACTCCACCAGCTAACCACATATCTTTAGCAACGTATTTGCCTCCTGGTTTTAAATCAGCAAGATAAGGTGTTTTTTTAAATATTTTAGCAACATCCATTAAATCAAATTTAATTCCAATTTCATTTGCAAGAGCTGGCAAGTGTAGAGCGGCATTAGTTGATCCACCCGTAGCAGCAACAATTGTTGCAGCATTTTCTAGGGATTTTTTTGTAACAATATGTCTTGGTCTAATATTTTTTTCTAATAAGTTCATTACAGTTTTTCCACTTAACAATGCGTACTTATCTCTTTCTTCGTATGGGGCAGGAGTTCCTGCAGAATATGGTAATGCTAAACCTATGGCTTCAGAGACACAGGCCATAGTGTTTGCAGTAAATTGTCCACCACATGCTCCTGCACCTGGACAAGCAACTAGTTCTAATTTTCTTAATTCTTTTTTTGACATTTTACCTGCTGAGTGTTTTCCGACTGCTTCGAAAACATCTACAACAGTTACATCTTTACCCTTGTACTGACCTGGTAAAATTGAACCGCCATAAATAAATACACTTGGAACATTTAATCTAACCATTGCCATCATCAATGCAGGCAAAGATTTATCACAGCCAGCAATACCAACTAATGCATCATAACAGTGACCTCGAACAGTGAGCTCTGTTGAGTCAGCAATAATTTCACGAGATATTAAAGAAGATTTCATTCCTTCATGTCCCATAGCAATACCGTCTGTTACTGTAATTGTGCAAAATTCTCTTGGGGTTCCCCCAGAAGCTCTTACACCTTTTTTAACAGATTGAGCTTGTCTCATTAAAGCAATATTACAAGGAGCTGCTTCATTCCAAGTGGAAACAACACCTACAAAAGGTTTTGCTACATCTTTTTCAGTTTCGCCCATCGCATAATAAAAAGATCTATGAGGAGCTCTATCTGCACCTAATGAAGTATGTCTGCTTGGTAATTTTTTCTTATTAAATTTTGCCATTATAAATTTTCTATTGTAAATGATATTCTTTTAATATTATTTTCTAAATTATTATAATTAGTTTTTTCCTGATCAACAATAGCATTTGGTGCTCTATCAACAAAGCCTTTATTAGATAGCCTTTGTGATATTTTATCCATTTCTTGTTGATACTTATATTGCCTAGTTTTTAAATTTTCTTTAATTGAATCTAAATCTACATCTTCAGAAAAATATACTTTAAGCAAGTCACCAGAAACCATTAATGAGGCAGTTGGTTTTTTTAAATCTTTATCAAATAAATTATTAATTCGACCTAATTTTTTTAAAATAATTTCATTTTCAGAAAAAAATGATTGTTCATTTTTACTAATTCCCTCTATTGAAATATCTATGAAGGAGCCTGGACTTACATTTAATTCATTTTTAAATGATCTTAATTCAGAAATAATACTAATAATTTTTTCAACTTGAACAGTGCTTGAATTTTTCTCGAACTTTCCAGAAGGCCAATTAGCTAGCATTAAAAAGTTTTTACCCAAATTATCAAATTTGTTTTTAAGCCAAATTTCTTCTGTAAGAAATGGTATAAATGGGTGTAATAATATTAATATTTGCTTAAATATATAAGCTGACACTTTTCTTAATTCATCTTTACCTTGTTCATCTTTTGAAAATAATATTGTTTTAGATAATTCTAAATACCAATCACAATAAGAGTGCCAAGCAAATTGATATGCATTTTTAGCAGCCTCATCAAATCTATAATCCTTTAAATTTTTTTCAATTTTGCTTTTTGCCAGCAATAGTTCTGAATAAATCCATTTATTAATATTAATTGTTAAATTTGGAGTTTTATCAATTTTTGTAAAATCACAATCATTAGTGATTAAGAAATTATTTGCATTCCACAATTTGTTTAAAAAGTTTCTATAACCTTTAACTCTATCTTCAGAAAGTTTTACGTCTGTTCCAGGAGATGCCATTGACAACAAGGTAAACCTTAGAGCATCTGCACTATATTTTTCTATCAAATCTAAAGGGTCAATTACATTACCTTTTGATTTGGACATTTTTTGCCCCTTCTCATCTTTAACAAGCGCATGAACGTAAATATCTTTAAAGGGTTCTTTGTCTAAAAATTCCATTCCAAACATAATCATTCTGGCAACCCAGAAAAATATAATATCAAAACCTGTTACAAGGACCGATGTTGGGTAAAATTTTTCTACATATTCTTTGTTGTCTGGCCAACCTAATGTTGCAAAAGGCCATAGTCCAGATGAAAACCATGTATCTAAAACATCTGGATCACGAATTAAATCTACTTCTTTTTTATAAAATTTTTTGGCATCAGCTTTTGCTTCCTCTTCATTAATCGCTACAAAAATTTTTTTGTCTGGTCCATACCAAGCAGGTATTTGATGACCCCACCATAATTGTCTTGAAATACACCATGGCTCAATATTATTCATCCATTGGAAATAAGTCTTCGACCAGTTTTCTGGAAAGAAATTAATTTTTTTTGAACTCACAACTTCTTTAGCCTTAGTAGATAATTTCTCTGCATCTACGAACCATTGCTCAGTTAAAAAAGGTTCAATAATAGAATTTGAACGATCACCATACGGAACTTTATTCTTAATATTTTCTTCTTTTACAAAAAAATCTTTAGTTTTAAGTTCTTTTAATATTTTTTTTCTAGCT
>Ga0114997_10004933_pt1 | contig 10281 bp, 9 predicted proteins | sample ArcticOcean_MG_C_2_FD_87045 | JGI IMG/M metagenome (GOLD analysis project Ga0114997, IMG submission 87045) | Marine microbial communities from western Arctic Ocean - ArcticOcean_MG_CB4_136 | ecosystem: Environmental > Aquatic > Marine > Oceanic | place: Arctic Ocean: Canada Basin | collected... | reverse complement strand
ATGGTCTTGGCACAAGATTAGTTTTGATAAAAAAACAAATTTTGGAACCTATGTATCAAAATTAGATCCAGGAACCAAAACACTTCCACATATACATACTGGTAATGAAGAATTTTTAGTTTTAGAGGGAGAGATAATTGACTCTGATGGTACAATTTTTAAAAAAAATGATTTTGTTTCTTATGAACCAAATAGTAGTCACTCATCATACACAAAAGAAGGTTGTGTAATTTTAACTTTTATGAGGGGACACAATAAACTAATAGATAATAAAAAATAAGATTATGATTGGAATTTTAGGAGGAATGGGTACGCAGGCAGGCCTTGATTTTTGTAATAAACTTGCAATTTTAAATAGGGGTAAGATTGATCAGGAATACCCTTTATTTTTACTTTATAATAAATCAAATATTCCTGGGAGACCTGAGTCCATTGGAGTTCAAACTAAAAACTTATTTAATCATTTTAATAATAAAAAGAGTGAGAAAAAATATCTATTGGTTTTAAAAAATTTATTAAACGGTTGTCAATTACTTAAAAAAAGTAAATGTAAATTTATCGTCATCCCTTGTAACACAGCACACTATTGGTATGATGATTTAAAAAAAAAAATTAAATTACCAATAATTAACATGCCACACGAAGTTTTTAATTATGCAAAAAAAAAATGTAAAAAAAAATCATCTATAGGCTTGCTAGCTACTGAAGGTACTCTAAAAACTGGAGTTTATAATAAATTTTTTGATAAAGACTATGATTTAATTTGTCCAAATAATATTCTTCAAAAAAACTCAGTGAATAAAGCTATTAAACTTGTTAAAATGGGTAATGTTAAAGCTGCAAATAAAATTATAAAGCCTGCAATAGATTATTTAATAAAAAATAAATGCAAAAAAATAATTCTTGGCTGTACAGAATTGCCTATAGCAATATTTGCCTTTAAATCATTTAAAGAGATTAAAACATCTAAAATATTTTTAGATCCTAATTTGATATTAGCAAACGCAGCTATGAAAAAATATAAGAGATAAGTAGTGTATTCTAAAGATAAGCCTTATGTATTATTTGTCGCTGAAATAATTTACTTAAAAATTTTTGAAATTAAAAAAAATAATCCTGAGCTTTCAAATATAGATGCGATTGAGATTTTTATTGGAACTAAAGTTTATAAAAGAATAAGTAGTGGAAAATTTCATGATGATTGGTTTAAAGAATTAGAAAAAAATAAATTTATCGATAAAGAAACAAAAAATAAGGTTCCTGATGAAACTTTAAAATTACTTAGAGTTCAAAAAGATATAGTAATTAAACAATTAATCCACTTTCCAGATATATATTACGCCAAAAATCACTACCCTTTAGAAATTTCACAGCGAGCATTTGATCACTTGTGGAGAATGTGTGAAAGCTACGAATTATGGTGTAAGGAAAGTCAACAAAAGGAATTAATTGTCTTGGGCATTTTAGATTAATTTGAAAAGTAATTTTATTTTTAGGATCTGAATTTTATTTGCAACTAATCTATTGAATTTTTATCTTTTATATCTTCTTTTTTTAAATAATTTTTAATATGAGTAAATGCATCATCTCCAGTTTCTCTTTTGATTATAGAGTTGGTTCCAAATTGTAGCCCAGCTTGAAGTGTGTTTCCTGATGCGGCGGCTGCGGCTGGACCAAATAAAGCGGTGTTTTGAATACATCCATTTAAAAAGACAAGTATTAATAGCCCAAATATTAATTTTATATTTTTCATAATTCCAATTTAACTTAGTACTTATTTTTTATCTCAACTCAAGGATGAAAAGGGCCAATTTGTGTTTTTTTAGACTAAATCTAATATTAAGCTATAAATAAAAAAATGATTAAGATTTTCCCTTTTATTTTCATTCTATTGTGGTCTTCAGCATTTATTACAACTAAACCAATAATAGACAATAGTGACCCTTTTTCAGCTCTTGCATTTCGTTTTTCACTTGTTTTCTTGGGTTTTTTTTTATTTTCTATATATACAAAAAAAAAAATTTTGTTATGTAATAAAAATTTATTAGAATCTATTTTAAGCGGTGTACTTTTCCATGGTCTTTATTTAGGAGGTGTTTTTTTTTCAATCTCAAAAGGAATGCCCACAGGTATTGCTGCTCTGATAGTTACATTACAACCAATTCTTACAAATGCTTTAAGTGGACCCATTTTAGATGAAAAAGTTTCTCTTAAACAATGGGTTGGAGTTTTGCTCGGTTTTACAGGCGCTGCATTAGTCTTGGGATTTGACATTGGCTCTAACATTCCAATTATTGGATTGGTTGCAACTATAATTGCTTTGTTAGCAATAACTACTTCAACAATATGGCAGAAAAAACTAAGTAATAATTTACCTTTATCGGTGAGCAACATGTATCAGGCCTTGGGCGGATTCCTGTTTCATGTCTTGATTATAATTTTTTTTTCAAAACCATATATAGATTTTTCACAAACATTTTTAATTGCAATGAGTCATCAAATTTTTCTTGTTTCATTTGGTGCATTTACAATCTTAATGTTTTTAATTAAAAAAAATTCTGCAAGCAAAACTGTATCAATATTTTTTTTAATTCCACCTACATCTGCTTTTATGGCTTGGCTTTTTTTAAATGAGAATTTAAGTTATTTGGATCTTTTAGGTTTTTTTATTGCTACTGTAGGTGTTTATATTGCAACTAGAGATTAGAGAACATTATTTTGCAGTATAACCAAATTCTAAGCAAGCATCTGTGATTGAGTGATATAAAGACTCTCCAAAACTTCTGAGTGAAAATATTCTTATTTTATTAGGATTATCATTTAACATATCAACTGTAATTGACATTCCATTAAAAGATGAATTTAAGCAATTATTCTTTTTTAATTCATTAAAATTATAAGGACATCCTTTTTTTAATACCTCTTTTGTATTTTTACCTTCTAATTCAATAATTGCCCTTGAATGTGACAGATCAGTGAATGCAAAGTCATTTACATCAAATTTATTTTTAATATTTTCTATTAAATTTAAATTAGTTGAGACAACTAACCAATTATCTGGTCCCATCCATAATATTCGATTTGAAGTATTGGATGAGCAATTTAATGTTGAAGGAAAAGTTAGTCCATCAATATTAATTTTAGATATATCTAATAATGAACTTTTATATTTTACTATTTGGCAAATAATTACATCTTTAATTTCTGTAATTTTGATTAATTCATTTTCATTTTTTCCTTTGTGGTCGCCAAATAAACCTTTAGTATGAATATTTTCTAATGCCGACATTGTTATCATGATCTAACCCTCTCACCTTTAGGGTCAACATAATGTGAGGAAACTATTTCTACTGGTATTATTTTTTTTTTTAATGGTGACATAGCAAATAATTTTTGACCTATCATGTTTTTTCCATCTCTAAGTATAGCTAAAGAAAATGGATTATCATATTCTACACTCCAGCATGAAGCTGAGATATAACCTAACTTTGGATTTGGAAGTTGTGCATTTGAATCTTCAACTAAATGAGATCCTTCTGGAATGCTAGTTTTTTTATCTAAAGGAACAACGCCTACTACTTTCTGTCTATTCTCTGCTATGAACGCCTCTCTATTTAAAGATCTTTTGCCAATAAAGTCTTTCTTTTTACTAACCAATCCTTCTAAAGAATTATCATATGGGGTGGTTCTGCCATCTAATTCTGATCCGGCAATGTGACCCATTTCTATTCTAAGAGTAGATAGTGCTTCGGTTCCGTATGGCTGAATAGAAAATTCTTTTCCTATATCCATTATTTTTTGCCACATAAAAAAACCGTGATTAGATTTCACATTTATTTCATAAGCAAGTTCACCTGAAAATGAGATTCTAAATATTCTTGCTGGAACACCAAAAAGATTACCCTTTGAAAAACCCATAAACGGTAATTCATCATTAGAAACATCTAGATCTGGAAATAATTTAGCAAGAACATTTCTTGATTTTGGACCTGCTATAGCTGCTCCTGCCGATTGTTCTGTTGTGGATACTACATTCACATTTAATTCTGGCCACACAATTTGTAGATAATATTCAAGATGAGATAAAATGTTTGCTGCTTGAGCGGTGGTTGTTGTCATGTGATAATGAGTTTCTGAAATTCTAGTAGTTGTTCCATCATCCATTACAATTCCATCTTCTCTTAACATTACTCCATACCTAGCTTTCCCCACTGGTAGCTTTAACCATGCATTCGTATAAACTCTATTTAATAATTCAGCTGCATCTGGTCCTTTAATATCTATTTTACCTAGGGTAGTTACATCGCATATACCAACATTTGTTCTTACATTTTTTGCTTCTCTTTTTGAAGCTTCAAATAATGTTTCATTTCCTTGTTTATAATATCTTGGTCTCAGCCAAACTCCCGCATCTACAAATACTGCATTATTTTTTTCATGCCATGAATGTATTGGTGATTTTCTTGTTGGCCTTGAATGTTTGCCGACTTCTCTGCCCACAATTGCACCAATAGTTACAGGTGTATATGGTGGTCTAAAAGTTGTGTGCCCAACTTCAGGTACTATTTTATTTTCTATGTTGGATACTAGTTGTAAACCATTAAGATTACTTGTTTTTCCTTGGTCAGTGGCCATTCCTAGAGTTGTGTACCTCTTAACATGCTCTATAGATCGATAACCTTCTTTTAATGCAATTTCAATATCTGAAACAGCTACATCATTTTGAAAGTCTAAAAATCTTTTATAATTTTTACCCTTTGGTAAAGGTACACACCAAAATTTGTCGTGTTGTGTTGATTTTTTTTCAATAACTATTGGAAATGAAACCTTGTTATCATTATTAGTTATTTTTTTCGATAATTCATAACCACTATTAAATGAGTTTTTTAAAGTTTCTTCTAAAGTAAATGTTCCATTTGCCGCTCCCAATGTTGTTTCATTTTGCTTTGATAGCCCTGGTACAAAAGCGTCTATATCTTGATTAAATTTTGTTTTATTTCCTGATTGAGAAGCCAAATGAATTGTTGGTGTCCAAAATCCTGAGACACAAATACAATCACAGTTAATATTTTCTAATAATCCTAATTTATTTTTATCATCTGAGATTTTAGCAATTTCTGCAGATTTTACTTTTTTATATCCTTTTGCAGCTACAACGACATAAGAAAATTTTATTTTTATACTTAGATTTTTTGCTTCATCTATTATTTCTGATTGAGGATCTTTTCTTGTGTCTAAAATAATTGGCTCAACTCCATTTTTCTTGAACTCTATAGCTGTCTCATACCCACTATCATTATTCGTAAATATTAAGGGTTTTTTTCCAACAAGAACTCCATATACTTTTAGGTATTCTTTTGCAGCTGAAGATAGCATTACTCCTGGCGTATCATTGTTTCCAAAAACTAAAGGTCTCTCTATTGATCCTGATGAAATCAAAACTTCTTTTGCTCTAATATACCAAAGTTTTTGTTTTGGATGGTATTTTTTTGTTTTAGGTAAGTGGTCACTTATCTTTTCTGACATCACCAGCATATTATGATCATAATATCCAAAAACTTGAGATCTATTTTTTACAGTAACATTTGGCATTTCTTTAAGTTCTGCTAAAATACCATCTGCCCATTCTTTTCCAGTTTGATTTCCGATATTAACCTCACTAGTTAATAAAGTTCCCCCAAATCTAGATTTGTCTTCTGCTAATATTACCCTAGCTCCATTTTTAGCAGCAGCATAGGCACTCGCTAAACCAGATGGTCCGGATCCAACGATTAATAAATCACAATATTCATATTTATGTTCATATCTTTCTTTGTCATGTTTAATTGATGCAATACCTAGTCCTGCTGCTTTTCTAATAAATGGTTCATAAACATTGTACCAAAAACTTTTTGGCCACATAAAAGTCTTGTAATAAAATCCGGCTGGAAGAAATATTTTTAAAAAATTATTAATTGCTCCAATGTCAAAATTAACACTTGGCCAACAATTGATACTTGTTGCTTCTAACCCCTCAAAAAGTTCTTGTTCTGTTGCTTTTACATTAGGTTCTGTCTCGCCATTTCTATATAATTGAACAATTGCATAAGGTTCATCAACACCAGCACCGAAAAAACCTCTAGGTCTATGATATTTAAAGCTTCTTCCAATTAAATGTATACCATTGGCAAGTAATGCTGAAGCTAAAGTGTCGCCTTCATAACCTGAATAATTTTTTCCATTAAATTTGAATAATATTTTTTTATTTCTATTCAGTAATCCAATACCTTCTAATCTAAATTCTTGTGTCATTTTATATTTCTTCGTTAGCTTTAAATGTTTTAAATATTTCATGAGTTGCTGTATCTCTTTCTACTTTTATCCACTGTCTACAGCCTGATAGATGCTGCCATAGCTCAAGGTGCTTTCCTCTCAAACTTTTTCTATTGTAAACAAAATCATTCCAATCTTGGTCTGAAATTTCTTTATTTAAATCTGGTCTTTTAACTGTCGCATCACCACCATAAGTAAATTCATTTTGTGATCTTATTCCACAGTGTGGACATTTAATGTGTAGCATTTATGAAATCCAGGTTTTTGTTCCAAGTCCCTTTTCATCCAGCAAGTGACCTGTATTAAATCTATTTAAACTATATCCTGCATTTAATTTATGAACTCTGTCTTGTGCTATTGTGTGAGCAAATGTCCATCCTGATGCTGGGGTTGCTTTAAAGCCACCATAACACCATCCACAATTTAAATATAATCCTTCGATATGTGTTTTATCTATAATCGGTGAGCCGTCCATAGACATATCCATTATCCCTCCCCAAGTTCTAAGCATTTTTAATTTGCTAAGGAATGGCATCATGGCAATTCCTTCTGTTAAAACGTGCTGAAGTGTTGGTAGGTTTCCTCTTTGAGCATAACTATTATATCCATCTAAATCTCCACCCATTACCATTTCACCTTTATCAGATTGACTAATATAAAAATGACCTGCACCAAAGGTAACTACTCTATCAAGAACTGGCTTAACTGGCTCAGAAACACATGCTTGAAGAAGATGAGTCTCAACTGGTATCTTCATATTTAGTTTTTCTGCTAGAATATTTGTGCTACCTGCAACACACAAACCAATTTTCTTAACCTTAATATCTCCACGAGAAGTTCTTACGCCATTAATTTTTCCCCCTGAAATATCAAATCCAGTTACTTCGCAATTTTGGATTATATCTACTCCCATTGAGTCTGCTTGTCTTGCATAGCCCCAAGCCACAGCATCATGTCTGGCTGTTCCAGCACTTGGTTGCATTAGTCCTCCAAAGATTGGAAATCTTACATTGTCAGTAAAATCAGCCATCGGAATAATTTCTTTTACCTGTTCTCTGTTTAAAAGAACTGCATCAATACCATTTAAGCGCATAGAGTTTCCTCTTCTTGCAAAAATATTCATTTGAGCATCCGAGTGTGCTAGATTAATAATTCCTCTTGGAGAAAACATTACATTATAATTTAAATCCTGACTCATCTTCCTCCATAGATCCATCCCAAATTCACTAAACAATGCGTTGTCATCATACATATAGTTTGATCTAATAATTGTGGTGTTTCTTCCAACATTTCCTCCACCTATCCATCCCTTTTCAATAATTGCTATCTTTGTAATATTGTGTTCTTTTGCCAGATAATATGCAGTAGCTAGACCGTGGCCTCCACCACCAATAATAACAACATCATATTCTTTTTTTGGTGTAGGATCTTTCCAAGCCAAATCCCAATTCTGATGATTGGTGAAGGCATTCTTTATAAGACTGAATATGGAATATTTTTGCATTTTTTAATTTTATATAAAGGAATATAAATAGTTCTTATTTTTTTTATATATAATTTTTAGAAGTTTCCAAAATAGATAAAAGAAGATATTAATCCTGCAAAGTTAATTTAAATTTATAGGAGTTTTAAATGAGTGAAGTTAAATCAGATATTCAAATAGCTAGAGAGGCTAAAATGCAACCTATAAATGACATCTTGGCTAAGATTAATGTACCAGATGAAAGTATGGCGTACAGCCCAATGGGCAGGCATATTGCAAAAATTAACTTAGAATATTTAGATACTTTAAAAAGTAAACCTGATGGAAAACTTATTTTAGTAACTGCAATCACACCTACTCCTGCTGGCGAAGGTAAAACTACAACCTCTGTTGGTTTAAATGATGGTTTAAATAAAATAGGAAAAAAATCTATTGTTTGTTTAAGAGAACCAAGTCTTGGTCCTTCTTTTGGAATGAAGGGTGGTGCGGCTGGTGGTGGATATGCTCAGGTGGTTCCTATGGAACAAATTAATTTACATTTTACTGGAGATTTTCACGCAATAACTTCAGCTCATAATTTACTATCAGCTTTAATCGATAACCATATCTACTGGGGGAATAAATTAGATATAGATGTTAGAAGAATTGTTTGGAAAAGAGTAATGGATATGAACGACCGATCTTTAAGATCAATAAATATTAATTTAGGTGGAGTAGCCAATGGCTTTCCGAGAGAAGATGGTTTTGACATAACTGTTGCTTCTGAAATCATGGCAATTTTTTGCCTATCAAATGATTTAAAAGATTTAGAAAAAAGAATAGGTAATATTACAATTGCATACTCTAGAAATAAAAAACCTATTTATGCAAAAGATCTAAAAGCCCATGGTCCAATGACAGTATTATTAAAAGATGCGATAAGACCAAATATAACTCAAACTTTAGAAAATAATCCTGCGATTATTCACGGTGGTCCATTTGCCAACATTGCACATGGGTGTAATTCAGTGATTGCAACAAAAACTGGATTAAAACTTGCTGACTATGTTGTAACAGAAGCGGGTTTCGGTGCTGACTTAGGTGCTGAAAAGTTTCTTGATATAAAGTGTAGAAAATCAGATTTAAAACCAAGCTGTGTCGTTATAGTTGCAACTATAAGAGCGTTAAAAATGCATGGTGGTGTAGCTAAGGATGATCTTAAGATAGAAAACACAGAAGCTGTTAAAAAAGGTTTAATAAATTTAGAAAGACATATTGAAAATGTTAAAAAATTTGGCTTACCTGTTGCAGTTGCAGTTAATCATTTTATTAAAGATACAGATAATGAAGTTAAAGCTTTAATAGATTTTTGTGAAAAATTGGGAGTTAAAGCAAGTCTTTGTACTCACTGGGCAAATGGTGGTGAGGGTACAAAAGAACTGGCAAGTCATGTTTCAGAGTTATGTGAAAAAAATGATACTAAATTTAAATTTTTGTATGAGAGCAAAATACCTCTATTTAAAAAGATAGAAACAATTGCAAAAGAAATTTATAGAGCAGATGAGGTTATAGCTGATACAAAAATAAGAGATCAATTAAAAAACTTTGAAGAGGCAGGTTACGGAGATTTTCCTATCTGCATCGCAAAAACTCAATATAGTTTTTCAACAGACCCGAGTTTAAAGGGCGCTCCAACTGGGCATGTTTTACCAATAAGAGAAATTAGACTTTCTTCTGGTGCTGAATTTATAGTGGTTGTGTGTGGGGCAGTTATGACTATGCCAGGACTTCCAAGAGTCCCCGCGGCTGACTCAATTAAATTAAATAATAAAGGTGAAATAGAAGGTCTATTTTAAAAATTAATTAATTATATTTAGTTAATTAATTATTTTTAGAAGTTGAGGTTATGTTTCTAATGCTTTTACCAATCAATATCTAGTTTCTTGTTTTTGCATATTGTATTTAACACACTAAACATTAATGGAAAACGTTCTGGATCTAGATCTTGTAAAATTTTTGGACCAATCTCTAAAGCTAGCTGAGCCCCTTCTACGGTAACATTTTTCATATACTTTTCTTTGGCATCTTTATAAAGGTAGCCTTCTCCAAGATATTTGCCCATCAAGCTATTTCTTCCACCAATTGCGCTAACATATAAATCTCCAAGACCTGCTAATCCATAAACTGTTTCTGCTTTACCTCCATAATGACAAACAAATTCAACCATCTCAGAAATTGATCTATGAATTAATGAGGCCGATGTATTTAAATAATATTTAGACTGAATTTCTTTAGATGCTTTAGAGTTGCTCAATCCTTCAGAAGCCCCAATTAACATTGAATATATATTTTTAATTGCACCAGCTAATTCAACACCTGTTAGATCTTCAGATATTTCTGTTGAATAATAATCATTTGATATAATTTTTTTCAATAACTCTGTTTCTTTAATATCTGGGTTTGCAATAACTGTGCCTGTCCTCATTTTATTCGCAAGACCCGCCGCT
>Ga0114997_10004929_pt1 | contig 10287 bp, 12 predicted proteins | sample ArcticOcean_MG_C_2_FD_87045 | JGI IMG/M metagenome (GOLD analysis project Ga0114997, IMG submission 87045) | Marine microbial communities from western Arctic Ocean - ArcticOcean_MG_CB4_136 | ecosystem: Environmental > Aquatic > Marine > Oceanic | place: Arctic Ocean: Canada Basin | collected... | reverse complement strand
TATAGCTTTTATAGAAGATGATGTTATCAAAATGTACAAACACGATGAAGCGGTTGATATAGTGCCTGAAAACGTTTCTAATTCATCATCTTGGGTTGATAAAGGATTGTATCATTGGGGAAAAACTCCGAAACATTATAGCGCAGTAATTAAAGAAATTTAGACACTACATCCTTCCTGTTTCAATAGCCAACTTAGAAACCTTTTGAGCAGTTCCAAGAGATACACCAGACAATGAGGCTGCACGTCTTAAACTTTCTCCACGCTTCAGTTCTTTAAGACACTTAGCATTCTTATCCTTATTAAAAAATGCATCTAATGAAAGAGGTTCTTTGTTACCTCCATTAGTCTTATACACTCCACGTTCTTTTGCTCTTTCAATTCCTTCCGATTGACGCTCCAAGATTCGTTCACGTTCAAACTCTGATAGGGTAGCCATTATATTAATCATCAGCTTAGCAATAGGGTTTTCCTTACCATCTATTAAGGTTTCTAAACCTTCCTTTTCTGATTTAACATTTATACCTAGATTAGTGAACTCCTGAATCGTTTGGAGTATATCTAAAGTGTTTCTACCAAGCCTGTCAATAGAATGCACCAGAAGTGTATCAATAGCACCTTCCTTAGCCATTTTAAGGACCTTAGGAGCGTTATCACGCTTATTGAATGGTATTATCCCACTACACTTATCTACAACCTCTAAAACGGTAATTCCGTCAGGGGTGTTTTTAATAGTCTGCCTAGCTATATTCTGGTCTTTGGTACTTACTCGGATGTACTTAACTGCATTCATATCAATATTGTTTGTTTCAGCTAATGTATGTATAATTTAGCACACTATAAAGTGAACATCGGTATTTTGTGCTATTTTTGATATGTACTACTTTTAGTCTCTTGCTTTAATGTTTAATACCAATTAAATATATTGGTTTAGGGTATAGGTTAAAAGTGAACAAACTGCAACGATATTACACCATAGCTAATAGAGAAGCTTTGTCAATCAGATTTAGTAACTTTAGGTATAATTTAAAAACCAATAAAATGAAAAGAATATTCTTTATTTCTCTAATTATTATAGGTATATCTCTTACGTCTTGTTCTAGCTTAAAATTTACGTCAACTGATAAAGTAAAAATAAAGAAACCTTTACCACCAAATACTGCATCTAATCCTTATTCAAAGAGAAATAATTAAATACACACAAAATGAAGAATAACAAAATGAAGAATATTAAAACAATAGTAATTATTATAATAATAATGATTGGATGTGGTTTAATGATGTGGGAATCAAGAAATGGTTTCAGTTAAATACACACAAAACGAAAAAGGAACTCCGAAGAATCTGCCTGCTTTCATTATCTGACGCCTTTTGATGATTTAGCTTTTAAGTTTAGAGCTTCAAGTAACTCTTTTGCTTTGTCTTTAAAGTTTTTCTATAATCACACCTTTCTCACTATCAAAAGAACGTTTTCTTCTTTTATAGGTTTCTCTATCTAATATAGTTCTCCAAGATTCATCAAGATGCTGGGTTTTATCCAATTCGTAGACTTGGTTATCTAATGTTCTTGCAGCATTTTGCATTAACCCTGTTTCTTTAATGTGTTTTAGAAGGCTTATATAGGTTCTTATTATATCATACTGCCCTAATACATCCAAGTGTATGTAATCAAGTCTCTTTTCGTCTATTGTAGAGTATGAAGCTATTGAACCTTTTCTTGATTTATTACCTATTAATGCACTTTGGTCGGATAATGCAACTCCTAATGTGTCGGCTGTTGATGTAAACGTGTGTCTGGTTGATTTAAAACTGTTACCTAATATCTTTATTAATCTACCTTGTAAAAAATCAGCGTATAAATCCCACTTTCTTTTATTGGTTAATCTATCCCACTTAAATAGTTTTAAGCCATCATCTTCATTTACCTCATCTGGTCTATTAATCCGTATAACTTTTTTTAAGAGCTCGTTTATACTTAACGTAGGATAAGCGTTAATTAATAACGTAAAGGTTCTTGCAGCAGTCTTTTTACGCTTTAATTCAATGTGTACTGGTGTATCATATCCTTCAATATCAAAATCGTAGATATAATCGGCAAGAGGATAATCCTCAACTAATAATTTATCACTTACTAAAGTAACATCTTGCCCATCTAAACCCCTTAGACAAAAACTGTACATCCAAAACAAAAATGCTTCTAACCTTTTAAGTGAATTAATTTTTTTAATTGCGTTGTTAACGGATTCAATTTTAACAGGGCGTTTTAACTTTGTGTCTTCTGTTTGATAATACTTTTGAAAATATTTATCTCTAAATTCATCTTCATTGTAATCTTTTAGAACAGTATTTAATTTCTTTAAGTATTCTGTAGCAGTATTCTTTCTTGTATTGCTGTATAAGGCTCTTACTATTTCATCGGTGTGTGTTTTGAAGTAAACCATCTTGATAGGCAGTAAATGGCTTAATTTAGCTTCTTGTAGTGATGTTTCAAGTTTATTAAATATAGCGTTATACTTTTCGGTATTGTAATCTTTGGGTTTAGAGTTTAAAAACTCCGTTTCAAAGAAGTCTATTAACTCTGGACTATCTGAAATGTGATAATGCTGAATTTGTTTTAAAGCATCTACAGGTAATATCTCTTGAAGATTAAGTTTATCTATTAATTCCTGTCGCTTTGAAGAAAGTAACTTAAACTTATTTCTGTATTCTTTAAATTCTTGTCTACTCTTAACTTCTTTCTTTTTTACATCCCAACAATTAGCAGGAATAACAATATCAGTCTTGGAATAAGAGTATTTACCTGAACCAAACTTGTGTCTAGCCCAAAGTGATAAATTGCCATTAGCTAATGGTCTTGTGTATATAGTAAGGTTGTGAAAAGACCGTTTCATACGATTAAACTACAAATTGTAACCTAATTGTAACCTTATTAGTGAAAAAATGTATTAACAAGGGATGTTAGTAAAAACCCCTTAATCTGCTAAAAGTGTTGTTAATGCTAGTGTTAAGGGGGATTTATATTGAGCCAGCGAGCAGATTTGAACTGCCGACCTCTTCCTTACCAAGGAAACGCTCTACCCCTGAGCTACACCGGCAAAAAAGAGAGCGAGAGACCGGGTTCGAACCGGCGACATTCAGCTTGGAAGGCTGACGCTCTACCAACTGAGCTACTCTCGCATTTTTAAAACCTTATAAAGGTTTAGGGTTGTGGGGAGAGCAGGATTCGAACCTGCGAAGACGTAGTCAGCAGATTTACAGTCTGCCCTCGTTGGCCGCTTGAGTATCTCCCCGTAATATTTCAATAAAAAAGAATCATGTTCTTGAATGAATCGACAACGTATTCGATTCTTTTTTCTTTGAGCCGATGGAGGGACTCGAACCCACGACCTGCTGATTACAAATCAGCTGCTCTAGCCAGCTGAGCTACATCGGCTTTTATTAGTATAAAACCACGTTCTTTCGAACGGTGTGCAAATGTAGATATTTATTTTTTTTGATTCAAACGAATTGAAGAAAAAAATATGAATTATTTGATAATTTCTTTATGCTTTTTCAAAACACGTTCTGCGGCCCTGACATTCAAATCAATAGCCTCCTCAAAGGATTTACATATTTTCTTCACTACAACATCATCTCCTACAATTCTTAGTTTAATCTCTGCAAACTTATTTATTCGATCAGAAGCATTCTCTACTTTGAATGTAACTTCTGCACTTAAAATTTTATCATAGAACTGTTCTAGCTTTTCAATTCTCTTTTTTGCGAATTCAATTAATTTAACGTCTGCTGTGAAATTGATGGATTGGATGTTGATTGTCATAATTATTAGAGTTTAAATTAAAACTATTTTTCAGTTCCTCTGGGATGTGCCTCAGCATAAACCTGCTTCATCTTATCAATACTGGTATGCGTATAGACTTGAGTAGCTGCTAAGGAAGCGTGCCCTAAAAGTTCTTTCACCGCATTTAAATTTGCTCCTTTGTTTAGTAGGTGTGTTGCAAAACTATGTCGGAGAATGTGCGGACTTCGTTTAACTTTTGTAGACACTATGCCAATATAATCATTTACCGTTTTGTAAACAAAATTCTCCGAAATATTTTTACCCTTTTCAGACTGAAGAAAGTTACCCTTTAAAACATAGTTTGAATTTTGCTCTGCTAAACTAAAAAAATTCTTCATCGAATTATGCAAAGAATCTAACATCGGTATTATCCTTTCTTTATTTCTTTTGCCTAAAACACGGATGGTTTTAGAATCAAACGAGACATCGCTTTGCTTAAGCGATATTAACTCAGCACGACGCATCCCTGTTCCATACAAAAGCTCTATTACACTTCTTTGCAACCAACCCTTGTAAGAATCCTCAAAATGATCTCCTTCAAACAACTCTTTCATTTCTTTTTCTGAAAAGGGAATTTGTACTTTCTTGGACTGCTTTAGTGGAATGTGTTTTCGAAGAGGAGATATTTCAATAACCTCTAGTCGCAATAAAAAATTGTAGTAAGACCGTAATACTGAAATTTTACGATTAACTGTTCGGTTGCTTTTTCCTTTTTCTACCAATGCTACTACCCAAGAGCGAATATATGTATAGGGGGCTTTATCAATATCAGTGTCATCAAAATTATCTTTACAGAATTGCTCAAAGTTAAGCAGATCATTAGAATAGGCGGTTTGCGTATGTAACGAATATTTACGTTCATAGGTTATGTACTCTATATATTTGGGTATGGACATAAAAAAACGTTGTTACTCAAAGTTATAAAACTTTAAACAACAACGTTTATATTTTAAGCAACAATTAAAATTAAAGAGCTTCTGAGTCTCTCAATTTTTGGATGTATTGTGCTTTCTGAATTTTTACTCTATTCTTGACAGAAGGTTTTGCAAACTGTTTACGAGAACGTAGCTGACGCATGCCTCCAGTTTTATCAAATTTACGTTTAAAGCGCTTTAAAGCTCTATCGATATTTTCACCTTCTTTAATTGGTATAATTAACATAATAATGCACCTCCTTTCGTTAAAATAGTAGGCAAATATAAGCAACCTTTTATATAAATCTAATTTTTATTTACTTAATCTTTCAAGAGTTCTCTTGAGATTACCAGTTTCTGAATTTCAGTTGTTCCCTCGCCTATAGTACAGAGTTTTGCGTCTCGATAAAACTTTTCGACAGGATAGTCTTTTGTAAACCCATAGCCTCCGTGAATCTGTAGGGCTTCGTTGGCAACTTTAACACAAACTTCAGAAGCATACATCTTTGCCATTGCCCCTATTTTAGTTATATTTTTGCCTTGGTTTTTATCAAAAGCTGCTTTGTGTAAGAGCAATTCAGAAGCTTCAATTTCTGTAGCCATTTCGGCTAGTTTAAACGAAATTCCCTGAAAAGAACTGATCGGCTTTCCAAACTGTTTTCGTTCTTTTGAATACTGAAGTGCTGCTTGGTAAGCTCCTTTAGCTACCCCTAAGGATAACGCTCCAATTGAAATCCGTCCACCATCTAATATTTTCATTGACTGAATGAATCCTTCGCCTACCGCTCCCAATCTATTTTCGTCTGATATTACGCAGTTATCAAAAACCATTTCTGCAGTTTCTGAAGCACGCATACCCAATTTATCTTCTTTTTTTCCAAAACCAAAACCAGGAGTTCCTCGCTCTACAACAAAAGCGGTCATACCTCGACTGTCTCCTTTTGCTCCATCACGAGCAATAACTACAGCAATATGTCCACTTTTTCCATGGGTTATGAAATTCTTAGTTCCGTTCAACACCCAGGTGTCTCGTACTTTTTTGGCGGTGGTGTTCATACCTTTTGCATCGGATCCTGTATTGTGTTCTGTAAGCCCCCAAGCACCAATATGTTCTCCAGAAGTTAATTTAGGTAGCCATTTTGAGCGTTGCGTATCGTTTCCAAAAAGGTAAATGTGGTTAGTGCAAAGCGAATTGTGAGCTGCTACAGAAAGTCCAATGGAGGGATCTACAATAGATATTTGCTCTATAACAGAAATATACTCATGATAGCCTAAGCCTGAACCTCCGTACTCTTCTGGAATTAAAACTCCCAAAAAACCTAGTGCTCCAGCTTGACGCATTACATCAATTGGAAAGTGCTGACTTTCATCCCATTCTTTTATATATGGTTTAATATACTTAACTGCAAAATCTCTTGCAGAATCAGTAATCATGTCTATTGACTCTGAGGTCTGATGTGAGAAGGAGTTTTCAATCATAGGAGATTTATTTACTACAAATATAACGCTAATCTTTCTAATTTCAAGGAATCAAATTCAGGTTCATTTCGAAGACTTTTCAACGTTATTTTTTTGTTTTTTGTTTGGAGTCCTATAATTTTTTTCTCTTCTTTTTTTGTTAAAAATGGAATCCTAAAAAGATCCTCCATAGTAGCCTCAGCTAATACTATTTTATTGCATTTAGCGGGAGTCAAAATTTGATATTGACTCTTTATCTTGCTGATCACCAAACTGTCTAGCCCATAAACCTGATTGAGCTGTTCCATAAGGTCAAATCCTTTAATACTGGCTCGATATTTAACGATTCACTTAGAAAGAACTGCTCCAATTCCGGGAATTTCTATAAGCTCCTCGGCTGTTGCTGTGTTAATATCTTTTATTACTGAAACATTTAGATCCTTAGCTTTTAGCTTCTTCGAAGTTACCCATTCAGGGAATTTAAAATAAGGGCTGTATTTTATAATCCAATCCGACGAAACTTGAGTAACCGCTTTGAATTCCGCAATGGAATTTGCGAATTTTCCTGAATTTCGAAACCGATGCAAGCGCTCAATTTCTTCTAAAGAAAGATTTAATTGGTAGCCTTTTGATAAAGATATGTAGTTTGGATTGAAAGGATAAATTTGATCTTTTCTTTCTCGTTGTTTCAAAGAATCAATTTGCTCTTGTAAAACAAAGTCAAAAGCCATAATCTCCCTTGGCTCATTCTGAAGAGAGAAAAATTCAAGATAGATCTGAAAACCTGTCAATATTGAAAACAAAAAAAGGCCATACGCTGTGTTCGGTAAGAACGATAAGCGAATGACCTTTTTTGTGGCATCTATTTTTTTTAAGTTTCCAAAGTCTTAATAGCATTTATATATTTCTTAAGTTCTTTTTTCACAACTGGGAACAAGAAGAATAAACCAATCATATTAGGGAATACCATTGCGAAAATCATTGCATCAGAGAATGCCCAAATTGAATTCATACTTGCAGAAGCTCCTATGATTACAAAAACTAAGAATAATAATTTGTATGTTAAATCTGCAACTTTTCCTCTTCCAAACAAGTATTTCCAAGACTGAAGTCCGTAATAAGACCAAGAAATCATCGTAGATACTGCAAAAAGAACAACGGCTATCGTTAAAAATATATTTGAATAAGGGATGTACTCACCGAATGCGATTGAAGTAATTCCAGCTCCTTCATAAGAAATACCATCAATCATGACAGCCCCTTCTCCTCCGTATTCAAAAGCACCTCCAAAATTAAAGATAATAATTACTAAAGCAGTCATTGTACAAATCACTACGGTATCAATAAACGGCTCCAACAAAGCAACCAATCCTTCTGAGGCTGAATATTTTGTTTTTACTGCGGAATGAGCAATAGAGGCTGAACCAGCCCCTGCTTCGTTAGAGAAAGCAGCTCTTTTAAAACCTACCAATAAAACACCTATAACGCCTCCAACTCCAATTGCCTTAGGGTTAAAAGCTTCTGATACAATCAAGGAAAATGCGTCATCAATTAACGAAAAGTTACTTAGTATTATGTAAAGACATGCTATTATATACATTACAGCCATAAAAGGAACAACTTTCTCAGTTACCTGAGCAATCCTTTTAATTCCTCCAATAATTATGATACCAACTAAAAAAGCTAAAATTATACCAATCCAAAAACCAGCGGCAGTACTTTCTAAGCTCATTAAATCTTTCAAAACAATTGTAGCTTGATTCGATTGTGCAGCATTACCACCTCCGAAAGATCCTCCAATACAGAATATTGCGAAAAAAACTGCGGCAACTTTACCAAGATTTGTAAAACCTCTTTCTTTAAGTCCTTTACTTATATAGTACATTGGACCACCATAAATGGTTCCATCTTCACCTACATCTCTATATTGGACTCCAAGGGTACATTCAACAAATTTTGAAGACATTCCTAACAACCCACAAATAACCATCCAAAAAGTAGCGCCTGGACCTCCGAGTGCAATAGCCAATGCAACACCAGCAATGTTACCGTTACCAACCGTACCAGAAACAGCAGTTGCAAGTGCTTGAAAATGTGTTACCTCTCCTTCTTTACTCTCTCCACTATCACTTTTATCTAATTCATCATATTTTCCGCGAACAACATTTATAGCTGTTGGAAATCTTCTAATGTTTACAAAACCAAAATAGATAGTGAAAAACAAAGCACTAGCTACTAAAAGGATCAAAACAAATGGAACCCCTAAAATTTCAAAAAACACGATTTCCGAGACTTTATCTGAAAAAGGCTTAAATGCCTGATCTATTCGTTGGTCTAAGCCTTTCTCTTGGGCAAAGGTAGATGGAACCGAAAGGACCGATAATAGAAAAAACAGGAACTTGGATTTATTTGCAATAAATTTCATATAAAACTTGTGTAAATTAGTAGATGACCAATATCCAAAAATTAGTCTAGAAATCAAATTTTAATACCAAGTCATTTCTACAAATCAAATACAGAAGTACGTTTAGTGTATATCATATCTTTCAGTTTCATCCAGAAAGCTAGGGTCAAATAGAGACCAAAAAAACCGCCAAAAGTTGCAAAAGATGCATAAATAAAAAATAGGCGGACATTTTTAACTTTAATCCCTAAAGCATCTGCAAAGCGACTACTCACTTCAAAACCGTATTTTTCAAACCAATGTCTTATTTTATTCATGCTCATTTATTTGGGCTTAAAATAGAATGTCCAATGCTGCAATTTAAGCATTTTTTTAAATCACAGTAATTCGTTTTTAACTCAATTAAACTTTGTGATTCTAAGGCTCTGCATGTTTATTATGAATACATTGACTTACAACCTGCAAGTCTACTCCTTGGGTTGTCTTTAGGTTTGTTTGAATAAACTTTTGATGCTTCCACAAAAAGTGTAAAAAATCTTCTTTCATAAGCTTTGGGCAATGAAAATATTTTAAAAAAAACTACACTACTATATCCCCTGTCCATGCTAATATTCCTCCTTTTAAATTATATTTTGACGCTATCCCCAATTGATCTAACAACTGGCAAGCTTCACCACTACGAGCTCCAGAACGACAATAAACAAAGTATGATTTACTTTTATCTAAAGCCTGAACCGCTTCCATAAACTCAGGAGGTTGTCTTATATCAATTAAATGGGCACCCGCAATATATCCCGACTCAAACTCCTCTTCTGTTCTAACATCTAAGATGACAGCATTGGTTTTTTCTGATTTTAAGGAAACCCATTCCTTTTGATCTAAATCATTCATAGTACATAATTTTAATCAAATGTATATCGATTTCATGGAGCTACAAAATATTACTTTCATTACCTGATTTGGAAATATAAAAAATAGTATTATATTTGTACATACAAATGTTGTTAATACAATATATGAGCGAGCAAATAACACGCAATACCGTAATTAGCATTCTGACCAGTGGATACCAAGTCAACGACGAATTATCTCTGCTGTTCAAGGTCTATGAAATTTCATTACCTCAGTTCAATGTGCTCAGAATTTTAAGGGGTCAAAATGGAACTGCTGCGAATTTATCAACCATACAAGAGCGTATGATTCATAAAATGAGTAACACCACTCGCTTGCTTGATAAGTTAATTGATAAAGGCTATGTAAATCGATTTGTTTGTGAAAAAAACAGACGCAAGATTGAGATTTTCATAACCGATCAAGGACTAAAGTTACTCAAATCATTAGACCATACTATAGACGATAAAGAAAAGGAAATACTCAAAAATCTAAACACAAAGGAAAAAGAAGAATTGATGCGAATTCTGTCTAAAATTAAAAAAAAAAGTCAATAACTCAATTTTAACTCTAATAAAAAAAAATGAAAAAAACAATTGCAACCTTAATCTTAACTGCTGCTACTCTCTTTAGTACTGCAAACCTAAATGCTCAAGAAACTACTATCAATACAGCAGAGAGCTCAATTCACTGGTTGGCTAAAAAAGTAACTGGACAGCACGAAGGAAACATCAATTTGGTTTCTGGAAGTTTAATGATGAACGATGGAATCTTAACTG
>Ga0114997_10004928_pt1 | contig 10287 bp, 12 predicted proteins | sample ArcticOcean_MG_C_2_FD_87045 | JGI IMG/M metagenome (GOLD analysis project Ga0114997, IMG submission 87045) | Marine microbial communities from western Arctic Ocean - ArcticOcean_MG_CB4_136 | ecosystem: Environmental > Aquatic > Marine > Oceanic | place: Arctic Ocean: Canada Basin | collected... | reverse complement strand
CCCGAAGAAATGATTGAAGACCTAGAACAAAAATTATGGGAGAGTAATCCAATGGAAGCACTACGTTATGAGAAAATTGAAACAAGAAAGAAGTTGAATTGGTGGGCACGATTTTCATTGTCCATGATTATAGTTATGACTTTTTTGTTTTTAGTATGGTTATTATTTTTCGGTGCATTGCCTGCCGAATCAAGAGATTTGATTAATATCATGGTTGGGGCCTATGTAGCTGTCCTTGCCAAGGCAACCGATTATTGGTTCAAGGATAAAGACGATCCTGAACACAAAGAAACGGAAAGTATTAAAACTGGAAATAATGATACGATTTAACTTGACAATGTTGTCATTGATTGATATAATAAAGGGATAATGTCAGAATTACTAAATTTTTATTCTTCAGAAGAATATAATGTTGAAATTGAAGAGATTGTTGAAAGAACCAGTATGAGTTACCTTGATGCGATGCTTTATCATGCAGATGAAAATGGTCTTGAATCGGAAACGGTTGCTGGGCTGGTTAATGTTAAAACCAAAAACAAATTAAGGGAAGAGGCAGAGATATTGCATTTCATGCCTAAAACATCAAAACTTCCCATATGATATACCAAGTGACACCTTTTGAAGTGTACCAAAAATACTTATCGTTGAAACAGCATTTCAATCGGAATGAATACGATTATTTTAAATTCAGAGGAAGGGTTCGTGCAAGCGAATCTTCTTTTGAGAAACGAAAAGACAAATATCATTTCATACGTTTGTCAAAAATTTATAAAGAAGATGACCTCATCAGATTTCTTGTCTCAAATTTTGTCAAGACAAAAAACATGTGGGTCGGCAATATAACATCACCAGAAGGACGGCAGAATTATATTGCATGGAAGGCAAAGATACAAAGCCTTCCTTATGTATTTGAGAATGAAGTTGAATCATTGTTTGATGAAAACGAGAAATTCAATATCATTTTCGATGTGGAGGGTGGACAACATCCCCCTGTACTTCGTCATGTATTTGGCGAAGAAGTGTCGTTAGAAACCTTTATTATATTGGATTCTATACTTCACTTTACCTCTACTTTCAATGAGGAAATAGAGGAAACGGTCATTTGGCCGGATCTATATAGCATGTGTGTAAAGTATGCACCGTTTTTAAATGTGAATAAGCAGAAATACGTAGACATACTAAAAAAACAAGTAGATTTACATTATGCATAAAGTGGATAATCCGAAACACGTAGAATAAGGAGAATACGATGGCAACATCATTCGCAAACCTCAAAAAGAGGCGCACTACTGATCTTGAAAAACTTCAATCAGAAATTGAAAAGATCAACAAACCCCAAAACAATTTTAATCGAGATGATGAGCGCTTCTGGAAAGCGGAACTCGACAAATCCGGCAGTGGATACGCTGTCATTCGATTCCTTCCAGCAGTAGATGATGACAAGACAGCGTTTGTGCGTGTCTTTAATCATGGGTTTCAGGGCCCAGGTGGTTGGTATATCGAAAACTCTTTGACCACCATTGGTCAAAAAGATCCCCTATCGGAGTACAATTCTGTTCTCTGGAACTCTGGAATCGAAGCGAACAAGGAAATTGCTCGCAAACAGAAACGTAGGTTGACCTACTTCTCCAACATTTATGTTGTTGAAGATAAGGCGAATCCTCAGAACGAAGGAAAGGTTTTCATTTTCCGTTTTGGGAAGAAAATCTTCGACAAGATTAGTTCAATGTCCAATCCCGAATTTGAAGATGAAACAGAAGTTGATGTTTTCAATTTGTGGGATGGTGCGAACTTCAAACTGAAGATTCGTAAAGTCGATGGTTTCTCAAACTACGACAAGTCTGAATTCATGACTTCTGCTCCGCTCTCTGAAGATGAGTCGGAAATGGAAAGTATTTTTGGTCAACAACATGATCTGGAAGAGTTCATTGATCAGAAGAGTTTCAAGACCTATGATGAGTTGAAAACTCGTTTGGATACGGTTCTTGGAAACATTCAAACCGCTGCAATGACGGCACCAACATCGGTTGAAAATGATGTGGCTCCGTTTGATGGTGGTACTCCAATTCCCGAATCTTCTACTTCAGAAGATGAGAACCTTGATTACTTCAAGAAGTTAGCGGAAGCGTAGTAAATATTACGCTATCTTTGAGACAAAATCCCCTCTCTCGCCAGGCATAAGTTGTCCGCTGGGAGAGGGAGATCTAATCATTGTATTGTTAGAAACATTCTGAATTGTACTATTGTCAATAATAGTGGGTGGTTGTTCATACATACTGCCTCTTCCCCTCTCATATCCAATCTTATCCATTGCTGCATCATTTAAATCCCTACCTACCACTTTTTTCATAACATCAATTCCTCTTTGATCTAAAGGAATAATTGCTTCCATTCCTGACTCGTTCTTTCTGTCAGGAATTCCACTTGTAAGACCACCAGCATATGCACCCCTACCAGAATAAGTTGGGTGTTCTCCAACAACTATACCAGAAGAAGGAAGATAAAGAGGTTTGGTAACAATTCCACCACGAGCTTGAGGCCGAGATGGAGTATCAGTAGATGTCTCTCCATAAACCGCTTCTCGTAGTTCAGGATCAAGAAAATCTCTCATAGCTGGGATTGCATCAAATAGAAATTTCATTCCCATAAATCCGCCAGATGAAAATACCCCTTCTTCTTTTATTTTTGTATCTGTTGCTACAAGTCCTTTTTGTTTCTGTGTGGATTCTTTAACTTGTGTTTCAAGGGCGTTTGGTGCATTTAATGCTGCTCGTTTTGCTTTTAATGCATTAAGTGTTGCTTCCGCTCCATAATCGGTTGCACCACCGCCCGACTCCTTCAGTGCAGTTACATATTGCTTTTGTTGTTCGATTTGTGCATCTAACTCTTCTTTTTCTAGTTTCATTTGTGCTGCAAGTTCTGGTGCAGAATATGTATCTACTCCAAGAAAAACTCTTAGGGCCTTCCATTTTTTATCAACCCAACTTGTAATTTCATCTATAAGTTTTGCAATTTTTTCTCCACCAAAGAATCCTGCAATAGCACCAATTATCATACCTGCTATACCACCTATTACTGCTCCAACTGGGCCACCTGCTAACATTCCTATAGCAAATCCTGCACCACCCCATTTAGCAGCACCCCATGCAGCGCCCGACATTCCACTACCTGTTCCTCCAATAACAGAACCAATTATTGCACTTGTTTTAGATACTCCCCATTCTTCTGCTAAGAAATATCCTTCGATACCATCAAAAACCATCATTACTAATGCACCTACTGCGGCTGCAATTGCACCTATTATCATAGCACCAGCCATAACGCCACTCATCACCGCTTTCATCCAACCTTTGTCGCCAAACTTGACCTTTCCTCCTTTATCTTCTTGTCTTAACATTTCTTTTTTCCGTTTCGCTTCTTCTAGTGCTTCCCTGTCTGGCGAGACTGCTATTAATATATCTCTTAATATATCATTAGTTTCTTCAAGATTTTTTTCACTTACTATTCCCCCCTCTTCTTTACCAGTTCCCATAAGTGTTTCTGCAACTTTTCCACCGGCACCTTTTTCTTTACTTGATTCTGCACCTGAAGTTTCTATTCCTCCTCCTTCTATTCTTGATGCAAATGACATCGCTTGTTCGCCCCGTCTTTCCTTTTTATCACCACCAAGAAATCCTTTCGCCTTTCCAATAATCGCTTCTCCTGCACCAAAAGGAAGGGGTGCGAGTAAACCACTTGCGAAACTTTCTACAGCACCAGCCGCACTTGAAATGGCCTTCTTTTTCATAGATTTAAAAATACCTTCGCCCTTTTTGAGCGTTTCAATCCTTAGTTTAATCGAAGGTAGAACGGCATCCAACATTGCTTGAATTCCTGAGGCTATCGGAGCATTAACACCCTCTGTTGCTGCAATGTCTTTTGTGAGAGATATTAGATCACCAAGAACTTCTTTTGCTTTATCACTCTTTTTGGCCTTAACTGCATTTTTTGATTCAGAAAGAATTTCTTTATATGTTTCTTCCCATAAACTATCGGCGCCCTTTACGGACAATCCCTTGTTTTGAGAACCTACAAATTTCTGCCACCCTTGAGCATCCCCATATACTTCATTTAAAGCCGTTGTCAGGGTCTTTAAAAGGGCCTCCCCACTCGCTCCTTCTTGTGTTTCTAATCTTTGTTTTAAATCTCTAATAGCCATTTTTATCCAGACTGATTTTGTTGTTTAATTCTTTCATTTTCTTCTTGAACCCAATTTGTCAACATGGTAGCGTAAATATCTCTTTCGTAGGGCAACATATCCTCTAGTTCGGTCAAACTCCACTTGTGATGTTGTACCATAGCAAAAGTACTCAGGTAAAAATTCTCAAGTGAACTATGACTCAGGCCTATCCGAAAAAAGATTGAAGTCCCTGTATAATTGTTTCTTTTTCTTCACCACACGTTTTACAGGTATATTTCGCTGTATGTTTCAAAACAGGCATAGTATCAAAAAAGTTCTTGATTTGTTCCATTTGTTTAGTATTTAAACTATCAATAAATTCATCAAGTTCTTTATCTGTATATGAATCTGTTTCGTATGTTTCTTCTTTAGTAAAAATCATGCCGATACATTTTTTGATGACTTTCAATCCCATTTCATTTTCAGATCCCTTTATGTTCAATTGGGATATGTCGGGATATTTCATCATTATTCCAATGTTGTCATCTAACATAATCTTAGAAGTGTGTTTTTCGTTTTTTACACACTCTATTTCTTCTAAATTTATAGCAACTTCTGTTGTGAATTTGCACAATTCACCATCATTTTGAGGACAACCCCAAGGCTTCAATCCAAGAGTAACCTCTTCGCCTACCGATTTTGCTCTCAATCTCAAAAATACATATTCAATATCAAAAAGCGGCATACTATCTACATCAATTTCTCCTTGAACACAATTTTCAATAATTTGTTTGACTGCTGGAAGAACTGCCTCTTCTCCACTTTCTTGTGCAGTCAACAATAATTTTTCTTCTTTGACCAAAAATGGTCGATATTTTATAACTTTCTCAGTTGACGGTAAAATTGTCTCATACACTGGAACGTTCAGTTTAGGTAATGCCATAATGGGTTCCTCTCATGGTATTGTTAATAATAATTTTTATTTCCTTTTTATATTTTTGGAAAATTTATTGCTCTTGTGCCTTCTTTTTCACTTGTTGCTCCATGTCCAAAAGAGTTTGTTGTCCAATATGCATATTGTATTTCGGCAGTGACTCTCAGGGTTGCATTTGTAGTTCCATGATTCAATTCGACAGCTGTTACTGTTTTTGGATAAACTTCATGATAATGCATGTGATAAGTTCTTGTTTTTCCACTTCTGTCCAAAACATAAACATCCAATTCGCCCCTATAATCATCATAATATGCTACATGAAATCCTCTTTGGACAGGAACTATTAAATTGTTCCATTTATCCAGTATAGTTTTTTCTAACATTTGGTCAGTACATATGAAAGATAAAGAAAGTGGAGTGTATGCTGGTGCATTATATACAACTTGTCTACGAATACCATATTGTAAATCTAATACAGCTTGAACATCTCTTCCTGCAAGAGAAACTTGATCACACATTAAATTTAATTGTGTTAGATCGCCCGCATCACTGCCTGGAATATTTTTGAAATTTACTTCAAATTTATTTGGAGATGCTAACCCAGTTTTTGCAATTCTACTGGAAAAATTTCCAACATCATATTGGGCGTTATTTTGTTCTGCCATTATCCGAATTTCCTTTCGCTTTCAGACCAAACTTTTGCTTTGCCTGCTTTTTTGAATCTTTCTGTTGGTAAAAATATTGCAATTTCTTGCTCATCTTCTTCTATGGGAATAACTTTTCTCATAATGTGATCAAATCGATATCTTTTTATAGTGGGAGCTATTTGTTTTATGTTGCGAAGTTTGCTCCATTTTGGAATACCGCCACCTATTTTTGCGGTTACTCTATCCAGTAGAATTGCACGCCATTTGGGTCTTAAATAATGAAAATTTATTCCAAGAAATGTTTCTTTTTCTGCACTTAATAACATGATCATCGGAAACATATCATAGTAAGGTAACGTTTTCCTGTATTTCGGATTGTAATAATAACAAAATAAATCCCCCAAGCTTACTCTTCTTTTAAATACAGCATCATTGATCTTTTCCGATTCACGATAAAACTTGGCCGCATTGGTTGAACTGAAACGATTTTTCACTTCACCCTTTAGTCCCTTGATTTTATCTTGGAACCATTGAGCAGAACGCTTAACTTCTTTTCCTACTGTTCCAGAACGAACTGCATCTGATACTTTACTTAAAAAACTTTCTTGTACTGCCATAATACTATTATTTATTCACTTATCGGGGGTTAATTGTTTTTCTGTCATGATTGACCACTTCCAACCTTCAACTTCACACACCTTCTTTGCCGCCTTCCATTTCGCTTCATTGACCAACCAAGTTCGGACGGCCCTAACATATCTTCTTCTCTTTTTTAGTGTCACCTTTTCCATTAATATTTTCTTGGGTGGGCTGGTTTGAATTTGTGGTTTGACTTCAATAAGCGTCCATCCTTTTGTTGTCTGAATGAGGAAATCGGGGAAGTATCGGTGTTTTTTGTTATCTATTGGGGAAATGTAAGGGATTACAATCTCTTCACTGCTCCATTTGAGTATCTTTTCATTATTATCACACCATTTCATGAAACGGAGTTCCATTAAACTACGATAAATAATGTTAGAAGGGTTCCCTTTATATTTTTGGGAATTTTTAATTTTAAATTTACCTCTATATCGGCTTCTCATGGACACAATCGACTATCCGGCAGGAATAGGTGCAGACGCCATGCAACCTTATATGCTGCTCACATCATACGAATCAAAAAATGCAATTTCTTCCGTTACAAATTCAGAAGGTAAGGGAATTCCAATTTCTTCTATTGCATTATATATTCCTCCAAATGCTTTAAAAACAGCATACACAGCGGATTGGCAAGGATTAGAGGGGGGTGCATTAAGGGCAGCTGCAGGAGGTGCAATATCGAATTTCGTCACAGGGGAAGCAGGATATGGTGGTAATTTTTTGTGGGAAAGTGTTAAAAGTGCAGGGGTTGGTCTTATGGGCAAAGCGGCGAAAACAATTGAAAAATCAACAGGATTTCTTTCCGCAGCCCATGGACTAGCAGTAAATAATCACATGGCACTTACATATAGGGGAGTATCAAAATTTCGAGAACATGCATTTGTATTTAACTTTTTTCCGAAAAATAAAGAGGATTCAAAAACAGTAAGTGAACTCCTTACAGATTTTAGAAATGGTATGTTGCCTAGAATGCAGGGGGGAGCTGGAGTGATGCAAGCAGGAAACAGATTGTCTGCACCATTTTTCAATTCTCCTAGACATTGGGATATAGAATTTCATGTGCCGGGAATGAAAGAGGAATTTTTGTTTAAGGTTGGAAAATCAGTAATTACTTCTATGGATGTAAATCATGATCCAAATAGTACCGTTTCTTTACATTCAGATGGTTCACCAGTACAAACTACACTTTCTCTTACTTTTCAAGAAATTGAAATTCAAGTTAGTAATGATAAAGGAACAGAAAGAACAGAAGCTACAGGACAAACGCTACAACTGCAAGAAAATGCAGCCACCGATCCTTTCGGGGCCGGAAAACGAGGTAGACAATGATGATAGGATTTAAATAAATGGCAAACTATTTTAGAAACATACCAAAAGTAAAATACGATATAAACGGTGCAGAACCAAAGAAGTATCTCAACGTGACTAATATCATGAAACGGATCTCATTTAAACCATCGGTTATTGAGGACATTACTGATTATTATCCTTATCGTGTTAAAGATGGAGAAAGACCAGATATTCTTTCGCATCAGAAATATGGAACGGTTGCGTATGCGTATTTGATAATGTTAATTAATGATATTTACGACCCCTTGTTTGACTGGCCTCTTACTGCTCAACAATTTGAAAAGTATCTTACAAGTAAATATGGAAGTGTTTCATCTGCAATGGGAACAACCAAGTATTATTATCAAACTGTTCGTGCAGAAGTTGCAAGAACAGGAACAAGTGAAAGAATTCCAGCAGTCAAGTTTATTGTTGATCAGACTGCATATGATGCACTTGATGAAGGAGATCGTTCAACACAATCTCAATATGAATGGGAAGATGAATTGAACGATAACAAAAGAGATATTAAATTAATTAATGCATCACTTATTCAAGATATCGATTATGCAGTAAAACGAACATACGCATCGTAATACTATGGCAAAACCAAAAAAAACTGATCAGGCTATATTAGAAGGTGGGTTAGGTGCTCCTATTACTCATGGGGATTTTCGTTTATATGAAGTTTCTATCGAATCGCCTTCTTCTCCTGGCGCTCTATTATATTTGGATAGTCCAACGGTTTTTCACGAACTCAATATATTTGAAGATCTTTTTTCAAATGTGTTAAAAGGGACTTTTACCTTTTTGGATACTCAGGGTTGGGCTGAAATAATCCCACTTATTGGAGATGAAACTCTTGTTATATCTTATTCAACTCCAGGCGGACAAAGCACTCAAGTTGATATTCAATCCCAAGATCCCGATTCTCAAACTGCAAGTGAAGAAATTACTAAACAAAGATTTAAGGTGTATGATTGTGTAGAAGTTGGAATAGGTGAAAAAGGAAAGATGTATAAATTGTCTCTTGTGAGTGAAGAATACATGTTCAATAAAAAAATGAAAGTTAGTAAGGGATATAAGGGAGTAAGATATGATGAGATGGTTACTGATGTAATGAAAAAACTTAATAAGGAAAGTGATAATTTAAATAAAAGAATATATGCAGAAACTACTCTTTCTGATCATAATGTAATAGTTCCAAATTGGACACCATTTCAAGCTATTAATTTTTTTGCATCACGTTCCCTTTCCGCCGATATTCAACCTATGGAACAAGAAGAGGGGAGCGAGAATTCATCTCCTACTGCAAGACCAATAGGATCGTTGTTTGTATTTTATGAAAAATTTGGAACTGGTTTCTTTTATGAATCAATTGAAAGTATGATTCTCAAACAAAAAGTCAAAGGCAATCTTCCACTCTATCAATATAGACCAAAAATCGTTGAGGGCACATCTTTAAGTTCGGGGTTGCAATATTTTAGTGTAGATAAATTTGATATCATAAGTTCATTTAAAACCCTAGAGAATTTGGGTCGCGGCATGTTTGGATCTCGTTTGATTGCATATGATCCAATTCGCATGAAATATGAGGATGTCAAATATGATTATTATGAAAAATCAGCAGATGATACGGATGAAACTCTTGATCAAGAAACTGGTGTAACAACGACAACAACTAATGTAGAACAAGCGGATGATACACGAAGAGTGTTTTCTGATTTTGTTTCAACAGATATAAGTGCAATAGATTTTAAACCGAATAAATTAATTTCTTCAAAATCCGATTATGTCGGGTCTAATAATGCATCTATAAAACTTGCAACTACAACTGATGGTCATGGAGAAATATTTAATCCACCAAAACCAGCGGCGCCTAATTTTGCTGCAAATACTTCAATAAATGTAACATTGTCTACTTTTAAGGATAAAGAAGCAAAACAAAATAATGTAGAAAAATGGTTATTGCAGAGACAAGCACAAGTATCTGAGTTTGGAAATATTATAGTAACATTTACTGTGCCGGGAAATACGGCACGACACGTTGGAGATTTGATTAGATTTGAAGTGCCGTCACATATTCCAGAAGATTCTTCAGAAATAGGTTCTGTTCAAATTGGTCATCAACTTTATAGTGGTTATTATTTGATATCGAAAATACGACACATAATTAAAATAGATGGGTTTGAAATGGATTTAGAATTGATAAAAAACTCTTTTGCAAAACGAATTCCCGGCCAAGAGACAGATTTAGATGTAGGATTAGATCAGGCGAAAAGTGGTTCTAGAATGTCAGAAGATGGAACTAGAATAATTGGGGGATTGTAAGAATGCAAACAGAATATTTTCAAGGTAGGGACGGATATGTTTGGTGGAACGGTGTTGTAGAAGACCGCAACGATCCATTGATGATTGGGCGATGTAGAGTTCGGATACTAGGATGGCATACTGCTGACAAAGCAGAACTTCCTACCGATAATCTTCCTTGGGCTCAAGTACTGATGCCGATTACTTCTGCAAGTCAGACAGGTGTAGGATATGCACCAGTTGGCCCAGTTGAAGGTACTTGGGTTATG
>Ga0114997_10004926_pt1 | contig 10288 bp, 9 predicted proteins | sample ArcticOcean_MG_C_2_FD_87045 | JGI IMG/M metagenome (GOLD analysis project Ga0114997, IMG submission 87045) | Marine microbial communities from western Arctic Ocean - ArcticOcean_MG_CB4_136 | ecosystem: Environmental > Aquatic > Marine > Oceanic | place: Arctic Ocean: Canada Basin | collected... | reverse complement strand
TTTGAGTATGTTGTAAATCTTGGTGGCTATATAGATCATAGAAAATATTTTAATAAAGAAGGTAGAAAAGTAATAGATAATCATTTTGTATCTACTTTGAATTTACTTTCAATTTTAAAGAGAAAAAAATTAAAAAGATATTTGCATATTGGAACCTGCGATGAGTATGGCGAAAATGTTTCGCCTATAAGAGAAGATTCCAGAGAAGATCCTATTACATCTTATGCTTTTGCAAAATTAGCCAGTATAAATTTGTTAATTATGTTACATAAAACAGAAAATTTTCCAGCGACAGCGTTAAGATTATTCCTAGTATATGGCCCTTACCAAAAAACTGATCGACTAATACCCCAAGTAATTGGTGGTTGTTTAATAAAAAAAAGCTTTCCTGTTTCCAAAGGAACTCAGTTGAGAGATTTTTGTTATGTTGATGATGTTGTAAGTGCTATTATTTTAGCATTACTTAAGAAGAAAGCATTAGGTGAAATTTTTAATGTAGGGTCAGGCAAGCCTGTCTCCGTAAAATTTATAATAAATAAAATTAGCAAAATCATTAAATACGGCACACCACAATTTAATAAAATACCATTCAGAAAAAACGAAAATTTAAAATTATATCCATCAATTAAAAAAATTAGTGGATTTTTGGGATGGAAACCAAAAACTAGCTTAAACCAAGGGCTTGCAAAAACAATTAACTATTATAAAACAATTAAACAAAAGTAATTTTATGATTGATAGCATTTCAATAATTATACCATCGTACAATGAATCTAAAAATATAAATGAAGTTTATCGAAGAACTTTAAATGTTATAAAGAAAATTAATATCAAAAAGTATGAAATAATTTTTGTTGAAAACGGTTCAAAGGATAATAGCCTTGAACTACTTAAAAAAATTAATTCGGAAAACAAATCTGTAAAAATAATTTCACTTTCAAGGAATTTTGGGTATCAATCTGCAATAGCGGTTGGGTTAAAATATGCTGAAAATGATTATATTTGCGTGATGGATGGTGATCTACAAGACCCACCTGAAATTATACCAAAACTGGCTGAGAAAATTTTAGAAGGTTATGATGTAGTTTATGGCATTAGAACAAAAAGAAAAACAAGTTTTATTAAAAATATTTTCTATAATTTGTTTTATATAATTTATTCAAAGCTGAGTGAAATTGATGTTCCAAAAAACGTTGGGGAGTTTTGTTTAATGAATAAAAAAATTGTAAAAAGTATTATAAGTTTAAATGAGAAAAATTTATTCATACGTGGACTAAGATCTTGGGTTGGTTTTAAACAAACTGGTATCGAATATAAAAGAGACGAAAGGTATGCTGGAAAAACTAATTATTCAATTTTTGGTATGATAGCCTTCGCTCTAGATGGATTGGTATCTTTTTCTTTAATTCCGCTGAGATTTATTTTAATTATAGGTTTCGTTATATCTTTCATATCTTTTATGTTTTTTATGTTTTTAATATTAGTAAAAATTTTACCTTTTACTGGAATTGTTGATATGGCTAGTTTTCAGCTACCAAAAGGATTAACTTTTACTAATTCAATTTTAACTTTTTCACTAGGTTTAATAATGCTCACGTTGGGAATCATAGGTGAATACGTTGGTAGGATTTACTTTGAAGTTAAAAATCGTCCTAACTATATAATAGATAAAATAATAATTTAATTTTTATTTAACATAGAACTAAAATATTTTAATTCCATAAATATTTTTCTTAAATCAGTATCTCGTGATAAACTATGATCACCTTTTTTAACTTTTATTAATTTTTTCTCTGCATTTTTAAAAATCTTTAAGGTTTTTCTTGAAAATGATAATGGTACGACTTTGTCCTTAGTTCCGTGCAGTAGAGATGCAAACATTGGGATGTCAATTTTTTTATTAAATATCTTACTTTTTCTACCATCTAAAATTAGTTGTTTTGTCAAAGGATAGGTAAAACCACCATGCTCTAAATGGTATATTTTTTTTTCAAATATATGTTTTTTTATTTTTTTACTAAATTTTTTCCACATTAAATGCTCTAAAAATTCAGGCGCAGAAGCAATACCAATGAAACCCTTAATTTTTTTTTTAAATGTCGATAATAAATTTAAAGCAATCCAACTCCCCATACTTGATCCTATAAAAATTAAAAGGTTGTTTTTTTTAACTTTTGACCTGATTAATTGTTTTGCATCTTTTGTCCATTGCGAGATATTTCCTTTAACAAATTTTCCACTAGATCTACCGTGCCCAGAATATTCGAATTTTAAGAAATTTAATTTAAGTTTTTTGCAAAACTTTTGTATAGCCGTAGGTTTTGCTCCAATCATATCAGACATAAAACCGTGAAAAAAAACCACAGTAATTCGGCTTTTTTTTTTGTCAAATAAGTATTTAATTTTTCTTTTATAGGAAGTTGTAAAATATCTAGATCTTTTGTAGTTCATTTGACATATTATATTATTTGAAAATAATGAAAAAAAAAATTAAAGTTTTACAAGTTATACCCAAGTTAGGCTATGGCGGTGCAGAAACTGGATGTTACGATTTGGCTCACTATTTGGCGGAGCAAAATTGTAAGTCTTTTTTAGCCACTAGTGGTGGAGAACTTCTTAAATTTATTGATAAAAAAAAGGTAAGAGTATTAAAATTACCTGTTCATTCTAAAAATCCAATCTTAATTTTATTTAATGCAATATTGCTTTCCCTGATTATACTTATTTACAATATTGACATAGTTCATGCCAGAAGCCGGGCACCAGCTTGGTCATGTCTTTTAGCAACCAAGATTACTTTTAGGAAATTTGTCACTACTTTTCACGGGACGTTTAATTTTAAAAATAAAATTAAAAAATTCTATAATTCAGTTATGGTTAGATCCGACCTAGTCATTGCTGGATCTAATTTTATTTTTTCTCACATAAACGAAAATTATGGAAATTTTTTTATCCAAAGTAAAAGAAAATTACTTGTAATTTTTAGAGGTATCAATACTAGTTATTATAACAATCAAAAAATTTTACCTATAAAGTTAGATAAATTTGCTAAACAGCATGATATAAACAGGAATAAATTTATAATTTTGCTACCAGGTAGGCTCACTTCCTGGAAAGGACAAAAAATATTTATTGAAGCAATAAAAGAGATTGCTCAAAATAATCAAGACCTTTCATTTGAAACAATTATTCTTGGAAGTGATCAAGGAAAGACAGTTTACAAAAAACAATTAATTGATTTAGTTCAACAACATCGACTTAATAAAGTTATTAAATTTATTAACCAATGTGAAGAAATGCCAGTAGCTTATAGTATTGCAAATTTAGTTTGTTCGTGCTCTACAGACCCAGAAGCTTTTGGTAGAGTGTCAGTAGAAGCTCAATCGATGCAAGTTCCAATAATAGCAAGCGATTTAGGTGGTTCGAAAGAAACTATAATTAAAGATAAGACAGGTTTCTTATTCGAAAATAAAAATTCAAAAGCTTTAGCAAGTTTAATAAATATGGTTATGCAAAAAGATTTCAATTCATTAAAATCTATTGGTATTGAAGGTAGAAAAAACGTTTTAAAAAAATTTGATGTTGATAAAATGTGTCATAGTACTTTTACTGAATATAAAAAATTAATGGAATTGTCTTAAATAATGCCAGAAATAAAACTACCAGATGGTAAAAAAATTTCCTTTTTAAAAAAAATTGATGGATTCGAAATTGCAAACAAAATTAGTAAATCTTTAGCTAAGGATGCTTGTGTAATGAGTGTTAATGGTGAGCTGAAAGATTTAAGTTATTTAATAAACAACGATGTCGAGGTAAAAATAATTACATCAAAAGATAAGGAAGGTTTAGAAGTAATCCGACATGACACCGCCCATGTTTTAGCAATGGCTGTACAAGAACTTTTTCCAAAAACTCAAGTAACAATTGGACCAGTAATCGAAGATGGTTTTTATTATGATTTTTCTAGAAAAGAACCATTTACTGACGATGACTTAAAAACAATTGAAAAAAAAATGGGAGAAATAATTGATCGCAATGATCCAACTATAAGAGAAGTTTGGAAAAGAAATGACGCTATAAAACATTTTAAAAAAAAAGGAGAGTATTATAAAGCTGAGATTATAGAAGGCATTTCTTCAAGTGAGGAAATTTCTGTATATTATCATGGTAAATGGCATGATCTATGCAAAGGCCCACATCTACCATCAACAGGAAAAATTGGCAAAGCCTTTAAGCTCACAAAAGTATCTGGAGCTTATTGGAGAGGTGATTCAGATAACGAAATGTTGCAACGAATATACGGAACATGCTGGAGTAATAAAAAAGATTTAGAAAAATATCTATTGAGATTAGAAGAAGCTGAAAAAAGAGATCATAGAAAACTTGGAAAAGAGATGGATTTGTTTCATTTTCGAGAAGAAAGTCCAGGGGCGGTATTTTGGCATCACAAAGGTTGGACTTTATTTCAAACTCTTATTGATTATATGAGATTAAAGCAAAAAAATGCTGGTTATAAAGAAATTAACACACCAGAGATATTAGATAAAAATTTATGGGAAAAATCAGGACACTGGGAAAAATTTGGTGAACATATGTATACATCAGAAACCCCAGACAAAAAAGTTTTTGCTATTAAACCAATGAATTGCCCAGGATGTATACAAGTTTTTAATCAAGGGCTTAAAAGTTATCGGGATCTTCCACTTAAATTATCAGAATTTGGCAAAGTACACAGATACGAACCTTCAGGTGCTTTGCACGGTCTACTAAGGGTAAGAGCTTTTACGCAAGATGATGCGCACATTTTTTGCACCGAAGAGCAAATTACTCAAGAATGTTTAACTGTTACTAAATTGATATTAGAAATTTATAAAGATTTAGGATTTGAAAATGTTTTATTAAAATACTCCGACAGACCAGAAACAAGGGTTGGGGATGATAAAATTTGGGATCAATCAGAACATGCTTTACTCGAAGCTGTAAAAAAAACAAAATTAGATTATGAAATTAATAAAGGTGAAGGAGCTTTCTACGGACCTAAAATAGAATTTGTACTAAGAGACGCAATTGGGCGAGATTGGCAATGTGGAACTTTACAAGTAGATTTAAATCTTCCTTCAAGACTTGGCGCCTCCTATATAGCAAGCGATGGATCTAAAAAAATTCCAGTAATGCTACATAGAGCTCTCTTTGGTTCTCTTGAAAGATTTATTGGAATTTTAATTGAAAATTATTCTGGAAAACTACCATTCTGGTTGGCTCCATCTCAAGTTGTTGTTCTTCCTATAGCATCAGAATTTGATATTTATGCAAAAAAGATATTTGAACAATGTATGAAAGCAGGTATACATAGTGAAGTGGATTTAAAAAATCAAAAAATAAATTATAAAATTAGAGAACACTCTTTATCTAAAGTTCCAATTCTTTTAATATGTGGTCAAAAAGAAGTTAAAGATAATAGTGTAACAATTAGAAGATTAGGATCAGAAAAACAAGAAACTTTATCACTAGATGAAGCGATAAATCACATATCACAACAAAATAAATTTCCAATAAACTAAGTGGCTTTTCAAAAACAAAATTATTTTCAAAGAAGAACAAAGCCGAGAGGCCCAAGAACTAATGATAGAATTCGCTCTTCCCAAGTTCAGGTAATTGGTAGTGATGGTAAAAATCTAGGCACTCTTAGTACTCAAGAAGCAATTAATATAGCAAAGCAAGAAGGTTTAGATTTAATTGAGATCTCACCAAACGCTAGTCCACCCGTTTGTAAAATTATTGATATTGGAAAATTTAAGTATGATGCTCAAAAAAAAGCTAACAAAGCTAAAAAAAAACAAAAGATAGTAAATTTAAAAGAAATTAAACTTAGACCAGTTACAGAAACTCATGATTACAATTTTAAAATTAAGAACGCACAAAAATTTTTAGAAAAAGGAGATAAAGTAAAATTTACGGTAAAATTTAGAGGTAGAGAAATGCAACATACTAATTTGGGCCATGAGCTCATGAAACGTATTATTGGTGATACAGTAAAAGTCGGAAAGGTCGAAATAAGACCTAAATTTGAAGGAAGACAAATTATAATGATAATTCAACCATTATAATTTTATTGTAAATCAAATTTAAAATTTGTATAAAGTGCCATATTTTTATGCCAAAATTAAAAACTAAAAGTTCAGCAAAAAAAAGATTTAGAATGACTGCTAAAGGAAAGATTAAAATGGGACAAGCAGGCAAAAGACATGGAATGATTAAAAGAACAAATTCACAAATAAGAAAACAGAGAGGTACAACAATTATGTCAAAACAAGATTCAAAAATTGTTAAGTCATATATGCCGTACAGCTTGAGAGGTTAAAATGGCAAGAGTAAAAAGAGGAGTCACTAGTCACGCTCGACATAAAAAAGTTTTAAAACAAGTTAAAGGACAATACGGAAGAAGAAAAAATACTATCCGTATTGCTAAACAAGCATTGGAAAAAGCAATGCAATATGCTTACAGAGATAGAAAAGCAAAAAAAAGAGAATTTAGATCTTTATGGATACAAAGAATAAATGCAGGTGTAAGAGCAGAAGGTATAACTTACTCTAAATTTATTAATGGATTAAATAAGTCTGGTATTAAGCTTGATAGAAAAGTTTTGGCGGATATTGCTTATAACAACCCAGAAGTTTTTAAATCTATAGTAAAAAAAGTCCAATCTTCTCTTAATTAAGTTTTATTGTTTTTCTTATAATTTTTGTCGTAATTAAAGAAAATATTATTTATTATCTTAATATGAAAGATATAAAAATATTATTGTTATACCCACCCGAACAAACTTGGCCAGGTTATATGTGTAAACCAAACGGATCTTTGGCTTACCCATATTTAGGTGCAGCATTACAAGATATAGGAGTTGCTGTTGATGTGTATGATGCATGTGTTGGAAATGATCAAGATAACCTTGATGATTTTTATAAAAAATCTGAACCACTTCCCAGCGGAATGCAGAGAACAGGAGTAACAGATCAAAGAATATTAGAAGTGGCAAGCAAATATGATGCGGTTGGTATTACTTCAATATTTTCTCAGCAAGAAACCCAAGTACTTCATTGTGCAAAAATAATTAAAAAAAAATATCCAGACAAAGTTATTTTATCAGGTGGTGTCAATGCAAAAGCCAGATCCTCAATTTTTTTTTCTGCAGGATTTGATATTATTTGTACTTCCGAAGCTGAAGTTACCATACAACAGATAGCAAAAGTTTTACAAAAAGATAGTAAAGATTTTAGTTCTATTGGAAAGATTATTTTTAAAAATAGCGATGGTAAAATAGTTAACAACTCTAATTTTGGTGAAATTATTTGGGACTTAGATAAATTACCTATTCCAGCTTGGGAATTATTACCCAACAAAAGATATTGGAAGATTGGTAGACCACATGGTGGACAAATTAAACCTGGTACTAAAGAGTTAAGATATGCGTCCATGATGACTTCGAGAGGTTGTCCTTTTAGATGTTCATATTGTCATATATCAAAAGAAACCGAAGGTTCAATGTCGGGGGCTATTGGCAGATTTCGCATAAAATCTGACGAAAGAGTTATAAAAGAATTACATATCTTAAAGGATGAAATAGGTGTTAAACAAATTTTTATAGAGGACGATTCAATATTTGGTCACAAAAGAAGAGCGGCTCGCCTTTTAAGAAAAATAATAAATATGAATTTAGAATTATTGGATGTAAATGGAGTTAACATGATACATTTAGTAAAAAAGAGTAGTAAGCCAGGCTGGATGGTTCCAGACGAAGAATTTATTGAATTATTAGCAGAAGTGGGATTTAAAGATTTAACCTTACCATTTGAGTCAGCAAATTTGAGAATAATAAAAAAGTGGTGTTCTAATAAACTTGCGTTAGATAGATTTGATCCGGTAGCTTTGATTAAAACTATTAAAAAACATAAAATTTTTGTAGCAGCCAATTATATGATTGGATTTCCAGATGAAACAAGAAAAGAAGTAGAGACAACAGTAAATTTTGCAAAAAAAATGTATCAATATGGTTTTGATGCATCTAATTTTTATTTAGTAATGCCAGTACCTGGTACAAACATATTTGACTATTGTATAGAAAATGGCCAGCTGCCGGAAAATTATAGCCCCGACAACTTTCAATGGACAAAAGGAAACTTGGTTAATACCTTAGTTCCACCGGAAGAATTAGAAATTATAAGACAGAACGCTTGGCACGATTGCAATAGTAAAGAACACATAAAAAGTAGGATAGATTGGTCTGTTCCAGTCTGATTTGAGGTATCATAATTGCTGTATACAAAGGAGAGAAAAGTACAATTGAACATTTTTGATCTTTCTATTACCTTCAATAAAACATGGAATAACTTAAAAAAATTTTAGTATGGAAAATTTTAGTCAAATCGAGTCAAACATTTTAAACAAGATGAAAAATGTTACTGATAGCAACTCTCTTGATTTGATCAAAACTGAAATTTTTGGAAAAAACGGAATTCTTACTGAGCTTTTTAAAAAAATTTCAAGTCTAGATCAAAATGAAAGAAAAGAATATGCATCAAATCTTAACTCTTTAAAAAATAAAGTAACAGAAATATTTGAAAAAAAAATAACTGATTTTGATCAAATAGAAATTAATAAAAAACTTAAACACGAAAAAGTAGATGTTACCTTACCAGGTAGAACATTTTTTTCTGGTAAAATTCACCCAGTTTCCCAAGTGATTGATGAAGTCACTTCTATCTTTTCTGAAATTGGTTTTTCCGTAGAGGAAGGACCTGATATTGAAAATGAATATTATAATTTTTCAGCACTTAACACACCAGAAAACCATCCAGCAAGAGACTTGCATGATACTTTTTATATCGAAAATTCTAAAAATTTACTTTTAAGAACTCACACATCCCCAGTGCAAATTAGAACAATGCTAAAAGGAAAACCCCCATTCAAAATAATTGCACCAGGAAGAACATATAGGTGCGACAGCGACCAAACACACTCACCTATGTTTCATCAATTAGAAGGTTTACACATTGATAAAAAGATTAATATGGGTCATTTAAAAGGATGCTTATACTATTTTGTAAAGAAATTTTTTGAAGTTGAAAAGGTAAAAATAAGATTTCGACCAAGCCACTTTCCTTTTACAGAACCATCAGCAGAAGTTGATATTGGGTATAGAATAGAAAATGGAAAAATTAAAATTGGAGAGGGTGACAAATGGTTAGAAGTTCTTGGCTGTGGAATGGTTCATCCAAATGTACTGAAAAATGCAAAAGTAAATCCAAAGCAGTATCAAGGATATGCTTTTGGGGTGGGAATAGATAGGTTGGCAATGTTAAAATATGGCATTAATGATTTAAGAGCATTTTTTGAAAGTGATATTAGATGGTTAGAGTTTTATGGATTCGACCCGCTTGATGTTCCAACAAATTATAGAGGACTTAGTAGATGATAACTTCACTTTCATGGTTAAAAAATCATTTATCCACTAAATCAAATTTAAAGCAGATAGTTGAACGTCTAACTGAAATTGGACTTGAAGTTGAAAGTGTAAAATCTCCAGATAGTCATCTAGACAGCTTTACTATTTGCAAAATTATTAAAGCTCAAAAACATCCAAACGCAGACAAACTGAAGCTATGCGACGTTGATATTGGTAGTGGAAATTTAGTAAAAATTGTTTGTGGAGCCTCAAATGCAAAAGATGGATTGTTTACTGTTTATGCACCTCCTGGAGCAGTAATTCCAAAAACAAAAATGAAAATAAAGGTAGCAAAGATTAGAGGAGTAGAATCTTCCGGCATGCTTTGCTCTGGAAATGAACTTGAGCAATCTTTAGATAAAGACGGAATTATTGAATTAAATAAAAAAGGAAAAGATATAGGTGAAAAATATTTTAAAAGTTCTGGTGAGGAAGTTATAGATATAGCTATTACACCAAATAGACCAGATTGTCTTGGCGCTAGAGGAATTGCTAGAGATTTAGCAGCAGCAGGCTTAGGTCAATTAAAAAAACAACCTCCAATAAAAATAAAGCAAAAATTTAAACAACCAATTAAAATATCGATAAGTAAAGATAAAAATCAAGCTTGTGCTGCATTTGGAAGTATTTATATAAAAAATGTTGAAAACAAGGAAAGCCCAGAGTGGCTGAAAAATAAAATTATGTCTTTGGGTTTAAAACCTATTTCAGCAATTGTAGATATAACAAATTATATTATGTATGATCTAAATAGACCATTGCATGCATACGATGCAGATAAAATT
>Ga0114997_10004925_pt1 | contig 10288 bp, 10 predicted proteins | sample ArcticOcean_MG_C_2_FD_87045 | JGI IMG/M metagenome (GOLD analysis project Ga0114997, IMG submission 87045) | Marine microbial communities from western Arctic Ocean - ArcticOcean_MG_CB4_136 | ecosystem: Environmental > Aquatic > Marine > Oceanic | place: Arctic Ocean: Canada Basin | collected... | reverse complement strand
CTGTGGCGCAGAGATGGATGCAACTTATTTTGCTTGGGATATAAATTTTGATCGAATGAAAGATATCGACGCTAGATCAAAAAGGGCAGGTGTGAAAATAGAAAAAGTCATCAAACTTAGTTCAAAATCGTTTTATAATAAAATTATAATTGATGCTCCTTGTTCAGGTTCAGGTTCTTGGAGAAGAGATCCTGAAGGAAAGTGGCGCTTAGATGAAGATATATTAGATAATTATGTCAAAACTCAAAGAGAGTTAATTTTGAAAGGTCTAAAACTTTTAGCGCCAAGGGGACAAATTTTATATATTACCTGTTCAATATTAGATATTGAAAACGGTAAATTGATCGATGATCTAATTTCTTCGGTACTTTCCTTAAGACTAGTAAAAAGTATATCTTTGGTACCTTCCAGTAAAAGTGATGGGTTTTATGGTGCTGTTTTGGAAAAAGTATAACTTCCGAACTAAGTTATTATTTTATAATTTGAGAAAAGACTTGATTTGTTCTTTGTTTGTACCCATACATGGAGAGAACATTACATGAACAAACCTTTGATTGAAGCTAATTAAGTGATATGAAATAAGGAGATGAATTATGAGTGACATTTTAGATCTATCGGAAAGACGGAATATGGATAAACAAAAAGCATTAGATGCAGCACTTGCTCAAATAGAAAGATCGTTTGGCAAAGGATCGATAATGAAATTAGGTCAAAACAATGCTGTTATGGAGATTGAAGCGACTTCAACTGGATCTATAGGACTTGATATTGCCTTAGGTATAGGTGGGCTTCCTAAAGGTCGGATTATTGAGATTTATGGCCCTGAATCATCTGGAAAAACTACATTGGCACTCCACGCAGCGGCTGAAGAGCAGAAAACAGGAGGTGTTTGTGCTTTTGTTGATGCGGAGCATGCGTTAGATCCAAGTTATGCTAAAAAACTAGGTGTAGATTTAGACGAGCTGCTGATTTCTCAGCCTGATACAGGAGAGCAGGCACTTGAGATTACCGATACACTTGTCAGGTCAGGTGCAGTTTCTATGGTTATTATTGACTCAGTTGCAGCTTTAACACCAAAATCTGAATTAGAAGGTGATATGGGCGATCACCAGATGGGTGGTCAAGCAAGATTAATGAGCCAGGCAATGAGAAAATTGACTGGGTCTATTAGTAAATCAAAATGTATGGTCATTTTTATAAACCAAATTCGCATGAAAATTGGAGTGATGTTTGGTTCTCCCGAAACCACAACTGGTGGTAATGCATTAAAATTTTATTCTTCAGTTCGTTTAGATATTAGACGTATTGGTGCATTAAAAGATCGTGACGAAATAGTGGGCAATGCTACAAGAGTTAAGGTGGTTAAGAACAAAGTTGCTCCACCATTTAAGCAAGTGGAATTTGATATAATGTACGGTGAAGGAATTTCAAAAGCAGGTGAGCTAATTGATTTAGGAGTAAAGGCAGGAATTGTTGAAAAATCTGGATCATGGTTTTCATATGGGGACGAACGTATTGGTCAAGGTCGCGAAAATGTGAAAAATTACTTAAAGGAATTTCCAAAAACTGCAATGGAGATTGAGGATAAGATCAGAGCAGCTAATGGCCTTGATTTTGAAACAAGAAAAAATCCAAAGCCTTCTGATGAAGTGCTTGAAGGATAATAAATTAAACTAACTTGTTAAATGACTTGAAGGTCATTTAACAAGTATTTGGTTTTAAAATTATGATAATGTTGCTGTTGTTGAAAAAAGATGGATTATTATTATTCCCAAGATTATTAATACTAATCCTAAAATTGCCCACAAATCGATAGGTTGTTTATAATAGAATACACTTATAGCCGTTATAAAAACGATTCCTAACCCAGACCAAAAAGCATAAACGATTCCTAATGGCATGTATTTCAAAGTTAGTGTCATCATATAAATGGCTCCACCTAATCCAATCGCTGTAAACACAGATGGCCAAAATTTGGTAAATTGTTGAGAAGACTGCATTGCGGTTGTTCCAAAACACTCTAATACTACTGCAATTAGTAGGTATAAATGATATTTCTGCATTATTTCTTTCCTGTATTCGTTGGTCCTTAATCTACCTAATAGTAAGAATTTATTTTAAATTAATAAAAAGATTATAATTTAATATGATAAAAAGACGAATTGAAAATATTTTTATTTTAACGTATGAGGATTTATTAATTAGTGTTTCATTAATTTATCTTTGTTGGATCTTTTTTTGAAATTTGTTATTACCAAATATTAGTCTTTTTACAGGTTTGATCATTATGACTTCAGAAACATTACCAGATATTATATACACAATCGTGGATGAGGCTCCAGAACTGGCCAGTGCGTCTCTATTGCCGATTATAAGGGGTTTCAGTAGAGTGGCTGGCTTAACTGTAGGCACTAAGGATATTTCCTTGGCTGGAAGATTATTGGCTGCATTTCCTGAATATCTTAAAGAAGATCAACGAAAAACAGATGATTTGGCTGTCCTGAGCAAAGTTGTGCTTAATTCAAGTGCTAATATTATTAAATTACCCAATGTTTCAGCTTCAGTACCCCAATTAACTGCAGCTATTATTGAATTACAACACCAAGGCTATAACCTACCACATTATCCAGAGAATCCATTAAATAAAAAAGATACTGACATTCGTAATCGATACGACGCGTTAAAGGGCTCCGCTGTTAACCCAGTGTTAAGAGAAGGAAATTCTGATCGGAGAGCAGCTAAGGCTGTTAAACGGTATGCAATGAGTAATCCGCATTCAATGGGTAAGTGGGAGCCTTCTTCAAAGACACGTGTATCTTTCATGAAAGGCAGTGATTTTTATTTTAATGAAAAATCATCTACAATATTACAACAACATAGTGGAAAAGCTCAAATTATTTTTGAAGATTTAAATGGTCTCAAAGTAGTATTGAAGGATAGTTTTGCAGTACATGAAGGATCTGTCGTTGACGCTACATTTATGGATGTCATTGAATTGCGTCAATTCTTTAAAAATCAAATTGAGTTAACAAAAGATCTTAATATATTGTTTTCGCTGCATTTAAAAGCAACAATGATGAAGGTTTCTGATCCAATTATTTTTGGACATGCCTTATCAGTTTTTTTTGAAGAAGTTTTTCAAAAACACGCTGAAAATCTGAAGTTGGCCGGGGTTAACCCAAACTCAGGGCTTGGTGAGGTTTTAAGGTGTGTTGAAGAAAAAACTGAAATAACTGACCATTTTAAGCGTGTTATTTCTTCCCAACCTGAACTTTATATGGTGGACAGTGATCGTGGTATTACAAATCTTCATGTTCCGTCTGATGTGATTATAGATGCATCTATGCCTGCAATAATTCGGGCTGGTGGCAAAGGGTGGGGAGCAGATGGTCAATCTAAAGATACAAATTGTGTAATACCCGATAGTAGTTATGCAACTATTTATGATGAGACAATCAAATATTTTATAGAAACTGGTGAACTTGATCCTACCACTGCTGGTTCGGTTGATAATGTTGGTTTGATGGCTCAAAAGGCTGAAGAATATGGATCACATCCAACTACATTTGAAATGCAAATGCCTGGAACTGTTAAAATTATTTTAGAGTCTGGAGCCGTGTTACATGAACATAATGTAAGAAAAGGTGATGTATGGCGATCATCATCATCGAGAAAAGCACCGATAGAGGATTGGGTAAATTTAGGTATTGAACGTCAACGCATTACTGGTTCAGCTGCAATTTTTTGGTTAGATAAAAATCGCGCCCATGACGCACAATTGATAAATTATGTTTCTTCGATATTGGATGCCAAGGGTTTGTCAGATAAATTTCAAATTTTATCTCCACGCAAAGCCACCAGGGTATCTTTAGAGACTATTCGTAAAGGTGAAAATATCATTGCTATAACAGGTAATGTACTAAGAGATTATTTAACTGATTTATTTCCAATTTTAGAATTGGGCACTTCAGCCAAAATGCTATCTATCGTGAAACTGATGAATGGTGGAGGTTTGTTCGAAACTGGTGCGGGTGGTTCAGCGCCCAAGCATGTCCAGCAACTAGTTGAAGAAAATCATCTTCGTTGGGACTCTTTGGGAGAGTTTTGTGCATTAGGTGAGTCTTTAAAGTTCTTTTCAGATAAAAACCATAATACTCGCGCGGCAGTGTTAGGGGAAGCAGTGGAATCGGCGACACAGGCAGTTTTAGATTTTAACAAATCTCCGATGCGTAAAGTTGGACAGTTAGATAACAGAAGTAGTCATTTTTATTTTGCTTTATATTGGTCAGATGCACTTGCGAAACAAAACTCAGACCCTGATTTATCGTCATATTTTTCACCTGTAGCAAAAGAATTAAAAGAAAAAGAGAGTATCATTTTAAATGAATTAAACTCTTCTCAAGGTGCTAAAGTTGATTTATCTGGATACTATCATCCTGATCCAATTAAGGTATCAAATATAATGCGTCCCAGCAAAACTTTTAATAATATTATTGATACTTTATAAGGTTTTTGTTCCTATCTATTAACGTTTAAGTAATACTTGCTGTAAAAGTATATAGGTCTTATATTTAATTATGGAAAAAATACTGAGAGAAAATATTCGTCACCCTGAGAAGGTAAACAAACCGGACACTCCAATATTGCGTAAACCTAATTGGATAAGGGTTAAGGCACCTAACTCAGAGGGTTATAAAGCTACTAAGAAAATTTTAAAAAATAATAACTTGGTCACTGTATGTGAAGAAGCCAATTGTCCTAATGTTGGTGAGTGCTGGTCGCAGGGACATGCAACTATGATGATTATGGGTGATATTTGCACTCGTGGGTGCTCTTTTTGTAATATTGCCACTGGTAAACCAAATGATTTAGATACTTTCGAGCCTGGGCGCGTAGCTTTTGCTGTCTCAAAATTAAGATTGAATCATGTTGTGATAACTTCAGTTGATAGAGATGATTTGATTGATGGCGGTTCAGAACATTTTGTTAAAACGATCCGTGCTATTAGAAAAAGATCGCCAAATACAACTATAGAAATATTAACTCCAGATTTTTTAAGATGTGAGGATGATGCTTTAGAAGCAATTGTTCAAGCTAAGCCAGATGTTTTTAATCATAATGTAGAGACTGTTCCTGGATTGTATCCGACTGTAAGGCCTGGCGCGCGTTATTTCCACTCATTAAGGCTCTTACAACGAGTGAAAGATATTGATCCGACCATGTTTACTAAATCTGGTATTATGGTTGGACTTGGCGAAACTCGGCAAGAAGTCAATCAAGTTATGGATGATATGCGCTCGGCAAACATTGATTTTTTAACTGTTGGACAATATCTCCAACCTACACCAAAACACCATGCTGTAATAGACTTCATTAAGCCTGAAGAGTTTGAAAGTTATCGTAAAGCGGCTGTTGGAAAAGGTTTTTTAATGATTTCATCAAGTCCATTAACTAGATCAAGTTACCATGCTGGTGATGATTTTAAACTACTGAGAGCTGCGCGATTGGCAAAACTAAAAGCCTAATCTATTCAGTAAATTTTACTTTGCCTATATGCGGTAAGTTCCTGTTTCGTTGAGCATAATCTATTCCATATCCAACAATAAATTCATCTGGAATTTCAAACCCAATCCATGTTGCCTTTATATCGACCTCCCGGCGGGATGGTTTGTCCAACAATGCACAAACCTCGATTCTCTTTGGGCTTCTAGTTCGCAAAAGTTTTAAAACATGGTTAATAGTGTGCCCAGTATCTACAATGTCTTCCACAACCAGCACATCTCGACCTTTAATTTCTCCACGTAAGTCCTTCAATATTCTTACTTCTTTTGAACTTTCTGTGGAGTTTCCATAACTGGATGCTTCAAGAAAATCGACTTCTACTGGTAAATCTAATTCGCGAACTAAATCAGCTATAAAGACGAATGAGCCTCTAAGGAGCCCTACGACAATTAATTTGTCTGTCCCAGAGAATGCTAATGAAATTTCAGAAGCTAATCCTTCAACTCGCGCTGCAATCGACTTCGCCGATATCATTTGCTCTATGGTATAATTTGAATGATTCATATTGCCCCCTTGCAATCCTGTGTTACTTTAGAAAAAAGCAAAGCAAATGTCACAATAAAAATTAACTTATAGAAATACTCCAACCATTTATGCCAAATCATTTCGAAAATAAAGTTATGCCATATACTGCAAACCAGATGTTTGACTTAGTATCTGACATTGAAAACTATGCAAGTTTTCTCCCCTGGTGTGCGGGTGCACGAATTAAAACTGAGAATGAAGTTGAAAATAAAATAGTTATAACTGCAGATTTAATTATTTCTTTTAAAGTATTTAGAGAAAAATTTACTTCAGAGGTTACATTGGTTTCTGAAAATCATGAGGTTTTAGTTAGGTATTTAGATGGCCCTTTTAAATATTTGGTTAATAATTGGAAATTTACTGATTTAGAGCCTGGGCGCTGTAATGCTGAGTTTATGGTGGACTTTGAATTTAAGTCGAAAATCCTTCAAGGTTTGATAGGTGTCGTGTTTAATCAAGCAATGCTAAAAATTGTTAGAGCGTTTGAAATCCAAGCAGCTACTTTGTACGACAAATAGCTATGCAAAAAAATTAAAAGTCTGTGGCTACACCACCTTCTTTTTTTCTTTTTATTACGAATTCTTTTAGTTTTTCTTTTACCTCTGTTTTAATGGGTGGTGGAGTAAACTCTGCTAGAATATTTTTGTATATTTTGTGTGCTCGTTCGGCTGTCCAAGTTGCTCCATTTAGTTCCCATGCTTCATAATTACTCCAATCACTTGCTATTGGGCTGTAAAAGGCGGTCTCATAACGTTCTTGAGTATGTTCTACACCAAAGTAGTGCCCATTTGGTCCAACCGCTTTTATCGCATCAATTGCAATATCCTCAGGTCTTGTTTTAATCAAATCATCATCACAATAACGTTGAATCATCTGTATAATTTCACAATCCATCACTAGTTTTTCTGGAGATGCTATGAGCCCACCTTCTAACCAACCTGCGGCGTGGTAAACTAAATTTGTTCCTGAATGCACAGCAGACCATAAAGAATTTGATGTTTCCCACATTGCCTGACCATCAGGTACATTTGCAGTGCAAACTCCTGAGGATCTCATGGGTATTTTATAAAACCTGGCCATTTGACCTGTGATTTGCGTGGCTCTCATATACTCAGGCGTACCAAATGCAGGTGCTCCTGTTTTCATATCAACGTTGGAAGTGAATGTTCCAATCATTACGGGGCAACCGGGATTCACAACCTGTAATAAAACTAGCGCTGCCAAACCTTCTGCAATAGATAAAGTTACTGCGCCTGTCATCGTGACAGGAGCCATTGCTCCCGCTAATGTAAATGGTGTAACTACGACTACTTGATTTCTGCGAGCGTGTATCATAGCTCCCTCAAGCATAGGAAAGTCATGTTTTAGTGGAGATACAGAATTTATATTAGTATACATACGAGGTTTAGCATTAAATTCCTCATTTGTAAGATCACCAGCGATGCGAACCATTTCCATAACGTCTTCTACACGATCTTTTCCTAAGGAATATGCATGAACAACTTTATCCGTTAAGGTTAATTTTTCATAAAGACAATCTAAGTGCCGTACAGATGGGTGAATATCTATAGGTTCTACTGGGTACCCAGCGCAACCATGTAGACAATTGAAATATTGTGTTAGTTTAACTAAGTCTTTAAAGCTTTCAAAATCTCCAGGCCGCTTTCCTTTTTCTAAATCCCAAACATTTGGTGGGGAACTAACATTTAAAAACGCCATATTCCTCCCCCCTAGTGGAACCTTGCGATCGACGTTTCTTGGTGTTATCTCAAATGTTTCAGGGGCATATTTCATCATTTCCATAACAAAATCTCGACCCATCTTTACGTTTTGGTCAACTACGGTACATCCAGCATCTTTCATAATCTTTAATGCCTCAGGATTTAAAAATTCGATTCCAATTTCTTCTAAAATTTGCATTGCGCCATTATGAATACTCATAACACCTTCATGGTCTAATGGTTCTATTGGTGGATCAATTAATTTGGGAATCTTCCAGGGCATTTGATTGATTGCTTTAGCGCTAGAACGACGAGTGTTGCCACTCCTGCCACCAGATCTTTGTCGTTTTTCCATCTTATTAATCCCGTCTACACCACTAAATTTATTTTAGTCAGCTTAAGCATCCGTTGTCCATATTGATGATAAATACCGACCCATAATGTCGTTTATGTAAGAATTAAAAAATTACATGTAAATTTAGATGAAAAATATCCTTCTGACCATAAATTATACTGAGTTAACAATCATTTTCTATTAAAAATTTTGGGATTTCACCTATGTCATTAAGTACCACATCAGCATAACTGTTTAGTTCACTTTTTTGCGCTACTCCTGTTAAAACTCCCACACAAATCATATTTGCAGATCGACCAGCGATTAGGTCATGTGTACTGTCTCCAACCATTAGCACTGTTTCTGCTTTTAGTTTAAAGCGTCTGCAAAACTCTTTTTGCATTCCAGAATTTGGCTTAAAACCATACCCACTATCTGAGCCAACGACAAAATCAAAAAAATCAAAAATTTCGGCTGATTTTAAGTGTGCAATAGCTGGTAAACTTCCATCATTTGTTGCTACACCAAGTTTCAAGCCTTTAGCTCTTAATTCTATTAAAAGTGGTTTTAAAGGAACAGCTGCCATTATTTCTGCTGATTTTGCTACCTCATTTATATAATTTATTAATTCAATAATATTCCACTTTGGTAAAAACGATATTATTTTGTTTGCAATTTCTTTTGGCGTCCCAGCAATAACAACACTATCACTTAAAAACTCTTCAGTGCGGTAATTATAACCAATATGATTCCCTAGTTTTATTGCTTCTTCGATATTATTATTACTGATCTCTGAAAGAAATACTTTTGCCCATTTACCCCATGTTTTCTGAAAATCAAAAAGTGTTCCATCTTTATCAAATAAGATACCTGCAATCTTCATTTTGGATCCTCATAATCGAAGCTAAATTATTATTCAGTTAGAGTATTAATTAATAGTTTTAGTGCATACTTAACAGACTTAATTCTTACATTTTCTCTACCAATTGCTCCAAATTCAATAGTTTTTGATATTATTTTTTTATTAAACATCACTCCAAAACAAACACGACCCTCTGGTTTGTTTTCAGAACCACCTGGGCCAGCAACTCCGGTAATACTGACCGAGATTGTTGAATTAGTTATATTTCGACAATTTATTGCCATTTCAATTGCAACTTCCTCAGAAACAGCACCATAATTTTGTAAAGTTTTTGGTGAAACTGATAAATTTTTGATTTTTGCATTATTTGAATAAACTATAAATCCTTCATTAAAAATTTTGGAGGCACCTGGCTCAGATGTTATTGCTTGGGCTAATGCCCCACCGGTACAACTCTCAGCTGTACTTATAAGTATTTTTTTATTTATGCATATTGTTTGTAATATTTTTATGGATTGCATATTAACTCTTTAAAATAAAAATAAATAAAAGGTCATGATTAATCCTGCTAATATTCCTGCTAAAACGTCATCGAACATAACGCCAAAACCCGTGTTAAGGTTATCCGCCCACTTTATTGGTCCTATTTTAACGATATCAAAAATTCTGAAAAGAATAAATGTCGCAAATAATTCTTTATATGGAAAGTCTTCAGTTTTATTAAAACTATCATTTAAGAAGAATAATAACGGCAGCATTCCTATCCATTGACCAACTAACTCATCAATTACAACTTCTGATGGATCAGTGTTTTGAGTTTGTAATATCATCTTGTGACTAACCCACCATCCCAAAAAAAATACAATGAAGGTACACAATATAAAAGGATAAAGACCTATGATATTAAAGATTAGTACACCTAAAATAATCGCCAAAATACTACTAAATGTGCCAGGAGCGATGGGGAAATATCCAGAGTAAAAAAATGTTCCTAAAAGCTTAATCATTTTTTAATACGGTGGCGATTGCTTGAGCGGCGATGCCCTCTTTCCGACCAATGTAGCCTAACTTTTCGTTTGTTGTTGCTTTAACGCTTATTCTCTCTTCATCAATAAGTAATACTTCCGAGAGGTATTGGATCATTTTTTGAGCATGAGGTTGAATTTTGGGCTCTTCGCAAATTATTGTGCAATCTATATTTGAAATCATGTATCCTTTTTCCGTCACTAGTTTGGATGCATGATCTAAAAATATCTTAGATTTTGCATTTTTCCACTTTGGGTT